>OLSB01002416.1_pt1 | contig 15578 bp, 14 predicted proteins | sample 1672071 | NCBI WGS metagenome assembly OLSB01 (sample SAMEA3136642, study PRJEB25190) | human gut metagenome | biome: human gut; feature: human-associated habitat; material: faeces | place: Austria | collected 2013 | reverse complement strand
TGCCTCCGGCGGCATACTTTTTGTCAACAGCGACAAAAAGTATGCAAAAAACGCCGTTTGAAACCGATGGTTTCAAAACTTCCTTTACCTTCAAGCGCTGCATTCGTTATGGGCCGTAAAGGGAATTGACTCAGCAACAGCCCCGCTGCCGCTCCCGCTCCGGCGAAGGGGCGTGGGGTCTATGGTTGGGAGTATGGATTCCCACAGCCAGCGCTCACACTCCCCGTCCCCACAGTAGAACAGAAATCTCTTTCAACCACCCAATCCAGCGGCAGCGTGAGTAGAAATACGCCAATTCCCTGCTTCGGCGGGATTTAGGATGCAACTCTTTGCACACAAAAGAGGAAGTCTTGAAACCTTAGGTTTCAAGTGGCGTTCTTTGGTAACTTTCTTTCGCTATTGAAAGAAAGTTATCCGCCGGAGGCAATAAGTATCATGGACCGCTGAAGGCACAAACGGAATCTTCGACAGACTTTTTGCTTGGGAACCCATCTCCGCATAGAACAAGAGACCGGCAGGGATGCCGGTCTCTTGTAAAAAGCCTTTCTTGCCGTGGAACCGGTGCAGCCGGACAACGCAGGCAGAACATATCTCCCGCCTTTACAGATCCTCCTGCGTGGCCACCGCCGTACCGCCCAGCCCGAAGTCCTCCTCCACGCTGCCGCCGTCCCGGCGCAGCATGGTCTCCATCACCCGGATATCGCTGTCCACATCCATGGCGTCGGCGTGGTACAGGGCATCCAGCTGGCGCTCGAAGCCCGCCATGATGCTGTCCATGGTGCGGCGGATCTTCTCCTTTGCCTGGGTAAGGTTCTCGCCGCTGACCCCCGCCTCCTCGAAGTCGGCATAGGAGTCCAGCAGCTTCTCCGTGGTGGGCAGGTAATAGTTCAGGAAGGTGGCTGCCTGATTCTTCTTGGCGGGGTCCTCCTCCACCAGCTTCAGGATCTTCCCGGCGATCTCCTCCAGCCGATCCATCTTCCGGCTCAGCTCCGGGTCTGCGATGCGGTCGTTGGAGCGGCGGATGCTGCGGAGCATCCCGGAGTAGCCCTCCTCCGCCTCCTGCGGCACCTGCGGAGCCTCGCGCTGCCGCTCCTGCCGTTCCTGATCCTCCGCCGCCTCATGGCTGCGGAACAGCATCCCCCGGCCCAGATCCAGATAGGCCTCCTCGCCCCACAGGCCCTTTTCCAGCATGGCCTGCAGATCCCGCTCCGCCCGGCGCTCGGATACCTCCGCCGCACGGGCCAGACTGGCGACCGAGATGCTGCTGCGCTTGCCTGCGATCCGCAGATAGGAGGCGTAGCGCCGGTGACGGCGGGTCATGGAGCCGCTGCCGATCAGCAGTCCGATGCCGCCGGCCAGCAGGCCCGTGGGATAGAACAGGCCCTCTAAAAAGTACTTCACATAGCGCAGCTGGAAGCCGTCCTCCAACCAGAACAGGTTATCCGCCACGCCGTTGAAGAACGCCACGGCGCCCACGATGGTCAGCAGAATACCGGCGATCTTCATCCATTTGGCGCTCTTGGCGGAATATTGGGGCGTCTGGGTGGCCTTCTGGATGGCGGCACTGGCCTTCCTGGTCGTGGTGGATGCGGTCTTGGCGGCAGTCTTTCGCCGCTTGGGGTCCGACAGCTTGGAGATCAGCATGATCAAACCCACCGGCCACAAGCCGGTGACGAAAAAAATAGCCGTCATGATCCAGTAGCCCACATCCGGCCCGGAGTTGTCGTTCTTACTGCGGGAGCTGGTGCTGCTTCGGGAGCTGGTGGTCGTGCTGCGGGAGCGTGTAGTAGTCTTGCCGGTGGTGCTTTTGATGGTCGTTGTTTTCCCGGTGGCGCTTTTACCGCCGCTGCTTTCGCCGGCAGTTGTCTTTCCCGTACTGTCGACCGCAGCCTCACCGGCCGCAGCGGCAGAGGAGCCGCCGGTATGGACCTCGACGTTTTTCTCGCCGCCCTCCTTGGAGTAGCTGTAAGAATAGGTGTAGCTATATTCTCCGGTCTGGCTGTTGTCCTTGTCAGTCATGGGTGTTCTCCTCTCCCCGCTTTCTCAGCTTGCGCTTGTTGCCGTTCTCATCCACCACCCAGGTGTTATCCAGTTCCCGTGCCAGATTCCCCACCACGGTGTCGATATACTCCCGGCGTAGGGCAGCCCGCTCCTGCGTCTCCTCCGGAGTCAGCCCCTCCGGAGTCCTGGCCTTCTTTGCCAGCTCATTGATCCGGTCGATCTTCTTCTGATCCATACGATATTTACCCGCCTTTCCGCCCAAATCGGACGAATCCATATACCGAAAAATGTCCGTAAAACGTCCACAAAATGTCCAAAATATCCGCAATGTCCACAAAATGTCCCAAACAAGCCATCCGCAGCAAAATGATCCGCAGCAGGATATCCGCAGTCGGGACGGTGCCGTCAGAGGTAGCGCTTGACGGTGATAAACACCCTTCCCTTTTTCGTCTGATTCCCCACTTCCTCCAGCACGCACTTGCCAAGGCCCCGGAGAGTCAGCACGTCGCCCTGCACCACCTGCCGGTCCGGCTTCTGCCAGTCCGCCCAGTTCACCTGCACCTTGCCGGAGGTGACGGCCTCCGCCGCCTTGCTGCGGCTCAGGGAAAAGCCCACCGACAGAACACTGTCCAGCCGTAGGGAGGACACGGTATCCCGCAGCAGCTTCACCTTCTCCTCCGGCACCTGAAGCTCCGTGGGACCGATGGGCTGCACCTTCAGCCGTACCCGGCCGGCGCTGTCCCAGCTATCCAGCAGGAAGCGGCGCACCGGCTCCGTCACCAGCACATCCACCGACTGCTCTGCCACCAGAATATCCCCCACGGATTCTCTGGTAACACCCAGCCCCATCAGGCTGCCCAGCACGTCCCGGTGGGTCAGGCTGTTGGGTTCATAGAAGGTGGCCCGCAGAGCGGCCACGGCCTCGAAGTCCGGTTCCGTCTGCCAATCCGGCAGGAAGTGGGTCTGCCGCCGCTGAGCGGTATCGTAGCCACCCCATAGAAGCCAGCCCTCCCGGACATCCAGCGCCCCCATCAGGCGGCGCACCAGCTCCTGCTCCGCCGGGGAGAGGAAGCCCGTCACCACCGGGATGTTCCTGCGGCGGCACTGCTCGTATTTATCCCAGACTCTTCCAAGCAGCAGGCGCTCGTCACCGTTTGCCGCCAGTCGGTCCAACAGATCCCGTTTATCCATGGTTCTCCCCCAGATTCTGCGTGTGATACAGCCGGGCGTAGGCCCCATTCTCCGCCAGCAGCTGGGCATGACTGCCCTGCTCGGCAATGCGGCCGTCCTGCACCACCAGAATACGGTGGGCGGAGCGGATGGTGGAGAGCCGGTGGGCAATGATGAGGGTGGTGCGGCCCTGGCTCAGTTGGTCAAAGGCCCCCTGGATCTTCGCCTCGGTGACGCTGTCCAGTGCCGAGGTGGCCTCGTCCAGAATGAGGATGGCCGGGTCCTTCAGGAAGATGCGGGCGATGGCCACCCGCTGCTTCTGGCCGCCGGAGAGCATGGCCCCCCGCTCCCCCACATAGGTGTCGAAGCCCTGAGGCATGGTCCGGATATCCTCCAGCAGCTCCGCCCGGTAGGCCGCCTGCTCCACCTCCTCGTCGGTGGCGTCGGGGCGGCCGTAGCGGATGTTCTCCCGAATGGTATCGGCAAAGAGGAACACGTCCTGCTGCACGATGCCGATGGCCCGGCGCAGGGAGCGCTGGGTCACCTGCCGCACGTCCAGCCCATCCACCCGGATGCTGCCCTCCGTGACGTCATAGAACCGGGGTACCAGCTGGCACAGGGTGCTCTTGCCGCCGCCGGAGGGGCCTACGATGGCCACCGTCTCCCCGGCGGCCACGGTGAGATCGATGTCGTGAAGGACCTCGCTGCTGCCCGGATAGGTGAAGCTGACATGATCCAGCTCCACCTCGCCCCGGACCTGCGACAGCTCCACGGCGCCGGGGGCGTCCTGAATGGTGGGCTCCGTGGCCATCAGTTCAATGAACCGGTGAAGGCCCGCAAAGCCGTTGGAGAACATCTCGGCAAAGTTGGCCAGCTTGCGGATGGGGCTGATGAAGGTGGTGATATACAGGCTGAAGGTAATGAGCCCCACATAGTCCATCTGCCCCTTCATGATGAGCCAGCCGCCCACGGCGATGACCACCACGGACAGGATGCAGATGAAGAACTCCATGCTGGCGTTGAAAAGGCCCATCTCTTTATGAAAGCCACGCTTGGCGGTCTTGAATATCTCGTTGGCGCCGTCAAATCGGGTCTGCTGCTTCTCCTCATTGGCGAAGGCCTTGGTGGTGCGGACACCGGAGAGACCGGACTCGATCTCGGCGTTGATGACGCCGGTTTTCTGCTTGGCCGCGCGGGAGGCGGCGCTCATCTGGCGGCGGCGGTACATGACCACCACCATGAAAATGGGGATGATGAGACTCACCACCAGCGCCAGACGCCACTGGATGGAGAACATGACGATCAGGGCGCCCACGATGGTCACTGCGGAGATGAACAGATCCTCCGGGCCGTGGTGGGCCAGTTCCGTCACCTCGAACAGGTCGGAGGTCAGGCGGCTCATCAGCTGGCCGGTGCGGTTGCGGTCGTAGAAGTCGAAGCCCAGCTCCTGCATATGGCGGAACAGATCCCGACGGATATCCGCCTCCACCCGGATGCCGAAGGTGTGGCCCCAATAGCCCACCACGAAGCACAGAAAGGAGCGCAGCACAAAGGCCAGCACCACGATACCCATGACGATGAAGAAAGTGCGGTACTGCTGCTGGGGCAGCCACTGGTACATGGCGGTACGGGAGATCAGGGGAAAGGCCAGATCCACCAGAGAGATCATGAAAGCGCAGGTGATATCCAATGCGAAGAGCCGGCGGTGGGGCCGGAAATAACTGAGGAAAATGGCCAGAGGCCGCTTGGTCTGAAAATCCTTGGTGGTCATGGTGCGCTGAATCTCCTGTTCATATACTTGCCGCAGCACAAAAGGCGATGCAGATTTGATTTTTTATTATACCATGTTTTTTCCCGCATAGCAAGCGGTGGCCGGTGGGAGTTTTGATCGGAAGCAAAAAACAACCCATCCGCAAAGGCGGATGGGTTGGCGGGATCTCAGCGGGTCAGCATGGTAAAGGCCAGCAAGAGCCCCAAAAAGCCAAGGTTGAACGCAGAATAGACGCCGATATAGTACTTGGTGCGTCCGGGATTGTGCTTAACGTATTCCCGGAAGGTGATAAGGCTGGCCAGCGAGGCGATCAGCGTGCCGGTGCCGCCAATGTTGACACCCAGCAGCAGCTCCCGGTAGTTGTCCGTGAAATGGGACAGCAGGATGGCCGAGGGAACATTGCTGATGAACTGGCAGGACAGGGTGCTGAAGAGCAGCGTGTCACGGCTCATGAGCGCACCCAGCAGATCACGCACGGCATCGATGCGAGCCATGTTGCCGGCGAAGACGAAGAAGAACACAAAGGTCAGCAGCAGCGGATAATCCACCATTTTCAGAGCCTTGGGGTCAGCGATCAGCAGCACCGCCGGGATCACGACAAGGCCGATCCAATAGGGGATCACCCGGAACACGATGACGATGGCCAGCACGAACAGCACCAGATACAGCACAGTCCGGCCGGTGGGGAGCCGGATGGGCTCGTCCTCGATCTCCATGGGCTCCGGCCGCACGAACAGGCAGCACACCGTCAGCAGGGTGATGGACACCACAAAGGGCGGGGCCATGATCCCCATGAACTCCCCGGTGGGAATGTTGAAGAAGGTGTAGAGGTAGAGATTCTGCGGGTTCCCGAAGGGGGTCAGCATCCCGCCCAAATTGGCGGCGATGTTCTGCATGACGAAGGTAAAGGCCATGTAGCGCTGCTTGCCGGTGGTGGTCAGCACCAGATAACCCAGCGGCAGAAAGGTCAGCAGCGCCATGTCGTTGGCAATGAGCATGGAGCCGATGAAGGTGATATACACCAGCGCCAGAATACTCATGCGGGCGTTTTTGAAGCACTTGACCACCTTTCTGGCCAGCATATAGAAGAAGTTGATATTCTTCAGCGCACAGACCACCGCCAGCACGCAGAACAGGCACGTCAGCGTTTTCAGGTCAAAATAGCCCAAATACGCACGGTCCGGCGGGATGATGATGCTGGTAATGGCAGCAGCCAGCAGGGCGATCACCATGACCATATTCTTTTTGATGAATGCGTGCATAGAAGGTCGTCTCCCCGGATACTCAGTATGCAAGGCCCTCACCCTCGGACAGAGGGGTAAAGCGGATGCCGTTGCGACGGCAGTAATTCTCCGCCGCAGAGCCCTCCCGGCAGTATACCACGACCTTGTCGCAGCCGTCAAACAGTCCCCAACCAAGGTCCTTTACGGAGTCCGGGATCAGCACACGCTCCAGACTGACGCAGCCACGGAAAGCGCAGTCGTCCATGCGGGTCACGGAGTCGGGGATCTCCACCTCGTCCAGCAGGGCGCAGTTGGAGAAGGCCCCCTCGCCGATATCATGGACGCTGTCGGGAATGGTGATGCGGCTGAGCTTACGGCACTCGCTGAAGGCCCAGTCGGAGATGGTCACCACACTGTCCGGCACGTCGTACTGCACCTCACGGCTGCTGGCCGGGTAGGCGATGAGGATGGATTTATTCTTATTGAAGAGCACGAAATCATTGCCGTCCCGCTTGCTGGGGGCGGACTTGAAGTACTTGTTGCGGGGCGCCACCTGAATGGACTTCATGGACTCGCAGCCCCGGAAGGGGGCATTGTCGATGAAGGCGACGGACTCCGGGATCTCGATGCGGGTCAGCATACGGCAGTTTTTGAAGGCGCTCTCCCCCAAAATGGTCAGGTGCTGGGGCAGGCAGATGCTGCGGAGGCTCTTGCAGCTGTTGAACACACCGCCGTAGATCTCCGTCATGCCGTCAGGCAGTTGAATGGACTCCAGACTGGCGCAGTTTTCAAAGGCCCGCTCGCCGATCTTCACCCGGTCATTCTCCACCACCAGACGGCGCATACTGGTGCAGTCACGGAAGGCGCTGTCGCAGATACGGTGTATCGTGTAAATGCGGAGACGGCTGCCGACAGGCATACCGGCAGCTGTCTCCCCGCCCCCTTACAGGGGTGTTTCCTTGTCCTCTGTCGGTGCTTTTTTCATGTCTTACAAAGCGAATTTTTTGCTGTATTCCTCATAATAGCGGGCGAAGGAGTCGGATTTCATGTCCTTGACGCTCTTCAAATACTCGTGGGTATCGAAGGCGTCGGACTCCAGCTCGATCATGGCCACGGCGATATTGGAGCAGTGGTCCGCCACCCGCTCATAGTTGGTGAGCAGATCATTGAACACGAAGCCCTGACTCAGGGTGCATACGCCCTTTTGCAGACGGTCCACATGGTGCAGCTTCAGCTCGTCGCACAGGCCGTCGATGATCTCCTCCAGCGGCTCTACCCGGCTGGCGGCGGCCAGATCCCCCTCCACAAAGGCGTGGATGGAAAGGTAGAGGATCTCGGAGACGGCATCCTCCATGACCTTCAGCTCCTGGCTGGCCTCCGCCGAGAAGGCCATGCCCTTGCTGTGGATCTCCTGCGCCACCTCGGAGATGTTCAGGGCGTGGTCGGAGATGCGCTCGAAGTCGGAGATGGTATGCAGATACTTGGATACCTCCTCACTCTGACGGGCGGTGAGTTCCTTACCGGTGATCTTCATCAGGTAGGTACCCAGCCGGTCCTCATAGCGGTCCACGGTGGACTCTGTCTCCGCCACGGCCCGGAAGCCCTTGTCGCTGTACTGATGCACCAGCGCCATGGCGGCCAGCAGATTCTCCATGGCGCACTGAGCCATGGCGTCGGTGACCTGACGGCTCTGCTCGATGGCCAGCGCCGGGTGCTGCAGGAAGCGCTCCTCCAGACGGTCCATCTTCTGGCGCTCCCGGCTGCTCTCGGAGTTGTCCGGCACCAGCATACATACCAGCTTCTCCAGCAGGCCGATGAGGGGCATCAGGGCCACCACCGTGGCCAGACGGAACAGGGTGTTCACCAGAGCGATGGACACGGTGGTCATGGTGGTATCCATGAAGTCAAAATGCACCACGGCATTGACGGCATAAAAGATGCAGCCCCAGATCACCACGCCCAGCACGTCGATGAGCAGATAGACGAAGGCCGTGCGCTTGCCGCTGACGTTGGCACCAAGCGCCGACAGCAGCACCGGCACCGCAGCGCCGATGGCAATACCCATGATAATAGGAAGGGCAATTTCAAAGGTGACGGCTCCGGTGGCGGCCAGCGCCTGCAGGATACCCACGGCGGCGGAGGCACTCTGGATGACGCTGGTGAACACGATGCCCACCAGAATTCCCAGCAGAGGGTTTGCGAAGGAGGTCATGGCATTGATGAACACCTCGCTCTCCCGCAGGGGCTCCACGGCGCCGCTCATGGCGGTCATGCCGTACATCAGCACGGCAAAGCCCAGCAGGATCTCCCCCACATGGCGGGTGGTCTGCTTCCTGCTGATCATCCGCAGCAGAGTACCGATGGTGGCCATCAGGGCCGTCAGAGTGGAGGTGCTCAGCAGAGCCACCCAGCCGCCGCCGGAGAGGTTGCTGAGGCACAGCACCCAGCCGGTAACGCTGGTGCCCAAGATGGCGCCCAGCACGATGCCGATGGCCTGATTGACCTTCATCATGCCGGAGTTGACGAAGCCCACCACCATCACCGAGGTGGCGGAGGAGGACTGGATCACCGCCGTGACGCCGGTTCCCAGCAGGACCCCCTTGATGGGCGTGCTGGTGAGGTTATACAGCACCAGCTCCAGCTGATTGCCTGCTACCTTCTTCAGGGCATCGCCCATGATGGACATCCCGAACAGGAACAGGGCCACGCCGCCCAGCAGGGAAATGAAATCAGAAACGCTCAAAACGCATTCCCTCCCAGTATATTTGATTCAACAGGATATAGTATAACGTAAAAAACTCCGGCTGTCGACAGAAACTATGGAATAATTTGTGGAAAAAAGCATAAAGATTTGCAGCGGTTCTATACCCCTCCCACAGAAGTTTCCCGGCAAACGGAATGTAGCCTTGTCATACGGGGCAGACTATGGTATAATACTCTATCATAAAATTACGCTGCCGGTCTATGGGTCCGGCAATCTTGTGAGGAAGCATATGAAACACGGACTCATCGTTTTTCTGGTATCCATGGTCCCCCTCATCGAGCTGCGGGGCGCCATCCCCTACGGCGTGGCCTACGGGATGCCGCTGTGGCTGACGTATCTCATTGCCATCGTGGGGAATATGCTGCCGGTGCCGTTTATCTATCTCTTCGCCCGGAAGATCCTTCTTTGGGGCAAGGATAAGCCTGTCATCGGAAGGTTCTTCACCTTCTGTCTGGAAAAGGGTGAGCGGGGCGGCCAAAAGCTTCAGGCGAAGGCCGGCCGGGGCTTGTTCTGGGCTCTTTTGCTGTTCGTGGGGATCCCCCTGCCCGGCACCGGTGCGTGGACGGGAACTCTGGCGGCCTCTCTGCTGGATATGGGCTTTAAGAAGAGCGTGCTGGCCTGCATGGGCGGTGTGCTGCTGGCCGGGTGCATCATGGGCATCCTCAGCGTGCTGGGCGTGTCTGCCTTTGGCGCTGTGGTACAATAGTTTTTCGCAATGGGACTTTTTCTTATCATTAAGGAAAAGTCCCATTTTTATACAAATAAATTATTTTTGCAAATTAACAGACAATGTGTTGATTTTCACATTAAGATGTGCTAAGATAACGGAAAATTTCAAGTCAGCCTCTGCCGAACGGGCCGTTACAAGGGCCGGACGGCATATGCTTATAGATCCATTCACAAGGAAAGGCGGTGACGACCATGTATCTGGAGCTGGTGAAGCAGGTATCGCAGGTGGAGCAGGAGGCGGAAACCTCCGTCCGTCAGGCGGCCCAGCAGGCTCAGCAGATGCAGGAAGAGGCGGAACGCTCCGGACGTGCGCTGGTGGAACAGACACGCCGGGACTTGCAGCAGCTGGAGACCCAGCGCCGCCGGCAGGCGGCGGAGGACGCCGAAGCAGCCCGGCAGCAGGCGCTGCGGGAGGTTCAGGCAGACTGTGACGCCCTGCGGCAGCGGGCCGGGGCCAAGATGCCTCAGGCGGTAGACACCATTCTGAGAAGGGTGGTGCAGGAGTAGTGGCCATTGTGAAAATGCAGCGGCTGCACCTGCTGGCGATGGAGGAGGAGCGGCAGTCCCTGATGGATGCGCTGCTGCAGTTCGGTCGGCTGGAGATCCGGCAGACGGAGGATCTGGCGGCGGATCCGGACTGGGCGGTGCTGCTGCATCCGGAACCGGCGGAGCTGGTTCGCTGGCGGGAGGCCTCCCGCCAGATGGAGGCGGCGCTGTCGGCGCTGGGCAGCCGGGGTCTGAAAAAGGCCGGACTGTTTGCCCCCCGCCCCCGCATCAGCCAGAGTCAGTTTCTGGATGAGGCGGCACTGCGGCAGCAGCAGGCGCTGGCAGCGGAGATCCTGGGCCATACGGCCCGCAAGGAGCAGCTGACCTCCCAGCTTCAGCGCATTCAGGCCCAGCGGCTGTCGCTGGAGCCGTGGGCGGAGCTGGACGTGCCGCTGGAGCTGCACCGCAGCGGCCAGCTGTCGGTGATCCCCGGCACCATGCCCCTGCGGTCGGATCTCCAGCAGGCAAAAAACGCTCTGGAGGAACAGCCGGCGGAGCTGGTACAGGTATCCCTGTCGCCGCAGCAGCAGTATCTTCTGCTGCTGGTACATCAGGCGGCGGAGAGCGCAGTGCTGGAGGTGCTGCGGCCCTTCGGCTTTGCGGCGGCCTCCTTCGGTACCCTCACCGGTACGGTGCAGGAGAACCTGCAGCGGCTGGACGATGAGGAGGAGCAGACCCGGCAGGATCGCCGGGCGGAGGACGCTGCGCTGGACGCCCTGGGAGGCCGTCAGCCGGAGCTGAAGCTGGGTCTGGACCGCCTGAATCTGCAAATTCAGCGGGAAGAGAACCGCCAGCGGCTCCTCACCGACGGACATATCTTCTATTTGGAGGGCTGGGTGCCGGAGGCAGACACCGCCCGGCTGGAGCAGCTGCTGGAGGGCTACTCCTGTGCGTGGGACCTGCGGGTCCCCACCGAGGAGGAGTATCCGGAGGTGCCGGTGACGCTGAAGAGCAACTGGCTCACCCGATCCATGACCTGTATCACGGAGCAGTACTCCATGCCCGCCTATGACGGCGTGGACCCCAACCCGGTCATGGCCCCGTTTTTCATCCTGTTCTTCGGCATGATGATGGCGGACATGGGCTACGGCCTTCTGATGATCTTTCTGCCGCTGCTGTACCTGAAAAAGGCACGACCGCCGGAGAGCAAACGGGGCTTTATCGAGCTGATCCTGTGGTGCGGCATCGTGACCTTTATTTTCGGCGCTCTCACCGGCGGCTTCTTCGGGGACTTCATCCCCCAGCTGTGCAAGGTCATTGACCCGGCCAGCACCTTTGAGCTGCCCAGCCTCTTCTCGCCGCTGAACGACACCATGGCCATCATGATCGGCTCCATGGTGCTGGGCGGCATCCAGATCCTCACCGGCATGACCATCAGCGTGGTGAAGAAAACCAAGGACGGCCACTTTGCCGACGCCCTGTGGGACGAGATCACATGGTGGGTCATTCTGGCCGGCGGGGCCATGGTGCTGCTGAAGGTGGGCAGCGTGGCCGGTGTGCCGGTGGTGCTGGTCATCGGCGTGCTGATGCTGGTATACGGCTCCGGTCGGGGCAAGAAGGGCTTCGGCAAGGTCACGGGGCTGGTGAGCGCCGTATATAACGGCGTCACAGGCTTTTTCAGCGATATCCTCTCCTATGTGCGTCTGATGGCGCTGATGCTGTCGGGCGCCGTGCTGGCGCAGGTATTCAATATGCTGGGTGCCACCACCGGGAACGTGGTGGGCTTCGTGGTCATCGCCCTCATTGGCAACGCCCTGAATCTGGCGCTGAACCTGCTGGGCTGCTACGTCCACGATATGCGTCTGCAGTTTCTGGAATTTTTCGGTCGGTTTTACAAGGAGGGCGGCAAGAGCTACAGGCCGCTGTCCGTAGAAACACAATATGTTGAAGTTATGAAGGAGGATAATTGATATGTATGATTTTCTGAACGCCATCGGCGGCATGGGTTTCGCCATTCTGGGTGCGGCGCTGACGGTGGGTCTGTGCTGCGTGGGCTCCGCCAAGGGTACCGGTCTCGTGGGTGAGGCCGCCGCCGGTCTGGTCAGCGAGGATCCCGACAAGAGCACCAAGTGCCTGATCTTGCAGGTGCTGCCCGGTACGCAGGGTCTGTATGGCTTCGTGGCCCTGTTCATCGTCCTGCTGCAGGTAGGTCTCATGAGCGGCACTCCCGTAGATCTGACGCTGACGCAGGGTATGTCCTTCTTCGCCGCCTGCATCCCCACCGCCATCGGCGGCTGGCTCTCCGCCAAGTTCCAGGGCCGTGTGGCCGCCGCCTCTGTGGGTATCGTGGCCAAGCACCCGGAAGCCGCCACCAAGGGCCTGATCTTCTGCGGTATCGTGGAGTTCTACGCCATTTTGTCCCTGGTGGCTACCATCATGCTGGCTACCAACATTCTGTAAAACGGAGCAGGCCATGAAGGGACTGGAACGGATCACCCAGCGCATCCAGACGGATGCACAGGGGCAGATAGAAGCCCTGACGGCGGCAGGACGCCGCCAGGCACAGGAGATCACGGAGAAGTACGAGGACCAGGCCCGGCAGCTGCGCCAGGCGGATCAGGAAAAGGCCGCCCGTGATGCCCAGCAGGATCAGCGGAGAGCCCAGAGCGGCGCCGATCGCACCCGCCGGGAGCAGCTCCTCGCCTGCAAGCAGCAGCTCATTGACGATACCTTCCGACAGGCCCGGCAGCAGCTGACGCAGCTGCCCCGTGAGAAATATGTGCAGCTGCTGGTGCAGCTGGCGGTGAAAAACGGAGCCGGCACCGAGGAGATCATCCTCTCCCCGGAGGACGCACCGCTGGGACAGCAGGTGCTGGAGGGCGCCAACGCTCAGGGACGGCACTTCCGCCTGTCTGCGGAGCAGCGTCCCACCGGCGGGGGGCTGATCCTCAAGCAGGGCAGCGTGGAGTGCAGCTGCACCTTCCCGGAGATCCTGCGGCAGCTGCGACAGGAGATGTCCGGCGAGGTCGCCGCCATTCTGTTTGACTGAGAGGGGGCTGCCCTTTGACCAAGAAGTATCATGATACGGAATATCTGTATCTCAGCGCCTGTATCCACAGCTGGGAGACTCGGCTGCTGACCCCGGAGCGCCGGGAGCAGCTGCTGTCGGCTCCGACGGACCGGGATGCGGCCCGTGTGCTGGAGGAGATGGGCTGGCCCGCCTTTGACCCGGAGTCGGAGGCGGCGCTGGATCAGGCCGTTGGCCGGCGGCGGGAGGAGCTGTTCGCCCGTCTGGGCAAGGATATGCCCGATGCACGGATCCTGGACGTTTTCCGGCTGCCCACGGACTATCACAATCTGAAGGTATTGGTAAAGAGCCGGGGCGAGGACTGCCGCCGCCTGCTGATGGCAGGAGGCCGGTGGGATCCGGAGCAGCTGCTGTCGGACTACCGGCAGCGGGAGCTGCGGGACTTCCTCCCCGCCGAGACGGCACAGGCCGTACAGCAGGCTCGTCAGGCTCTGGCGGAGACCGGCAACGGTCAGGCGTGCGATCTTGTGCTGGACGGCGCCTGCTTCCGGGAACTGACCCGGCTGGCGGATGCGGTGGACTGCCCCGCCCTGACGGACTATCTCCGCACCCGCATCGACGGCGTGAACCTGTGCAGCGCCGTGCGGGCGCGCCGGCTGAGAAAAGGGCCGGACTTTCTGCACAGGGTGCTGCTGGAGGGCGGCAGCGTTCCTCCGGCAGCGCTGGAGGAGGCCGCCCCTGCCGATTTGCGGGAGCTGTATGCCGCCACGCCTCTGCGGGAAGCCGCCGGTCTGGCGGAGGGCATCTGCGCCGGAGGCGGCAGCATGACGGCGCTGGAAAAGCAGTGCGACAACGCCGTGCTGCGTCTGGCGGCCAAGGCCCGCCGCACCCCCTTCGGCGTGGAGACGGCACTGGGGTATCTCATTGCGGCGGAAGCGGAGCTTATCGCCGTCCGCACCATCATGACGGGACGCCGGGCGGGACTGTCCGCCGACGCCATCCGGGAAAGGCTGCGTGATATTTATGGCTAAGATCGCCGTCATCGGTGACCGGGACAGTGTGCTGGGCTTCCGGGCTTTGGGGCTGGAGGTCCACACCGTGGAGGACAGCACCGAGGCCCGCCATCTGCTCCGTAAGGCTGCGGAGGAGGGCTGTGCAGCGGTGTTCCTGACGGAGGCGCTGGCGGCTCCCCTGCAGGAGGAAATCGACCGCTATAAGGAGGCGCTGACCCCCGCCATCGTATTGATCCCCGGCAAGGGTGGTTCCCTTGGGCTGGGGGAGACTGCGCTGCACAACGCCGTGGAGCGTGCCGTGGGCGCAGACATCACTTGAAGGGAGCGTAACTATGGGCAAAGTAATCAAAGTCTCCGGGCCGCTGGTGGTAGCCGACGGCATGGCGGACGCCAACATGGCGGACGTGGTGCGTGTGGGTCCCAAGCAGCTGATCGGAGAGATACTGAATATGACCGGCGACCGGGCGTCCATTCAGGTCTATGAGGAGACCTCCGGTCTGGGGCCGGGTGCGGAGGTGGTCACCACCGGCGCTCCCCTGTCCGTGGAGCTGGGGCCGGGGCTGATCGAGAGCATTTATGACGGCATCCAGCGCCCGCTGGAGGAGATCCGCAGCATGGCCGGGGCTCACATCCCCCGTGGCATTCAGGCCCCGCCGCTGCCGGAGGATAAAAAGTGGGACTTCACCCCTGTGGCCAAGCCCGGCGACGCTGTGGTGGCCGGAGACGTGCTGGGTACCGTGCCGGAGACGACCTCGGTGCTCCACAAGATCATGGTCCCCCACCGCATGGACGGCACCGTGGAGTGGGTGGCAGAGGCAGGAGAATACACCATCCGGGACGTCATCGCCAAGGTGCGTCTGGCGGACGGCTCCCTGAAGGAGCTGACCATGGTGCAGAAGTGGCCCGTCCGTGTGGGGCGGCCCTATCGGCGGAAATTCCCGCCCTCTGCGCCGCTTCAGACCGGCCAGCGGGTCATCGACACCATGTTCCCCGTGGCCAAGGGCGGCACCGCCGCCGTACCCGGTCCCTTCGGCTCCGGGAAAACGGTGGTGCAGCATCAGCTGGCCAAGTGGGCGGACGTGGACATCGTGGTCTACATCGGCTGTGGCGAGCGTGGCAACGAGATGACGGACGTGCTGCGGGAATTCCCGGAGCTGACGGATCCCCGCACCGGCGAGACACTGATGAAGCGGACGGTGCTTATTGCCAACACCTCGGATATGCCCGTGGCCGCCCGTGAGGCCTCCGTATACACCGGCATCACCATCGCTGAATATTTCCGGGACATGGGCTACGCCGTGGCCGTTATCGCAGACTCCACCTCCCGCTGGGCCGAGGCCCTGCGTGAGATGTCCGGCCGTCTGGAGGAGATGCCCGGCGAGGAGGGCTACCC
>OLSB01002413.1_pt1 | contig 15595 bp, 22 predicted proteins | sample 1672071 | NCBI WGS metagenome assembly OLSB01 (sample SAMEA3136642, study PRJEB25190) | human gut metagenome | biome: human gut; feature: human-associated habitat; material: faeces | place: Austria | collected 2013 | reverse complement strand
GCGGGTCTCCCTCCGGCGGCGGCGCTCGGCCTCAGACAGCCGGGCATCGACCTCGCGGCGCTGCCGCTCCTCGGCGGCGCGGCGGGCATCGGTCTGCCGCTCAAAGTGCCGGAACTCGGCAGCCTCGTCAACGAGCGGCACAAGGGCAGTACAGTGATTCATGGTTCTATCCTCCTTTTGATTTAAGCAAGCAGACGCAGCATTGCGTCGGATGCGCCGGGGAATTTGTCCAGATGCAGGACGGCGGTCAGCTTTTGCAGCTCGGCGACGGTCAAGTCCTGCGGGGCGGAGCGGCGGCGGGAATAGAGCTGCCGGGAAATTCCGGCAAGGCTGGCAAGCTGCTCCGTCGTCAGCCCGGCAAAGGCGCGGGCGGCGTCAATGTACCGCATCAGCTCCTGCGCGGCAGCCTCCTGCTTTCCGGCCTTGGTCTGGCACCAGTTTACCTTCGGCATTTTCGGTTCACCTCCTCACTTGAGCAGCACGGAGAGAATCCCGCCGAGCAGCATCGCAAGGCTTGTCCCGACCGAGGCAATGTTCAGCCACAGCAGCAGCTGTGTTCTGCGGGAGAGCAGGTCGACCGCGTCGGTCTGCTTCGCCGTCTCATGCAGCAGATCATTGACGTTCATGTCCATGTCGGCAACGACGCTCGTCAGCTTCTCCACGTCCTTTTCCAGTGTGCGGATGGGGTGGCAGGTTGCCTTGCTTTCTTCATTCATTGGTGGTTTCCTCCTGTTCCAGTTTCAGAATTTCGCAGATCGCCGCAACGATCTTCGGTGCGCGTCGCCTGCCGGACATGATCTTGTACAGATACGATCTGTCGCAGTACAGTCCGGTCATTTCGGTCACTTGCTTGGCAAGCCACTCCTGCGTTTGACCAAGGTCAATCAGCCGCTTCTTGATCTGCTTGCCGAAATTGTTAAAAGCCAAACAATCACCTCCTGTTTTGTTATTGATGAAAGTACGCGTATGTGGTATAATTGCCATGAAAGGTGGGATTTTCATGGTATTTCCTCAAAAAGTGCGCTGCCCAATCCTCGATAGAGAGGAAACGGTGTACATCTATGCCGAAGCGGGGAAGCTCTGGTTCAATGGGTGTGAAATGTACAGCGGGGATTCTCGGTGCGAGGAATGTAAGCGCGTTCAACTGTCGCTGTTCGTCGATCGGCTGGAAAAATCCAAGTCCGATTCCGGCAGACCGTAAACCTTTTCAATGCAGCGGATTCCGAGCCGCAGCGCGTCGGAGTAGCAGCGCAGCCCGCCGTATTCTCCGCTGTCGTGCATCGTCGCCCGCTCATGATAGCTAAGCAAGCACCGCAGCATTGCAACGGCGGATTTCGGCGCAGGCAGCGGAACCACCTTCGCTTCCATGCAAGCAATCGCGGTGTTCATCGCGTCGATCAAGTCCGCATACGGGTTTTTCAGATTGACCCTTCCTGCAACAGGGTCTTCCGCGTAGGTGTGGTCGTTAATGTGCTCAAGGTGGCCAACGTAAACCTGAAGGTAGTCGATACTTTCTGAAATTGTCATTCCATCACCTCCTAAATTGATTTTGAAAGGGGAATTTTTTATGAAAGTATCTGCTGGGAAAGTATTTCTTGCCGTCCTTGTCTTCTGGGTATGTACGCTTGTTGGTGGTACGCTGTTTTATTTGCTTTCATGGTTCAACAACAGCGCATCGTTATTCTCCGAGATTCTGAATGCCCTCGCGTGGTATATAGCGCCTGCGGCAGCAATCGTGATTGCATCGGCGCTGTATTACCAGATCACGGAGAATACGGCGCATGCGCCGTTGATTGTTTCAAGCGTTTTGGCGCTCGCGCTGTCGGCTGCAATTCTTGTAATGTACATTTCCGCAAAAGAATGGAAGCGCGTCGTGCAATACGCATTGTGCGTCGCTGCGGCTGCGTATGACATTGGCATAGCCATTCATACTGCAAAGAAGCAGGGGGGTAACTGGGAATGAGTGAAATTCTTCTCAACAATTTCACCGGATGTGATTTTGCCGCTGCAACCGGGAATGGAAAGCAGTAAAACCACGGCCAGCACAACGAGAAATGCTCTTTTCATTTATTCCTCCTGTTCTTTTTCCTTTTCCCATGCGTCGAGCTGCGCGTCGATGCGGGCGCGGACTGTCGCAAATGGGGATTGATCACCGTTGATTGCGCGGGATAGGTAAGAGCGGTTATAGCCGAGTGCCGCGGCAAGCTCTCCTTGCGATTTGCGAAGGTCGTGGAGCCGTGCGTTTGTGTAAGCTCCATAAGATAATGTCATAAAATCACCTCTCTTTTGTTTTTATTTGACAAATGGTAACAGGTGTGTTATCCTATAAATAACTAGCAAATAGAAAAATGGAGGGATACGATGGATAATAACGACAAAAACGAAAACATGGAGCAGCAGGGCAATGAAAACAGCACGCAAAAGAAGGATGTTCCTTTGTTCTTCAAAATCATTTCCGTTCCGCTCACATTCTTTTTGGTAGCGATGTCGAAGGAATACGTTGCGGAACTAGGATTCGGGAAGGGAATTCTACTGTCCTTCTTCATCATTGGCGCAGTCGTTGGTGTTCTGTTCCTTCTCGGCTGGGTGTGGGAGAAACTAAAAGCATGGATTAAAAATCGGTAGATAGAGCAAAGGAGTGATTTTTGATGCGGGATGATTGGGAAACCCCAACCGAAGAATTTGAGCGAGACGAGGAAAAGTCACGCTCTAGGTTGGCAATAACAATGGTCGTTTCTTTTGTTGCTGGCATTGTTGGTGTGAGGTTTTGGTGGAACGAAGCAGATATTGGGTGGTTGGTTCTCGCTCCCATTATCGTAATTCTTGGGTTTGCGTTCCTGTCTGGGCTGGCGCGAAGTGCACTTACCCGTTCGAAGCTATCAGAAGCCCTTGTCGTCAAAAAAGGTAGAAGACAAACGGCGGGGCAGACTGTAATATGGGTTGCGGTTGCTGTTGTTTGCGTTGGTCTTGGGATGGTTTTCCTTTGTCTGCTCGGCGCAAAAGCAAAGATGGTCGATTGCGATATCTGTGGGAAGCACATAGCAAGGGGCGAATTAAATGTTGATTTTGCAGACCATATTTGTGGGAACTGTGTAGCACACGGGTTATCTAGCTACGCCTATGGGTTTTGCGAAGAATGCCGCACGCTGCGTCTGAGTGAAGAAATAAAAGACGGCTTGTGCACTAGTTGCGGTAGATTCAGATAGTGGCAGCCTACGCCACCTTTCTTTTCTTTAAAATTAAACATTGACAAATGGTAACACCTGTGATATTCTGTGGTTGCGAGCAACAGAATAACGATTGTTTTCGTCAACAACTGTAACCATTATACAAACGACGATCCCAGATGTCAACACTTTTGGGAAACAAATGTGACGTTCTGCGTTTTGCACAAAAAACAGGGGTGGAATTTGTTTGTTTTACCAAAGGCTGGAAGCACTGATAAAGAACAGTGGAAAGAAGCAGGTCGAGTTCCTGCGAGATACCGGTATCAACCGTGGGACGTTGGGACAATGGCGCACGCGTGGCAGTATCCCGAACGCGGAGACAATACAAAAAATCGCCGACTACTTCGGCGTATCGGTGGCGTATCTTCTCGGCAGGGAAGATAAAGAAGAAGCGGCCACCCCGAAGGATGACCGCAGCGCGAAAGAAGCGCAGGCTATGGATCTGTTTTCCCGGCTTTCGCCGGAGGAGCAGGAGATTGTGCTGGCGCAGCTGCGAGGGCTGACAGACGGTCGATGAGCGCGGACAGTTCGCAGGGCGTCAATAAGGTGATGCGCTGGGCGAATTCTTCGGTGCTTGTCATCTGATTCTCCTCTTTTCCTTTTCTCGCCGGTGGGCGGCACTCTGATTATATCAGTGCAGGATGCGCGGCGGCTGCTTTTCCGCTCCGGCCTCGGCAGCAATGTCCACCTGCACCGGCTCGCCCCGAACGTAGCGGACGGAGAAGCTGCGCACCCCGGAAAGAAGAACGCCGTCCACGTAGATTTTCACCTTGCCGTTTTCGGCAAAGATTTGAATGTTCTGCATGGTGTTACCTCCTTGTACCATCGTAGCGCGGTCACAGATTTAACGTAACACCGTGGGCGGGAAACGTCAATGCTTATTGATTGCGTTTCCCGCCATCTCTTTCTCATCGTTGAAAATTGCTTGCGCTTTTTGCGCAATGAAAAATCAAACGGAAAAAGAGGGGCTGCAAATTGAAAACGGAAAGCATCATTGATGGAATCATCCAGAAAAGAAACAAGACCGGCATGACGAACCGGCAGATCGTGGAGGCCTCCGGGCTTTCCCGCGGAACGGTCGAGCGCTTTTTCAGGCAAGACCCGACCCAAACGGTGACCATGCTGACGGTCAATGCAATCGCCGAGGCCGTCAGCTACACCATCGAGGGCGACGCACCGGACGACGCGCCGCCGGATCAGCTTGCCGACTTCTATAAGGAGCGGCTGCGCGTCATGGCGGTCCACTATGAGCGGCGGCTCAAGGAGAAAACCCAATGGCTGCGCATCATGGCGGTTGCCTGCGGCGTGCTGATGCTGCTCATTCTCGGCATTCTGCTTTGCGACGCGCTGTCCCCAAGCGCCGGCTGGTTCCGCCAGCAGCTGCAAGGCCCAGTCTCCGCCGCCGCGCATATCTCCAGATAATCGAGGTGCCCACATGCACATCCCGGAACCGAAACAAAAGAAAGACGGCACATGGCGCATCCAGCTCCGCATCCAAGGGCAGTCCCTCGTCGTGACAGCCGATACCGCAAAGGAATGCAAGCGCCGCGCGGCAATTGCCAAGGGCGAAGCCCAGACCGCCGCCCAGCCCGTCAAAAAATCCGACCTGACCCTGACGCAGGCAATCGACAGGTATATCGAGGCGAGGAAAAACACGCTGTCGCCCTCCACCCTGCACGGCTACCGAACAATACAGCGGACGCGCTTCAAGTCCGCAATGCCGCGCCGAATCGCGTCGATTCCCGACGTGGAATGGAAAAAGCTCGTCAACGCAGAATTGGGTATCGCCTCCAAAAAGACGGTAAAAAATTCGTGGGGACTGGTGCGCTCCGTTCTGCGGGAAAACGGGATCACGGTTGACGAAATGGTGAAGGTTCCGAAGCAGAAAAAGAAAATCAATGCCGAGTGGCTTGAGCCGGACGAAATCAAGCGCTTCGTCGCAGCGGCGGCAGAGCACCGCCTCTGTGTCCCGATGCTGCTTGCGCTGATGGGAATGCGTATTTCCGAAATCGACGCGCTGCGCTGGGAGAATATATCGCCGGATGCCGAAATGATCCGCACGACCGGCGCGAGAGTGCGCAGCGAGGAAGGGCCGTACATCATCAAGGAGGAGCAGAAAACCGCAGATTCCGACCGCATGGTTCCGCTCCTGATCCCGGAGCTGCGGGCAGCGATCCGGCGCGATTGGAAGCCGGAGGGGAAGGTTCTTCCGGTAACGCAGAACCGCTTGCGCGAGGCTGTTGAAAAAACCTGCCAAAAGGCAGGCGTCAAGCGCGTCACCGTCCACCAGCTCCGCCATAGCTTCGCGTCCCTCTCGGCGCATTTGCGCATCCCGAAGGAAATCTCAATGGAGATCGGCGGCTGGAGCAACGATAAAATTATGACCGAAATTTACACCCACATCGCTCGCTCCGATATCGAGCGATATAAAAACGAGATGTGGGAATTCTACAACAACCACACATAGCAACGCTACACTACGATCTCATAAGCATTCCTGTAAGCAAAATCTTTTGCAGGAATGCTTATTTTTGCTTATGAGCATCCCAAAATGTCCAAATCTGGCACACGCGCAAAAGCCAGCAAACCATTGGAAATAAAGGGAAAGCCCCGAAAACGTAGTGTTTTCGGGGCTTTCTAAAATGGAGCAGGGTACGGGAATCGAACCCGCCTCTGTGGCTTGGGAAGCGACCGTTCTACCGATGAACTAACCCTGCATCAAGGTGATTATAGCACCTCGGAGGGAAAAAAGCAAGAGCGGTTTTCCTCGAATTGTGCCGGCAGCGAAAAAACTTGCGGTAAAGCGCGGCTTGCTCTTGCGGCGTTCGACGGGAACGGGTATAATAGCGGTATCGGGGCGCGTCATGGGATTCTTGATGAAATATTTTCATCAAGAATCAGTATTCAGTATTAAAGATCGAGCTTCAGGTCGCCCGCGCGGATCCAGCCGAGCTTGCGCATCAATTCACTGATCGCCAGCGTTACGACGGCGGGCAGGACGATGCACAGCAGCACAAGACCGATCCAAAGCCTTGCGTCCGTCGTCTCGGCAGCGGCAATAACGCCGAGCGGACCGACCAGCCCGCAGGTGCCCATGCCGGCGGAGACGCCGACGTTCGTCAGGCGGAACACCAGCGTCGAGACGGGTCCCAAAATCGCCGAGGAGAGGATCGTCGGCAGCCAAATGACGGGGCGGCGGATGATGTTGCCCATTTGCAGCATCGAGGTGCCCAGCCCCTGCGCGACCAAGCCGCCCCAGCGGTTTTCGCGGAAGCTCATTACGGCAAAGCCCACCATCTGACAGCAGCAGCCTACGGTTGCGGCGCCGCCCGCCAAACCGCTGATACCGATCATGGCGCAGATTGCCGCCGAGCTGATCGGAAGCGTCAGAAGAATACCGACGACGACGGAGACGACAATGCCCATGAAGAACGGCTGAAGCTCGGTGGCGGTGTTGATGAACGCGCCGAGATAGTACATGGCGTAGGCAATGGCGGGGCAGCAGAGCCGCGAGATGCCGTAGCCGACGAGGATCGTTACAACGGGCGTGACGAGAATATCGACCTTTGTCTCCTTCGAGACGAGCTTGCCGATCTCGGAGGCGACCAAGACCGCGACGAATGCGCCCGCGGGTCCGGCGGTGTAGGCGATGACCTCACTGCCGACGGTGATCTCCGCGCCCATGACGTAGCCGATCGCACCGACGACCGCCGAGGACAGCAGCACAAGCCCCTGCGCCTTGAGTGCGGCGGCGACCGCAACGCCGATGGCAGCGCCGACGACATAGTTATTCTTTGCAAAGGCAGCGATCTCGGACAGGGACGTGATGCCGAACCGATCGCCGAGCGTGCCGAGAATGGTGCCGATCAGCAGCGAGGCGAACAAGCCCTGCGCCATCGCGCCCATTGCGGTGACGAAATACGTTTTCCACGAAGGGATAACGCCCTTCCGCTTCATAAATTCTCTCATTTCTGCCTCCGTAGTGGAAAATTACGGTGTTCTGCCCTGATTTTACCGCAGACGGGGGAAAATAGCAAGAAAAATCTACAGAAGGGACGCGATACAATGACAAAACGACCCATCCTTCTCGACGGCGACCCCGGGCACGATGACGCGATCGCATGGATGCTCGCGAAATCAAGTCCGCTGCTCGACATCCGCGCCGTTACCTCGGTCTGCGGCAATCAGACGATCGAAAAGACCACCTACAACGCCCGCCGCATCTGTACCCTGCTCGGCATTGACGCGCCGATCGCCATGGGGCGTCCGCGCCCGCTGATCGCCGAGCCGATGAACGCCCCGAGCGTCCACGGGCAGAGCGGCTTGGACGGTCCCGTGCTGCCGGAGCCGAAGGCGGAGCTTTGCGGCTGCTCGGCTGCGGAGCTGATGGCGCGGACGCTGCGTCAGAGCGAGACGCCCGTTACGCTCGTCCCGACCGGACCGCTGACCAATGTCGCCGCGCTGCTGCTGGCACATCCGGAGCTGAAGCCGAAGATTGCCGAGATCAGCTTCATGGGCGGCGGCATCGCCCACGGCAACTGGACGGCGGCGGCGGAATTCAACATTCTCGTCGATCCCGAGGCGGCGGACATCGTGTTCCGCAGCGGCGTTCCTCTCCGCATGAGCGGGCTGGATGTGACGCTCAAGGCGCTGATCTTCCCGCAGGATTTCGAACGGATCCGCGCCGTGGGGAACCGTGTGGCGCACGTTGTTGCGGACTGGCTGGAATTTTTCTACGAATTTCACCGCAAGCTCGGCTATGCGGGCGCACCGGTGCATGACGCTGTGGCGGTCGCGTCGCTGCTGCGTCCGGAGCTGATGCAGACGCGGGAGCTGTACGTCGAGGTCGAAACGCGGGGCGAATACTGCCGCGGTACGACCCTCGGAAGCAAGCACAGGACGCCGAACGCGCTGGTCAACGTCGGCATCGACCGCGAGGGCTTTGCCGACCTGCTGGTTGAGGCGGTCGCCGCCTATGGGGAGGAAGCATAAATGAAACAGATACCGATTTGGATCGACTGTGACCCGGGTACGGACGACGCTGCTGCGCTGCAGGTCGCGCACCGTCTGCCCGAGCTGAACATCGTCGGCGTCAGCGCCGTGGCGGGTAATGTCTGCCTTGAAAAGACCCTGCGCAATGCCCTTGCGCTGCGGGAATTCATGGGGGCGGAGTTCCCCGTTTACGCGGGCGCGGAGAAGCCCTGGCGACGCGCACCGCTGGACAGCTCGGAGTTCCACGGCAAGGAGGGGCTGGACCCCGCCGCGCTGCCGCTGCCGACGAAGCAGGCGGAAAAGGAGCCGATGTGGGACGCGCTGTATGCCGCCGCCTGCCGCTATGAGGGCGAGCTGGAGCTGGTGACGCTCGGACCGCTGTCGAGCCTTGCCACCGCGATCGCAAAATACCCCGATCTGCCGCAGAAGCTGCGCCGTGTGTCCATGATGGGCGGCGCTGCCGTCGGCGGGAACTGTACGCCCTGCGCGGAGTATAACATCTACGCCGACCCCGACGCGGCACAGGTCGTGTTCCGCAGCGGGTGCAGGCTCGTGATGTGCGGGCTGGACGTGACGCTCAAAGCCTACCTGACCGAGCAGGAGCTGGACACGATCGCCGCGAGCGGCGACGCGGGCGGAATTTTTATGCGCGACAGCAGTCGGGACATTCTCAAGATCAATGTGCGGGCAGGCTCGGGCGGCTGGTGCCTGCATGATGCCGTTCCGATTTGGCACCTTGTCGCGCCGGAGCTGTTTACCGAGCGCGAGGCGGGTGTGTACGTCGAGACGCAGAGCGAGCTGACCCTCGGCAAGACCGTGACCGACCTCTACAGCGACTTCAAATTCCCGCAGAAAAACGCGAGCGTCGTTCTGGACCTCGACCGAGCGGAATTTGCGCGGCGCATGATGACGATGTTCGGCGTGAGGGACTGAGATGGACGGCTTTCGACTTCATGCGCCATACGGCGCGACGGGCGACCAGCCGCAGGCGATCGCAGCACTGACCGAGGGCGTGCAAAACGGACTGCGGGAGCAGGTGCTGTTGGGCGTGACCGGCTCGGGCAAGACCTTCACGATGGCAAACGTCATCGCCAACCTCAACCGTCCGACGCTTGTTTTGGCGCACAACAAAACGCTGGCGGCACAGCTTTGCAGCGAGTTCAAGGAGTTCTTCCCCGACAACGCGGTGGAATACTTCGTGTCCTATTACGACTACTACCAGCCCGAGGCGTATATCCCCCACACGGATACCTATATTGAAAAGGACTCCGCCATCAATGACGAGATCGAGCGTCTGCGGCACAGCGCGACATCCTCCCTGTTCGAGCGGCGGGATGTTATCGTGGTCGCGTCCGTCTCCTGCATCTACGGCTTGGGCGACCCGATCGACTACAAAAACATGGTCATTTCGCTGCGCACGGGCATGGAAAAGCAGCGCGAGGAGCTGATGAAGAAGCTCGTCGAAATTCGCTACGAGCGCAACGACATCGACTTTTCGCGCAACACCTTCCGCGTGCGGGGCGACACGGTGGAGATTTACCCCGCGTATTGGAGCGGGCGGGCAATCCGCGTGGAGTTCTTCGGCGACGAGATCGACCGCATCTCCGAGATCAACGCCGTGACGGGCGTTCCCGAGCGCGTGGTGGCCCATGCCGCCATCTATCCTGCGTCGCATTATGTCGCGTCACGGGAAAAACTGAACCGTGCGATTTTCGAGATCGAGAGGGAGATGGAGGAGCGCGAGCGGTGGTTCAAGGAGCACGACAAGCTGCTGGAGGCGCAGCGTATCCGCCAGCGGACGATGTATGACATCGAGATGTTGCAGGAGATCGGCTTTTGCAGCGGGATCGAGAATTATTCGCGCGTGATCTCCGGTCGTGCACCCGGGACGCCGCCGATGACGCTGCTGGACTATTTCCCCGAGGACTTTCTGCTGTTCGTGGACGAGAGCCATGTGACGCTGCCGCAGGTCCGTGCGATGTACGCCGGCGACCGCAGCCGTAAGGAGAGCCTTGTCGATTACGGCTTCCGTCTGCCGAGCGCCTTTGACAACCGCCCGCTGACCTTCCCGGAGTTTGAAAGCAAGATCGGACAGGCAATCTACGTTTCCGCGACGCCGGGCGAGTTTGAGCGCGAGCGTGCCGGTCAGATTGCCGAGCAGGTCATCCGCCCGACCGGCCTGCTCGACCCCGAGATTTTCGTTCGACCCATCGAGGGGCAGATCGACGACCTGATCGGCGAGTGCAACCGTGTGACCGAGCGGCATGAACGCGTACTGGTCACGACGCTGACCAAGCGGATGGCGGAGGACCTGACGGAATATCTGCAAAAGGCGGGCATCCGCGTACGCTATATGCACTCCGACATTGCCGCGCTGGAGCGGATGGAGATCCTGCGCGACCTGCGCATGGCAAAATTCGACGTGCTGGTCGGCATCAACCTGCTCCGCGAGGGCTTGGACCTGCCCGAGGTGTCGCTGGTCGCCATCCTCGACGCGGACAAGGAGGGCTTTTTGCGCAGCGAGACGAGCCTCATCCAGACCATCGGACGCGCCGCCCGAAACGCCGAGGGACGCGTTATCATGTATGCCGACAAGATGACGCCCGCCATGCGTGCCGCCATCGACGAGACGAACCGCCGCCGCGGAATTCAGGACGCTTACAACAAGGCGCACGGCATCGTCCCCAAGACGATCATCAAGGAGGTGCGCGATCTGCTGGAGATCACGCAGTCCGACGCCGAGGCGGTCGGCAAGCACGGCGTCAAGCTCACCCGCGCCGAACGCGAGCGCGAGATCGCACGGCTGGAAAAGGAGATGAAGGCAGCCGCCAAGATGATGGAGTACGAATACGCCGCCGTCCTGCGCGACCGCATCATCGAGCTGCGCGGCGAGAAATGATATATTCCTTTCCGGTGTAAAAAATTCAGCCTCCCGACGGAGGCTGAATTTTTTCAAAAAAAGCGAAAAAACCTCTTGACAAACCGAGATGCTGCTGCTATTATAATAAAAGAAACGATAATTATTATCAAAATTAAACCGAAAGGAGCTGATCTGATGCCTGCGCGCAAGCGAAGCAGGAAGCGCGATGCGATCTATGAATGCGTCCGCGCGACAAAGTCCCATCCGACTGCCGAGTGGGTCTACGGTCAGCTCAAGCCGACCATCCCAGATCTCTCGCTCGGAACGGTATACCGCAACCTTGCCATGTTCCGACAGGAGGGGAAAATCGTTTCCGTCGGCACGGTGGACGGCATGGAGCGTTTCGACGCCAACACCGTCCCGCACGCGCATTTCGTCTGCACCCACTGCAACGCCGTGATCGATGTGGACGTTCCGCTCCCCGAGGAGCTGATCGCGGCGGTCGATTGCGGCAGCGTTCACCACTGCGAGCTGACCTTTTTCGGTGTCTGTAAGTCCTGCGTCCCGTCGGACGCAACAAATATGAATTAAATTTTTGGAGGTTTTATTATGAAAAAGTATGTATGCCCCGTTTGCGGTTATGTTCATGAAGGCGATATGCCCGAAGGCTTCAAGTGCCCCCTGTGCGGCGTTCCCGGCGAGAAGTTCAAGCTGATGGAGGACAACGCGGCTTTGGCAGCCGAGCATGTGTTCGGCATCGGCACGCAGCTTGACGGCGTTCCCGCGGAGGACAAGCAGTATATCCTCGACCAGCTCAAAGCCAACTTCAACGGCGAGTGCAGCGAGGTCGGTATGTATCTGTGCATGGCGCGGATCGCCCATCGCGAGGGCTATCCCGAGATCGGTCTGTATTGGGAAAAGGCTGCCTATGAGGAAGCCGAGCACGCTGCGAAGTTTGCCGAGCTGCTCGGCAGCGAGCTGGAGCCGAACATGACCGCTTCCACCAAGAAGAATCTGGCATGGCGCGTGGACTGCGAGTTCGGCGCGACCGCCGGCAAGTTCGAGCTGGCGAAGATGGCAAAGAAGCACAACCTCGACGCCATCCACGATACCGTCCATGAGATGGCGCGTGACGAAGCCCGACACGGAAAGGCTCTGAAGGGTCTGCTCGACCGCTATTTCAAGTAATACCCCGACTGCCTGACCTATAAAAAGACCCCCGACGGAGGACGATACGATCCTCGGTCGGGGGTCTTTCGTGCCCTGCGTCGGGCGGGAGAGGTACGGGTCAACACTTACAGCGGCTCGTCCATCAGACGGTCGAACTCGGCGGCAACGCGGTCGAACTCCTCCTCCGGAATATCCACTAACTCAAAGTCGTCGTCGGTCGGAACGTAGGTGTACAGATACACGTCGTCCGAGCCGTCGAACGCCTCAAGCGCGATATACTGCTTGTCATCCAGATCGAATACGCCCATAATGCCGCATTCAAAGCTTTCGCCGTCGTCAAACTCCAGCTTGATGATCTCGTCCTCGGAATACTGCTTATCCTCCATTTTGATGATCCTCCTTGTAATATTCTGTCAAAAATTGTCGGTAGGCTGTCGGTAAACCGATCGTTTCCCGCAGCTGCTCCGTTGTGAACCACGAAAATTGCTCCGGCATGGCGGCGCATTGCAGCCAAACACCGGTCATGTCCCACTCGACGTGGGTGAAAATATGCTTGCGGCGGACGGTGCGCTCAAGCCCGATCGGATGTGTCCGCCACGCGGCGGCAAGCTCCAGCGCCTGCTGTGCCGTGAGCGTTCCCTCCGTGTCGGGGAGCTGCCAAAGCCCCGCGAGCAGTCCTTTTTTCGGACGTCGGCAGACGGCGATCCGCTCACCGCAGCGCAGCAGCAGGACCGTCCGCTCCTCGACCCGACGGGGACGCTTTTTTGCCTTGACGGGGTAGGAGAGCTGCTGCCCCTGCGCCTTGGCGCGGCAGTGCTCCGCCAGCGGACAGCCGTCGCAGAGCGGCGCACCGTTCGGCAGACAGACCGTTGCGCCCAGCTCCATGAGCGCCTGCGTAAAATCGCCGCAGTGTCCGAGGGGATAGACCGCCGAAAGCTGCGCGGCGAACTGTTTTTTCGTCCTTTCCTCGCTGATCGAGGCGGGAGAGGCAAGATAACGGGTCAGAACGCGGAGCACGTTGCCGTCCACCGCCGCCGTCGGCTGCTCAAAGCAGATGGAACAGATCGCGCCTGCCGTATACGCGCCGATACCGGGCAGAGAAAGCACCTCGGCATGGTCGCGCGGGAAAGCGCCGCGGCGGACGATCTCCTGCGCCGCTCGCTGCAAATTTCGCACGCGGGTGTAGTAGCCCAGTCCCTCCCAGAGCTTGAGCAGCAAGCCCTCGTCCGCCGACGCCAAGGCTTCAACGGTGGGAAGTGCCCGCAAAAATCGGAGGTAGCAGTCCCGCACCGCCTCGACGCGCGTCTGCTGGAGCATGATCTCCGAGAGCCAAACGTGATACGGCTCCCGATCGGCACGCCACGGCAGCTCCCGCCGATGCGCGGAAAACCACGGCAGCAGCAGCCCCGGCAGCGCGGAGAGCAGAGCCTCGTCCGTCATCCCTTTTTCTCCGGTGTGGTACGGCGGCGGCGCTTGCGGCGGCGGGGACGGAGATTCTGCGCCAGCTCGTCAAATTTTTTCGCCGCATCCGACGCGCCCTCGTAGATCATCCGACTGACGCGCAGCGTCCCGTCGGCGTCCTTTTGCAGACGGATGCGGATGAGGTAGCGCCCGTGCTCCGGGCACTCCGCCATGGTCATATAGCGCCGTCCCTCCTGCGCGATCCATGCGCCGTTCGGCATGGCAGCGCCGCATTGGGGGCAGTGGCTTTTCAGCTCGTTCATTGCGGTCATCGCGTCGGAGTGGTCGGTATACCCGCGGAACACCGAGCGGCTGATGCAGCCCTCCGGCGGCGCGCCGTGGAAGCCGTTGACGTGGCTGTCGAGCGCCTTCTGATACTCCGCGACGCCCTTTCTGAGGTCAAGGCGCGTGCAGATCAGCGCGGTATGGTACGCGTCGCCCAAGGCATCGTGCGCGGGGCGGCTCGGCTGGATGCCCAAAAGCTCCATTGCCGAGGACAGCGCCTTTTGCGACGTGCCGCAGCCGGTCTGGGCGTTGAAGATCATCTGGGCGTTGTACCAGTGGTGCGCCCAGTCCGTATCGCTGTCGTAGAGGAGGAGATTGTCCTCCAAAATCCGAATATCGTCGAAGCCCCACGTCAGGAAGATGCACTTTCCGCCGATCCACGCGCGGAATCGCTCGATCGCCTCGGGGAAGGGCAGCCCCTGCTCCTTCAGGGTGGCGTCGCGCAGACCGGTCAGTTTGGAGACGCGGCTGTTGAGCTTTTTGTAGTATTTCGGGCGGACCAAAACCTGAAATTCGTCGGCGATCTTGCCGCTCTCGGTGATGGCACGGTAGTACCACTTCACATTAGAGTCGGGAACCGTCTGGTCGTAGAACAGCTTACTGCCGACAGTCTTGTTGACAGGACCTTCCCAGTCTTTGTAATCGTCAATCGGGTCTGCGGTGGGTTTGAGGAGTTCCAGAGGATGGGTCTCGCAGTCGTTCCAGAAATGATTCGGAACATCCACGACAATCATACCGTACTCGACCACGCTATGACCACTGGGGTCGATGACCTCAGCACGCTGCATGCCGGTACAGGGTACATTGGAGATAACATACTTGCTATCACCGTTGACAACGCAGTCGTAGTCAGTGCCATCGGTCGCATGGACGATAACGCGGTAGCCGGTGTAATCAGAAACACCGTCATCCGGGAACAAAGCATTCAAATCGCCGACAACACGGGCAACACCGGTGATGCGGACATTGGGCTGGTTGTCGAGTTTCAGAACCGGAAGAGCGCCGACAGTCTTATCGCTGCCGAGGTTCCAGCCGTTGTTGCTGCCTGTAGTGAACATGCCGTAGGTGTTGCCGGTGTTATCGAACAGAGGCTTGCCGTTGCTGGCAAGGTTCACATGGTAAGCATCGGAGTTCCAGTGACCGGAGAAGTTCTTAATAGGCTCCCAGCCTTCCGGCAGAGTCAGGTCATCAACAACCTGATAGCAGCCGTTCAGAGGATACCAGAAAGAACCGCCAGCCTGCAGAGCAGACAGAACCTGCATGTAGTTGACAGAACTCACGCGGATAACGAAGTGGCTGTCTTCCTGACTGTTCTGATTTGCTGCACAAATTTCGCACTGCTTGCGCTGAGAGATGTACATGACAGTGTTGGCGAACAGAGAAGCTTCACCATCGGTGGCTTGGTTGGTCGGAAGGTGACCAATCTGGTTCATCAGGAAGTTACCGGTGCCGGAGAGGTAGAAGTTGCTAGTGCCGAACCAGGACTGACCAGTCTCTTCATCGGTAATTGTTTTGGTTGTCGGGTTCGGATTGTAGCCGAACTCAGCGCCTGTTACGTTGCCACCTGCATAATCGACCCAAATAGGCCCAAAAGCAACCT
>OLSB01002410.1_pt1 | contig 15607 bp, 14 predicted proteins | sample 1672071 | NCBI WGS metagenome assembly OLSB01 (sample SAMEA3136642, study PRJEB25190) | human gut metagenome | biome: human gut; feature: human-associated habitat; material: faeces | place: Austria | collected 2013 | reverse complement strand
ACGAGGTAAAAGTCGTGAAAGACCGTCTTTTTCAGGATATCGGAGTGGAGCGCGGACACACCGTTGACGGAGAAGGACGCCGCGACGCTGAGGTTCGCCATTTTGATCTCGCCGTCGGCCTCAATCGCCATATGCGAGATGCGCTGAAAATCACCGGGGAAGTAATTCCACAAAAGCTTGCAGAAGCGCTCGTTGATCTCGTGGATGATGGATGCGATACGCGGCACGAGGAGCGCGACAAGGCTCTGCGGCCAGTGCTCGAGCGCTTCGGCCATGACGGTGTGGTTGGTATACGCCACCGTGCGGGTGACGATATTCCACGCCTCATCCCAGCTCATATGCTCCTCGTCGAGGAGGATGCGCATCAGCTCCGGGATCGCGAGCGCGGGGTGCGTGTCGTTGATGTGGATGACGTGCTTTTCGGCAAAATTCTTCAGCGTGCCGAATTTCTTCTTGAACACGGAAGGATTGACAATATTGTTGAAAGAAAAGATTTGAAAAATACATTATCAAATCTAATACAATTAAATAAATAATATATATAATAAAAGTTAGAATTTTTTATTGATGACAGATAGTTAGAATTGTGTGAGAATAAATCAGATTTTAAGGAAGGAAAGATAAAATGGATGCTTATGAAAAAGTAGAAATTGCAAGAAATCCTAAAAGAAAAACATCATTAGATTATATAGAAAAAATATTTGATGAATTTATTGAATTACATGGAGATAGACAATTTAAAGATGATAAAGCAATAGTTTGTGGACTTGCAAGAATTGGTAATCAAAATTTTACAATTATAGCAGAACAAAAAGGAAGAACAACAAAAGAAAATATTGAAAGAAATTTTGGGATGCCAAATCCAGAAAGCTATAGAAAAGGAATAAGATTTATGAAACAAGCAGAAAAATTTCATAGACCTGTAATTACTTTTATAGATACAAAAGGGGCATATCCAGGAATTGGAGCAGAAGAAAGAGGACAAGGTGAAGCAATTGCAAGTTCAATGTTAGAAATGGCAAGTTTAACAGTTCCAACAATTAGTATTATTATTGGAGAAGGATCAAGTGGAGGAGCTTTAGCATTAGGACTTGGAAACAAGGTATTAATGCTTGAAAATGCTATATATTCAATTCTTTCACCAGAAGGATATGCAAGTATATTATGGAAAGATGCTTCAAGAGCAAAAGAAGCGGCAGAAAAAATGAAATTAACAGCCAAAGATTTAAAAGAAATGAATGTAATTGATGAAATAATAAAAGAACCAGAAATTGAAGAAAGTGAAGCTTGTGAAGTTGTTAGCCAAAATTTGAAAAATGAAATTTTGAAAGCAATAAAAAAATATGCTAAAATGAAACCAGAAGATATAAAAGAAGAAAGATATCAAAAGTTTAGAAATATGGGAGAATTTCAAATATTATAAAAAGGAGGAAAATAGTTTGTTTGTGTTTAAATAATGGTCTAATAGAAAGAAATTATACACGAATTTTATAAACTATAAAAAAAGAAATGTTATTAGAAGGTAAAAAAATATTAATAATGGGAATAAGAAACAAATGGAGTATAGCATTTGGAATTGCAAAATCAGCTTATGAAAATGGAGCACAATTATTATTTACATATATGGGAGAAGAAAATAAAGAAAAAATAGAAGAACTTGTATCAGAATTTAAAGGAAGTAAAGCATATGTATTAAATGGTGCTTCAGAAGATGAAAAAGTAAGAGAGACATTTACAAAAATAAAAGAAGAAAATGGAAAAATAGATGGAATAGTACATGCAATAGCACATGCAAATACAGAAGATTTGCATAATGATTTTATATATACAAGTAAAGAAGGATTTGCACATGCTTGTGATGTTAGTGCATATTCATTTGTATTAATTGCAAGAATGGCAAAAGAATTAGATATGCTAAATGAAAATGCAAGTTTAATTACATTAACATATCATGGTTCAACAAAAGTATTAGAAGGATATAATGTAATGGGAATTGCTAAAGCAGCATTAGAATCTAGTGTTAGATATTTAGCAGAAAATTTAGGAAAAGAAAATATAAGAGTTAATGCAGTATCAGCAGGACCAATAAAAACATTATCAGCAAAGGGAATAAAAGATTTTAGTTCAATATTAAATGTAGTAGAACAAAAGGCTCCTTTACACAGAAATGTTACAACTGTACAAGTTGGAAATGTAGCTACATTTTTATTAAGTTCTATGTCAGAAGCAGTTACAGGTCAAGTTGTTTATGCAGATAATGGATATAATATAATGGGAGTATAGTTGTATACTCCCTTTAAATATATAAAAAGTAAAAAAAACATACTCAAATAGCTTTCTATAAACTCCTTTAATATTATAATATAAATGAAAAGGAGAAACAAAAGAAATGCAAATAATAAGAAGAATCAAAAGAAGTATAAAAGGAGAAAATAAATTTAGAAAAGTAGCAAATGAATGGTTAGAATATAAGAAAAATTCAATCAAAAACTCAACATATTACAATTATAAATTTATAATAGAAAAATATTTAAATAAAGAATTTGGAGAGCAAAATGTAGAAAAAATAAAAGATTATAATCAGTATATACAAGAATTAACTAAAAAGTTAGCATCAAAAACAATAAGAGACATAATTTGTGTATTGAAAGCAATTTTAAAATATTATGAAGAAGAAAATGATTGCAAATTAAAATATAAAAGAATGAATATCCCAAAATTAGAAAAGAAAGAAATAAAAATATTATCCTCAAAAGAAAGAATCAGATTAGAAAAGTATTGTTTAAAAGAAAATACTTTAAAATCACTTGGAATTTTATTAAGTTTAAATACAGGATTAAGAATAGGAGAAATTTGTGCTTTAAAATGGGAAAATATTGACTTAAAAGAAAAAAATATATATGTAAAGAAAACTTTACAAAGAGTATATGATACTGAAAATAAGAAAACTAAAATAATTATAGATAAGCCTAAAACAGAAAATTCTATAAGATGTATACCATTAAATTCCAAGATTTATGGAGAATTAAACAAAATAAGAAAGGGATTTTCGGAAAAAGATTTTTTTTTGACAGGAGCAGATGGAATTTATATAGAGCCAAGAGTTTATCAAAATTATTATAAAAACATGTTAAAAAGCAGTAAAGTAAAAGAATATAATTTTCATATTTTAAGACACACTTTTGCAACAAATTGTATAGAAGTTGGAATGGATATAAAATCATTGAGTGAAATATTAGGACATGCTACTGTAGATATTACATTAAATAGATATGTACATTCATCAAGAAAAATGAAGGAAAAATACTTAGAAAAATTATAAGAAATTAACATTTTATTAAAAAAACTCATAAATATTGATAAAAAAATACATTTATGATAATATTTATAAAGGAAAGAAGAAAAAAATGAAGAAAAAGGGTAAAGTATTTAGAAATGCATTAATATTTATAATTTTAATAGCATTAACATTTTATATATTATTAAAAGATCAGAATCCAATGGAAATATTGAAAATAATATCTTCAGCAAAAGTTGAATTTGTACTTATAGGAATATTATGTATGTTTATTTATATTGTATTAGAGGCAGTAAATATAAGAAGAACATTAAAAAATTTGAATGAAGAAACAACATTTTTGCATGATATAAAATATGCTTTAATAGGATTTTTCTTTAGTGCTGTAACACCAGCGGCAAGTGGTGGACAACCAATGCAAATATATTATATGTATAAAGATGGAATAGCAGTGTCAAATTCAACGCTTGCATTATTATTAAACTTAACTAGTATGCAGATTTGCACTATAGGTATTGCACTAGTAAGTTTAATTTTTAATCATCAATATATGAATAAATTATTAATAATATTTTTTATAATTGGAATTGCACTAAATTCAACTGCATTAATTTTATTATTAATAGGAGTGTTTTCAAAAAGATTATCAAAATGGTTAATTGATTTTGCTATAAAAGTTTTAAAATTATTTAGAGTAAAAAATATAGAAAGTAAAAAAGAAAAATTTGAAGCAGAACTTACTAAATATCAAGAAGGAGCCAAATATGTAAAGCATAATAGATTATTAATGTTAAAAATTTTAGGAACAACATTAATACAATTTTTAACATATTATAGTGTAACATATTGGACATACAGAGCACTAGGATTTTCACAATATAATATTTTAAGATTAACATCATTACAAGCAGTACTATATGCAACAGTATCTGGTATACCATCACCTGGGGCAGTTGGAGTAACAGAAGGAGCATTTACAGAAATATTTAGAAATATTTATCCAGAAAATATAATGAGTAGTGCAGTATTATTAAATAGAGGGATTAATTTCTATTTACTTGTATTAGTAAGTGGAATTATTACAATAATTAGTCATATGAATAGTGAGAAAATAGAAAATCAAGAAGAAAAATAAAAAAATGTTGAAAACAATTGACAAAGCTGGATATATATGTTAAAATATTTAACTGTAATCCGCTTAGTCAAGGTAAGCAAATGTTATGAAAAAAATAACTACCTTTTTTAAGGATTAGCGAGTATACAAATAAGGGAGGTGCATTTTAAATGTACGCAGTAATTGAAAGTTGTGGAAAACAATACAAAGTAGCAGAAGGAGATGTAGTATTCTTCGAAAAATTAGATGCAGAAGAAGGTAAGAAAGTATCTTTTGATAAAGTTGTTTTAGTATCTGATGGTAAAAAAGTAGAAGTTGGAGCTCCTTATGTTAAAGGTGTTAAAGTAGAGGGAAAAGTAGTTGCTCATGGTAAAGCTAAAAAAATATTAGTTTACAAATACAAAGCAAAGAAAAACTACAGAAGAACTCAAGGACATAGACAACCATATACAAAGGTTGAAATAACATCTGTAAAATTAGCTGCTGAAAAGAAAGAAACAAAGACAGAAGCTAAAAAAGAAGTAAAAGAATAATAAAAAAGAGATATAAATAAAGACACGGAAGGAGTGAAACAAAATGGCTCATAAGAAAGGTCAAGGTAGTGTTAAGAACGGTAGAGATAGTGAATCTAAACGTCTTGGACTAAAAAGAGCTGATGGTCAAGTTGTTCCAGCTGGAAATATTTTAGTAAGACAAAGAGGAACAAAATTCCATCCAGGAAAAAATGTTGGAATAGGTAGCGATGATACTTTATATGCAAAGGTAACAGGAACTGTAAAATTTGAAAGACTTGGAAGAGATAAAAAACAAGTTAGTGTATATACAGCTGAAGAATTAAAAGCTAAAGCTGCAAAAACAGAAGCACCTAAAGCAAAAAAAGTAGAAAAGAAAACTGCTACAACAAAAAAAGCAAGTACTACAGCTAAAAAGAGTACTACAAAAAAAGAAAAAGTAGAAAATAAATAAACTATAAATATAAATACACTGTAATATTAAGAAAACTAATATTACAGTGTATTTTTGTAAATAGGAAAATAGAAGATTTTTCTTGTTATTATCAAGGTTTTGTGGTAAAATATTACATATAAAAATGACAAAAAGGAGAATAAAATGAAACAGGAAAAAGCATTAACAAAGAAGTTAAACAAAAAAACAATAATTATACTGCTAACTGTGATTATATTAATACAGACTTTAGTAAGAATATATGTAGGAGCAAAAAAAGAATATTTTCATATAGATGAAGCCTATTCATATTCATTAATGAACTATGATAAAATTCAAATTACAGAAAATGATGACTTTTATGATAATTGGCATACAAAAGATTATTACAAAGATTATTTATCAGTAAACAGTAACGAAGTATGGAATTTAAAACCAGTATATGAAAATCAAAAGAATGATGTACATCCACCATTCTTCTATCTATTACTTAGAATAGCAGCAACATTTACAGTAGATAATTTTACAAAATGGACAGGAATTATTCTAAACATAGTTATATACATTTTCTCAAGTATTTTTATATATTTAATATCAAAAAGAGTGTTTAAAGATGAAAAAAAAGCATTATTTACTTGCTTAATATCAGGCCTTTGTTTGGGAGCGTTAGATACAACTGCATATATAAGAATGTATGAACTTGCAAATCTATTTATATTAATACTAACACACATACATTTAAGATTATATGATAAAAAAGAATTAAAAGTAAAAGATGTTGTAACGCTTGGAATTGTTGCAGTATTAAGCTCTTTAACACATTATTACACATTAGTATACATGGCAGTGCTATTTATAATGTTTGTTGTAAAATATATAAAAGCAAAAGAATACAAAAATTTAATAATATATATATCTTGTTTTGCTATTGCAGCAATAGTATCACTACTTATATTCCCATATTCATTTAAGCACATGTTCATGGGATATAGAGGTGAAGGTGCAATAAGCAGCTTGTTTAATGCAGAAACTTTCTTCACAGACATTGGAACATACTTATACGTGTTAAGCAAAGGATTAGTAGGATATACATTTATTATAGTAATTATTTTATACATAATTTTGAGAATAAAAAATAGAGATAAATCAATATGTAGTAAAGAAACAAATTTAATTATTATACCAACAGTAATTTATTTTGTATTAATAGCAAAAATGTCACCATATAAAGAATTAAGATATGTTATGCCAATAATATCAGTATCTATGATTTATTTAATATATGTATTTGATCGATTATTTGAATTAACATTAGGAAATAAAAAAGGAAAAATTGTAACAGCAATACTATTCATAATAATTACAATTTCACCACTATTTACAGGAGCACATTTAGATTTTACATATACTAAAATGAATCATTTGGCAGATAAAATAGAGGAAAAATCAGATGTTCCAGCCTTATATGTGTTTAACGATACTAATGTAAGATTTCTAGATGATATTTATATATTCACTAAATTAGACAATTCTTACATTATGAAATATAGCAATACAAACATAGACAATATAAAGAAGGTCTTGGAGGGAAAAGATTTATCAAAAGGAATAATATTTATTTATAATGAAGGCGTTGAGCCAGACGATATCATTAGAGAAATAAAAGAAACATATAATTATAGTCAACAAGAAGAAATTCAAAGACTAAATTGCGGAGATGTAATTTATTTACATTAAAGAAATTATAACATTTGAAAAAGGAGTAGAAAATTATGGAGAAAAAACAAAGAATATTAACAGGAGACAGACCAACTGGAAGGTTACATATAGGACATTACTTTGGATCTTTGAAAAAAAGAGTAGAAATGCAAAACTCTGGAAAATATGATCCATATATACTAATTGCAGATGTTCAAGCATTAACAGATAATTTTAATAATCCAGAAAAAGTTAGAAAAAATGTAAGAGAAGTAGCAATAGATTACTTATCAGTTGGAATAGATCCGGAAAAATCAACAATATACATACAATCAATGATACCAGAAGTAGCAGAACTTACAGTATTTTATTCAAATTTAGTAACAATAGCTAGATTAGAGAGAAATCCAACTGTAAAAACAGAAATAGCCCAAAAAAGGGAGATATTCGGAGAAAGTGTCACTTACGGATTTTTAGGATATCCAGTAAGTCAAGCAGCTGATATAACAGCCTTTAGTGGAGAACTAATCCCAGTAGGAGAAGATCAACTTCCACTAATAGAACAATGTAGAGAAATTGTAAGAAAGTTTAATTCAATTTATGGAGAAGTATTAATAGAGCCAAAAGCTGTTTTATCATCTGTAAAAAGAATAAAAGGATTAGATGGAAACGAAAAGATGGGAAAATCTTTAGGAAATGCAATTTATTTATCAGACACGCCAGAAGAAATTACTAAAAAAGTAATGAGTGCAGTTACAGATCCTAATAGAATTAGAAAAGACGACTTGGGAAACCCAAATGTATGCATGGTTGCCTATTATCATAACTTATTTACAAACGAAGCGGAATATGAAAATGTATGCAAAGAATGCAGAGAAGGAAAACGTGGATGTGTAGCTTGTAAAAAACAACTTGCTCAAAATATAATAGAAAGATTAAAACCAATAAGAGAAAAAAGAAAATACTATGAAGAACATCCAGAAATAGTAGATAAAATACTAATAGAAGGAACAGAAAAAGCCAGAAAAGAAGCACAACAAACAGTGAAAAAAGTAAAAAAAGCAATGAGACTAGATTATTTCGCCCAATAGGGACGCCCCTTTTTGGGCGAAAATCAGAAAAGACTACTCAATAGAAATAACTTTTTTGAAAAGAGATAGTAGAAAATACGAAGTAATGGCCGAATAAGGATAGTATTGGAAGCTAAAGTATTAAATAAAAAATTGCTCAAAGAGAATCCTTACCAAGTAAAGGAGCGTTCATATTGGGCAAAAAGGAGATAAGATGTTTACTGATTATGCAAAAATTTATGTTACAGCTGGAAAAGGTGGAAATGGGGCTGTATCATTTAGAAGAGAGAAGTATATAGCTGCAGGTGGTCCAGATGGAGGAGATGGCGGAAAAGGTGGAGATGTCTATTTTGAAGTTGATCCAGACTCAAATACACTTGTGGATTTTAGATATAAGAAGAAATTTAAAGCTGAAAATGGAAATAATGGGGAAGGATCCCATAAATATGGAAAGAGTGGAGCAGACCTTTATATTAAAGTGCCTATAGGAACTATGATAAAAGATGCTACTACAGGAGAAGTTTTAGCAGACTTATCTGAAAGTGGACAAAAAGAATTAGTATTACATGGTGGTAGAGGTGGAAAAGGAAATTCACATTTTGCAACTTCTACAAGACAAGCTCCTAGATTTTCTCAAGCAGGAGAAGAAGGAGAAGAAAAAGAACTAATACTAGAACTTAAACTATTAGCAGATGTAGGGTTAATTGGCTTTCCAAGTGTGGGAAAATCTACAATATTGTCTGTTGTAACAGCTGCAACTCCTAAAATAGCAGATTATCATTTTACAACTTTAGAGCCAAATTTGGGAGTGGTAAAGTCAGAATATGGGGACAGTTTTGTAATAGCAGATATTCCAGGACTTATAGAAGGTGCAAGCGAAGGAACTGGACTTGGAATACAATTTTTAAGACATATAGAAAGAACGAGATTATTACTTCATGTTATAGATGTATCAGGTTCAGAAGGAAGAAATCCAGTAGAAGATTTTTATATAATAAACAGGGAATTAGAAAAATATAGCAAGAAGTTAGCAAAAAGGAAGCAGATTATAGTAGCTAACAAAATAGACTCAATGCAAGACGAAACTTTGTATAAAGATTTAGAAAAACTTGCAAAAGAAAAAAATATGGAAATTTTTAAAATCTCTGCCGCTACAGGAGAAGGAATAAAGGAACTTATGCAAGCTGTTTCAAAAATACTAAAAACACTTCCTAAAGAAGAATTGGTTGAAACTACACAAAAAAGAAAAGTGTATAAATTAGAAGAAAAAGAACCATTTACAATAAAAATAGAAGATGATATGTTTGTTGTTGATGGACCTGCTATAAGGGACTTAATGAGAAGAGTAAATATGGAAGACAATGAATCTTTATATTATTTCCAAAAACATTTAGAAGAACTTGGAGTAAACCAAAAGTTAAAAGAGGCAGGAGTAAAACAAGGGGACACTGTAAAGGTATATGATTATTTACTAGAGTGGGATGATTAAAGCTAAAAATAGATGAAAACCACTAAAATGAAAAAATAAATAAAAAACACAAACTTTTGTTTGACAAAGCAATTTTTTTATGATATTATAAATACGTAATATAATTTAGGGGGAATAAAAATGGCTAGAAGAAGAGATCCTTTTGAATTAAATAAAAGGGAAAAATCTATTTTAAGATTTATAGAAAAAGAATTAAATGAAAATGGCTATCCACCATCTGTAAGAGAGATAGGAAAAGCTGTAGGGCTTAAATCTACTGCAACAGTGCACGCTTATTTAACAAGACTAGAAGAAGCAGGACATATATCTAGAAAAAATAAAAAAGGTAGAACGTTACAATTAATAAAAGGGGGTAAACCTTATAAACCACATCCAGTAGAGCATAAAAATGTTTATGCTGGCAAAGAGATGGTTGAAGTACCTGTTGTTGGAAGAATAACAGCTGGAGCTCCAATATTAGCAGTAGAAAATATAACAGATACATTTCCTATACCTTTAGATTTTATAGGAAATAGCTCTTGCTTCATGTTAACTGTAAGAGGAGAAAGCATGATTGAAGCAGGTATATTAAATGGGGACTATATTCTAGTAAAAAAACAAAATACTGCAGAAAATGGACAAATAGTAGTTGCATTAATTGATGATGAAGCAACAGTAAAAACCTTTTATAAAGAAAAAGATCATATTAGGCTTCAACCAGAAAATAGTACAATGGATCCAATAATAGTTCCAAATTGTGAAATATTAGGAAAAGTAGCTGGAGTATTTAGAAAAATATAATAAAAAGAACACAAAGGAAAATTTAAAAAAGTTAATAAATAAAGAGATAGCATAAATTATAAAAAGCTATTCAATATAAATGGAGAAAATGTTATGGGAAGAATGAAAACTTTTTTTAAATATCTTTTATGGCTAATAGGATTATATATATTTGTGACCTTTGCATCTGCAATATATATACAAAATTCTTATAAAAACATAGAAGGAACAGTTGAACAAAGAGAAGGACTGGTCATAATTGTAGAAGATGCAAAATCTACACTTGTTAATGGATATATTAAGGGAAATGTAAAAAATGTTACAGATACAGATATACAATCTAAATACATCAAGGTAGATTTAATTTCTAATAAAGGCAATTTAATTTTAACAAAATATTTACAAATAGATGATTTAAAAGCAGGAGAAAATAAAAACTTTACATTGAATTTTAGAGCTAATAATATAGTGAAAGCAAAAATGTCTGTTACAGATGAATATACAGAAGAAGAATCTGGATTTATTGAACTTATAAAAATAGATAGCATAGAAAATGAACCAGTAGAAAAAGTATCAATATTTATAGCTGCATTAATCATAATTAAATATTTTTTATAAATAATTACCAATAAATGAAAAAATAGAGATAAAAAACATAAAAAAATACATAATAATTAAAAACTATTATGTATTTTTTATATATTTTTTTCACAATCTAAAATTTAATACAATTATTGATAAAAAATAATTTCTAGTAATAAACAAAAATTATATAATTATTAAAAGAAAAATTAAATGCAAATGTGTGAGATAAATGCAATTTATATAATTAAAATTATATAATCAAATAAATATTGAGAAAATGTTTGAAATTTTATTAAATATGTAATATAATTGTAATAGTTTCGTAATATTGTAAAGCTGAAAGGAAAGAGACAAATGTTAAATTTTGGACAAGATATAGGAATAGATTTAGGAACAGCAACAGTTATAGCATACGTAAAAGGAAAAGGTGTAGTATTAAGAGAACCATCAGTGGTTGCTGTAGATAAAGACACTGGAGATGTTCTTGCTGTTGGAAAAGAAGCAAGAAGAATGTTAGGAAGAACTCCAGGAAATATTGTTGCTACAAGACCTTTAAGAGAAGGCGTAATATCAGATTATACAGTTACAGAAAAAATGCTAAAATATTTTATAAATAAAGTGTGTGGAAGATATATCTTTGCTCCGAGAATAATGATATGCGTACCTTCAAGGGTAACAGAGGTAGAGAAAAAAGCTGTAATAGATGCTGCTACTCAAGCTGGAGCCAGAAGAGTGTACTTAATAGAAGAACCTTTAGCTGCAGCAATAGGTGCAGGATTAGATATATCAAAGCCTTGTGGAAATATGGTGGTTGATATTGGAGGAGGAACTACAGATATAGCAATAATATCTTTAGGCGGAACAGTAATAAGTACATCAATAAAAATAGCTGGAGATAAGTTTGATGAAGCAATAGTAAAATATATAAAAAAGAAGCACAATATAATAATAGGAGAAAGAACAGCAGAAGATTTAAAAATAAATATTGGCTGTGTATATCCAAAGATACAAGATGCCGAAATGGCAGTGAGAGGTAGAGATTTAACAACAGGACTACCAAAAACAATAACAGTATATTCTAGTGAAATGTTAGAGGCTTTAACTGAATCAGCCAATCTAATAATAGAAGCAGTACATTCTATACTAGAAAAGACACCACCAGAATTGGCTGCAGATATAAGTGATAGAGGAATATATATGACTGGTGGAGGATGCTTAATAGATGGATTAGACAAACTTTTACAAGAGAAAACAGGGATAAATGTTATGGTTGCACAGGACTCTGTATCTTGTGTGGCTCTAGGAACAGGGAAGGCATTAGACAATCTAGATGTACTAGATGGAAAGAATCCAAAAACAAAACATAAAATAAATATTAGAATTTAATGAGCTAAATATTATAACTAATATTATTAAATAAAAATATATGACTACTGTAAATATATTATTGTAGGCAACAATTTAGGAGAAAAAATATGAGAATACTAAAAGATTTCAAAATACCAAACTTTAAATTTAAAAAGATAGAAATGTCAGATATACCAGACATAGAAAAAGTTAAAGTGGATTACGAAAAAGTAAAAGAAGCAGAAGAGAAGAAAAATAAGAAGCATCAACCATATAAAACTACTGATTATAAAACAATAAAAGAAGTGTTCGTAAATTCAATAGAAAAATTTGCGGATAATACTTTAATATTACAAAAACCAAGCCATAAAGAACCATATAAAGAAATATCATATAAACAGTTTGGAGAAGATGTTATAGCATTAGGAGCAAAATTAATAAAGATACTTCCTAAAAATGCAAGAGTAGTAATAGTGAGCGAGACAACTTATGACTGGTATGTATCATATATGGCTATGCTTTGTGGGGTAGGAATCGTTGCACCTGTAGACAAAGAACTACCAGATAATGAACTTGAAAATGTTATAAATAGATCAAAAGCAACTGCTGTAATATATTCTGCAAAGAAGAAAGATTCAATTAAAAAAATTGAAAATAGTATACCAAAAGTAAAATATTTTATAGAAATGAATTCAGATGAATATATTATAGGAAAACACGTTGGAATTAATTATTTAATTAAAGAAGGAAAAGAAATAGTAGAAAGCGGAGATACTTCTTATATGGATATTAAAATAGATCCAGAAGAATTTAAAGTATTAATATTTACATCTGGAACTACATCAAATTCAAAGGGTGTTATGATTTGTAACAGAAATTTAGCAGCTAATATAAATGCAGTATTTGCATTTATGCATTTATACCCAGAAGACAGATTATTTTCGATATTGCCACTACATCATACATATGAATCTACTATAGGATTTTTAGTACCATTTGCTGCAGGATCATCAATCGCAATATGTGAAGGATTAAGATACATTGTTCCAGACATGCAAGAAGCTAAACCAACAGTAATGTTGACAGTTCCATTATTGGTAGAGAACTTATATAAGAAAATTAATGAAACAATAAAAAAGAGTAAAAAAGATGGAATAGTAAATTCTATGATATATATTACAAATGCTTTAAAAGCAGTAAATGTAGATATAAAGAGAAAAGTATTTAGAGAGATATTAGAAAATTTTGGAGGAAGATTAAGAATTATAGTATCAGCAGCAGCACCAATAGATAGTAAAATAGCAAAATGGATAGAAGATATAGGAATAGAATTCTTGCAAGGATATGGACTTACAGAAACATCTCCAATTGCAGCATTAACACCAGAATATGAGCCTTCAAGATATGCTTCAACAGGTATAGCTGTTAAAGATACAGATATAAAAGTATTAAATCCAAATGAAAAAGGAGAGGGAGAGCTCTTAATAAAAGGTCCAACATTAATGCTTGGATATTATGAAGATGAAGAAGAAACAAGAAAAGCTATAGAAAATGGATATTTCCATTCTGGAGATATAGGAAGAATAGATGCAGATGGGTTTATCTATATTACAGGTAGAAGTAAAAATGTTATAGTAACTCAAAATGGAAAAAACATTTATCCAGAAGAGATAGAAATGTTATTAAATGATATACCAGAAATAAAAGAAAGTATAGTATATGGGCAAAAAGAATCAGAAGACAAAAGAGATAAAGAATTAATAATAACAGCAAAAATTATACCAAATTATAAAAAGATTGAAGAGATATATGGTAAAAATCTATCAGATGAAGAAGTTCAAAAAATTATCTGGAATAAGGTGAAAGAAACAAATAAAAAGCTTACATCTTATAAAGCCGTAAAGAAAATCGAGATAAAAAAAGATGAATTTGAAAAAACTTCAACAATGAAGATTAAACGATATGTTGAAACAAGCAAAAAATAGAAAAAACTTAAAATATTACAGTGGAGCAAAAACAAAAAAACACTGTAATATTTTTGTAATAAAAATGTTAGAAAAGTGTAATAAAAAAACTGACCGTAAGTATTGTTTTTTTTTGTTGAATAATATATAATTATCATATATTATAGCAATACAGATGAAGAGGAGGAATTTTACAATGTCTAAATCTGGCATAGTAAATGTAAGAATGGTAATAACAGAGGAAAAAATACTATCAAACATATTAAAAGTACAAAAAATGATAGATCCAAATAGCAAGAAGCAAATTATACAATTAGAAGATGATGCATACTTTAAGGATCTAGTAGAATCAATAAAAACATATTTAATTGAATATCCAAAAAAGAAAAACTTTCCAAAAAGCGTATATAAAGCAGCTTATGGGTTAGTTGAATTTGCAACAAATGAATTTGAAGAAAACACAAAACAAATAGAAGAACTTATAAGACAAAGAGAAAAAAATATAGCTTTATCTGGAGAATTAAAAGAAGTGCTTAGTATAGTACTAAATAAAGAAGACAATTGGAAAGAAGCAGTAAAAGATATTTCAGCAGACTTCTCACAAGATATTCTAGATACATTAGGAGTGTTAGGTAGAGCAAAATCAGATAGATCTCAAAACTATCAAGACGCTTTAAAACTAATAAATGCTAGAATTGCAAATCTAGAATCTAACTTACATATAGAAATAGACATGGAAAGAATAGAAGACAGATCAAAAGCATTAAGCTATATAGGAATAGAAGTAGCAGATGCATTAAAATTAATACCAGCCCCTCAAGAAGATATAGAAGAGATATCACAAGAAGAAGTAGCTCCAATAACAAATAAAGCCCAAGAAGCAGAGACTCAAGAAGATTCACATTACTATGAGTCTACAAGAGTAGATGTAAAACCTTCTTTATGGCAAAGATTTAAAGAAAGCAAATTTGTTAGAACAATAAAATACATTATGAAAGTTAGAATTGTTTTAGACGTTCCAGCATTACCAAGTGGAGATGAAAATAAAAGATAATTATATAAATAAAAAAAGATAGCTTCTACTGTTTTTTAGTAGAGGCTATCTATATTATAAAAGCTTAAATAAAGACATATAACGCAATTAATATGACAAAACAATAAGAAATAAATAGAAAAATATTTTATTTAATTAATAAAGCAGAAAAAAATTAACAAAATTCAAAAAAATTTAAAAAAAATATTGACATATATGCAAAAATATTATATACTTTTAATTGCGTTACGAAATGCTCCCTTAGCTCAGTTGGTCAGAGCAACCGGCTCATAACCGGTGGGTCC
>OLSB01002404.1_pt1 | contig 15642 bp, 9 predicted proteins | sample 1672071 | NCBI WGS metagenome assembly OLSB01 (sample SAMEA3136642, study PRJEB25190) | human gut metagenome | biome: human gut; feature: human-associated habitat; material: faeces | place: Austria | collected 2013 | reverse complement strand
AATGCACCCCCCTCCAAACCGTAGTTGCACCCCCTTAACGGGTTTCTATCAAAATTAGAGTCATTTGCCACGAAGTGCGGCAGTCCATGATACAATGGGCTACCGTACTTTTTTATTTTCCTATTAAAAAAACGCCGTGATACGGGAAAATCCAGACAAGAGGGTGCAAAAGCCCGGCCGGTCTGGATTTTTCTTTATTCGGAGAACTTCTTTCCTCAAGCCGCTCTTGCACCCCCTAATGAGAAAAATCAAAATGTTCTATCGGCTTTGACTTGAAAATACACATCGCAGTTATAGCCCGGCAAGCGGAAAGAGCATCAACGGTATTTCTGCCAAGTCGGCTGGAGCTTTTACTACCCCTGTCCGTCTCCGGCAGACGCCCCCGCCTCCATACGGCTTGGTTAGCCCTCACTAACCCTTTATATAGCCCATTTCCCGGACATTTCTCATCTTTGTCCTCCTGTCACGCACATTCCTCTTCGTGCAGTAAGTCATTCGGCGAACCGATTCGGTATTCCATTTTTGAAAAAACTGTTAAATTCGGCAAAAATGCACCCGCACAAGAGAATAATTTCAATAAAAATTTCGTCAAAATATATTTCTCAAGAATTGCAATCTCTTCCAAATCGTGCTATGATTGGCAAAACCATACTTGCTCGGTATGCAGCAGGGCAGTCGCTTCCGGCGCACCGTATGGTCAATTCTAACCGGCTGACGCCGGGGAAAGAGAGAGTGAGCTTATGAAACACGCAAAGCCCATGAAGCGGGCATTGTCCGTGCTGCTGGCTCTGGTTCTGAGCCTGAGTCTGGTCACGCCCACCTGGGCCGCCGACAAGACGCCTGCCAGCGGCACCGGCAACGGCCTCACCTGGGAAAAGATCGACAACCGTTCCACCGATTTGCGTTTGGACAAGAACAACGCTGAGAAGGTGGCACAAGACACTCCGGAATATGCAGACACCGACGTAGTCCGTGTCTCCATCGTTCTGAAAGATGCCTCCACGCTGGCGAAGGGTTACTCCAGCGAGGATATCGCTACCAATTCTGCGGCCATGAAGTACCGCCAGAAGCTGGAGACCAAGCAGGAGAAGATGGCTAAGACCATCTCCAAAAAGGCTCTGGGCGGTGAGGCTCTGGACGTGGTCTGGAACCTGACTCTGGCGGCCAACATCATCTCCGCCAATGTGGAATACGGCCAGATCGAAAAGATCGAGAAGATCTCCGGCGTCGAGGCCGTGCTCATTGAGACCCGCTACGAGCCCTGCGTGGTGAAGGACAATGAGACCACCGATCCCAACATGGCTACCTCCGGCAGCATGATCGGCTCCCATGTGGCTTGGGCGGACGGTTATACCGGCGCCGGCTCCAAGGTGGCCATCATCGATACCGGTGCTGACACCGACCATCCCTCTCTGGATCCCGATGCCTTCACCTATGCCGTGAAGGACAGCGGTGCCACGCTGATGACCGCTGCTGATCTGACGGATACCGTTCTGGAGCAGCTGAACGCCTCCAAGAAGATGCCCGGCGTCACCGCCGACCAGCTGTACGTCAACGCCAAGATCCCCTACGGCTTCAACTACGTGGATGACGATCTGGATATCACCCACGCCAACGACAATCAAGGCGACCATGGCTCCCACGTCACCGGCATTGCCGCCGGCAACCGCTTCATCAAGAACGAGGACGGCTCCTTCTCCCCCGCTCTGGATACCGCTCTGACGCAGGGCGTGGCTCCGGATGCTCAGGTGTTCGTTATGAAGGTGTTCGGCACCAACGGCGGCGCTAAAGACTCCGACTACATGGCCGCCATTGAGGACGCCATCCTGCTGGGTGCTGATTCCGTGAACCTGTCTCTGGGCAGCGGCAACCCCGGCACCTCCCGCAACTCCTATGCCGCTTATCAGGCCATCATGGAGAACATCACCAATAGCGGCACCGTGGTGTCCATCTCCGCCGGTAACTCCGGCAACTGGTTCGAGAACACTGCCAACCAGTATCCCTATGCCGAGAGCAACAGCTGGACCACCACCGGCTCCCCCGGCTCCTACACCAACTCTCTGGGCGTTGCCTCCGTAGATAACGTGGGCGGCACCGGTGATTACGTGGAAGTGGCCGGCAAGAAGCTCTTCTACACCGACACCACCAGCGCTCCCATCCAGGCTCTGACAACTCTGGCCGGTGAGCAGCAGTTCGTGTATGTGGACACCGCCGGTAATGCCGAGGATTTTGCCGCCGTAAAGGATATCCTCACCGGTAAGATCGCCATCTGCAACCGTGGCTCCATCGCCTTCACCGATAAGGGCAACAACGCCATCTCCAACGGTGCCATTGCCCTGATCGTGGCCAACAACGAGGCCGGCACCATCAGCATGGCTACCGATGGCTATAACTACACGGCCCCCTATGTCTCCATACTGCAGGCCGACGGCGAGTACATCAAGGCCAGCTCCGAGAAGCACACCACCGATTCCGGTCTTGTGTACTACACCGGCACCATGACCGTGGGTGCTTCCGCCGCTGTCAACCATGCCTCCGCCGACTACTACACCATGAGCAGCTTCTCCAGCTGGGGCGTTCCCGGTTCTCTGGAGATGAAGCCCGAGATCACCGCCCCTGGCGGCAACATCTACTCCCTGAAGGACGGCGGTACCTATCAGAATATGTCCGGCACCTCCATGGCCGCTCCTCAGATCACCGGTATGGCCGCTCTGGTGGCTCAGTACATCCGTGAGAATGATCTCGCCGAGCAGACCGGTCTCACCACCCGTCAGCTGGCTCAGTCCCTGCTGATGTCCACCGCCGAGCCCATGGTGGAGGATTACGGTAAGGACGGCGACGGCTACTATCCCGTGCTGCGTCAGGGTGCCGGTCTGGCCAACGTGGCCAATGCCGTTACCTCCGGCACCTACATCCTGATGGATGAGGGCGCCAACGCCGGCGCTGCCGACGGCAAGGTCAAGGTGGAGCTGGGCGACGATCCCGCCCGCACCGGCAAGTACTCCTTCGGCTTCACCATCCACAATCTGGAGGACGAGGCTGCTTACTTCGACCTGAGCGCCGACTTCTTCACGCAGAGTCTGATGTCCTCCGATGGTGTGAACTTCGAGGACACCTGGACCGACCCCGTGGCCTCCAACGTCAAGTGGACCGTGGACGGCGAATACGCTGCTTTCCTGAACGATACACTGAAAGATTGTGACTTTAACGGCGACGGTAAGGTCGATGCCGATGACGGTCAGGCTCTGCTGGACTATGTCACCGGCGTGCGTGCCGACATTGCGCACAAGGACGCCGCTGACTTCGACAACGACAACGGCATCGACACCTACGATGCTTACCTGTTCTTCAAGGAATTGGGTACTGCGCCCGTGGTGATCCCCGCCGGCGGCAGCCTGCACGTCACCGCCGATGTGACTCTGCTGGGTCTGGATGCCTACGATAAGGCCAGCGACAACACCGGCACCTATGTGGAGGGCTATGTGTTCGCCAACGAGGCCGCCACCGCCGAGGGTGAGCAGGGCGACAGCCACTCCATCCCCGTGTTGGGCTACTATGGCAGCTGGACCGACTCCTCCATGTTCGATATCGGCAGCTATATCGCCTATGCCAACGGTCTGGAGACCCGCGCCCCCTATATGTATGTCTATAATGGCAACAATTCCACAAACAATCAGGCCCTGACCATCCGCGCCGTGGGCGAAACGAAGGCCTACTACTTCGGCGGCAACCCCTTCGGTTTGGACGACTTCTATGATGCTGCCCGTGATGCCATCAATCCGGAGATCAACAACTTCTACAAGATGTCCTTCACCGCCATCCGCAACGCCGCCGCTTCCCGCCTGACCATCACCGACGGCAACGGCAAGGTTCTGTCCTCCAATGATGAACTGGGTGAGCTGGATTCCGCCTTCTACTCCAGCAGCGACGCCACTTGGATCAGCACCCGGTACACCCTGAACATGGGCGATACCCCCAACACAGCTGACGGCACCTACATGAATGTGGACCTGACTCTGGCCCCTGAGTACTACGCCAGCTACGACAAGGACGGCAACGCCACCGTGGATTGGGATGCTCTGTCCGACGGCGCTACCATGCACTATGGCATGGTCGTGGATAAGACGGCTCCCACCGTCTCCAACGTGAATCTGGGTACCGACGCCGAGGGCAACAAGGTCCTGACCTTCACCGCCGGCGACGACCAGTATATGTCCGCCGTGGCCCTGCTGGACTACGACAAGGGCAGCGTCGTCAGCAAAGCGGCCGGTTCTCCCGAGGGCGCTGCCAAGGGTGCCAGCCAGAACTTCACCCTGTCTCTGGGTGATTCTACGGCTACCCATCTGCTGCTGCAGGTGTACGACTACGCCGAGAACTACGTCACCTACAAGCTGAACCTGAACCCCGATGAGTTGGCCGGTGATGTCACCGTGAAGCTCAACACCGAGGCCCTGACCCTCTTCAAGGGCAACGTCGCCAAACTCACCGCCAGTGTGGAGCCCTTCGGCGTACAGCCCGACACCGTGACCTGGTCCTCCGACAACACCGACGTGGCCACCGTCAGCGACAATGGTCTCGTCACCGCTGTGGGCAAGGGTACTGCCAACATCACTGCCACCTCTGCGAAGGATCCCTCCGTCAGCGCCACCTGCGCCGTCACCGTGGATACCATTGATGTGACATTGGTGGGCGCTCTGCATGACAAGGAAGGTCATCCGATCCTGTTCACTTGGGATATGGAAAATGATAAGACTTGGACCAAGTACGCTGATCTGGAACAGGATATCAACAGTGCCACCATTGACTTCGCTCACGATGATGGTTCCATGTATCAGATGAACACCTCCGGTCTCCTCTATGAGGTGAACCCGGAGACTGGTGCCACTGTGAGCGCATCTGCTGCCGCCACTAAGTACGGTGCTCCGATGCAGGATATGGAATATGCCGCTATCGCCACCATTCAGTCTCAGAAGAACATTCTGGTGGGTGTCGATGGTGCCTATTTCCTGTATTCCGACCCTGTCATGGCCAATGATTTCTCCGATGGTTGGGATATGTCCTCTTACCTGAGCACTTATGCAAATGCCAGCGAATTCACCGCTGTGGCTTGGGCTGGCTACACCACCAACAAGGCCGGCCACACCGTGGATGTGTTCTACTGCCTGACCGACAGCGGCACGATTTGGATCATGATGCCGGACTTCGAGACCGGCAGTGCCAGTATGGACTGGGTCGATACCGATCTGAAGCTGTCCTTCCCCGGCTATGACGGCAGCCTGTATTGTTCCATGGTACTGGGCGATGATGGCAATCTGTATCTGAGCTACTTCACGGGTGAGACCAACGAAATTTACATCCTGAAGTATAATGAGACCACCGACTCTTATGAGTCCAGCCTGATGGGCAACACCGGCAATGCAGTCTGGCCCTGCTCTCTGCTGGCTGTTTCTGACAACCACGCCGAGGACGGCGATGCCGATAACAATTCTCTGCCCGGCACCGAGCTGAATGTAAGCAGTTCTATTGAGGCACAGTCCCAGACCATTGAGGCCCCGACCCCCGCCTCCGTCACCGGCAGCCTGAACACTGCCAACGGCGAGGGTACCGGTGCCGTCAAGCCCGCCGATGCCGAGACCACGACCCCCGTTTCCTCCATCACTGTCTCCGAGGATGAAAAGACCGTCACCGTCACCGTGGTTCCCAAGAACGACGATGTCACCACCAACGGCCTCTTCACCGTGGACTATGACGCCAGCGTCCTGACTCTGGCCGACGTCACCTTCGCCTCTCAGTACTCCTCTCACAAGGATGCCGACGGCAAGGTCACGCTGGGCTATGTGGATGTGGACGGCCTGCAGGCCGGTACCGCTGCGGCGACCCTGACCTTCACCGTCAGCGATCCCACCGCCGTGGATACCTCCACCGCCGTCACCGTCCACCAGACGGAGATCAACGATCAGACTGTGGACGTCACCGAGGATCTCACCGCTGACCTCCATCAGGACACCAAGGTCGTGAACGCCAAGCCCGCCACCTGCACCGAGGACGGCTACACCGGTGATACGGTCTGCGCCGCCTGCGGTAAGGTCCTGGCTAAGGGCGAGGTCATCAAGGCTCTGGGCCACGACTACAAGGATGGCACCTGCACTCGCTGCGGCGATAAGCAGCCCGGCGTCAACACCGGCGACAACAGCACCATGACCATGTGGACCATGTCCGCTGTGATGGCTCTGGCCGGCGCCGCCGTACTGGTCCTGCGCAGCCGCAAGGAGAAGTACGAGGGCTGACCCCTAAGTCTCCGCAGTGTCATCTGCCATAAGATCAGCCCTCCGGCGAAAGCCGGAGGGCTGTCTTTCATGTATCCGCAGTACCATCGCCGGCAGGCGTGTTTGCCCTGATCCATCGATGGTACTCCACACACAAAGGCAGTGGGCAAAAGCCCGCTGCCTTTTCTCATTTTTTCAGTTCAAAGCTCCCGGCCCATCAAAACACCGCCACGATGCCGCTGACATCGTCGCCGGGCTTCAACCGGGGATAGCGGTTGCAGCGGTTGTCCGCCGCCTCCCGCTGCCGCAGCTGCCGATACAGCTCCTGCAAGCACGGTTCCTCCGCTCCCAGCAGAGCCTCCCGCTGGCCGGAAAAGCCGTCGGAGAACAGCACCACTCGGGAGAGTTCTTCCCTCCGGTACACCCGATGCGTGCCGTGCCGGGCCGCCTCCGGGGCGAAGCCTGCGATCCAGTAGCCTCCCGGCCGGTTCATCATCCGCCGGTGCCGCAGCAGCATCTCTCGCACCTCCGGCAGCTGCCGTGCCTCGACGACGTCGATACCTCGCTCCCGGTGCAGACGGCACATCTCCGCCACCACAGCGCCGTCCAGACGGCTCACCGCCTCCTGGGACACCAACTCCGGCCCACGCCCGTCCCGGAAGCGTACCCCGGCGGCGCAGTCCCCCAGCACGAATACCTCCACCTGCTCCCCCGTCTCCCGAAGGATCGCCAGCGCCGCCGAGACGCCCTCCGTCTCCGGCGGAACACCGCATCGCCGCCGAAGGGTCTCAATGCCCGCCGCCACCATGTGGGGCAGATCCTCCCCCTCTGCACCGACCACGGCATCCGCCAACAGGCGGACATACTCCCGCACCTCCGGCACACGGGGATCCTTCACCAGCGGTGTGGAGCCGTCCACCACCATGGCGATGTCCTCTCCCAGCCGGATATAGTCCTGATTCTCCGCTGCGCCGGGGCAGCAGAGCTGCTGTGTGATGTTCATGCCTTCTCCTTCCGTTCCGCCAGCAGCGTCCGGACAATGCGCTCCAGATAGTCGCCGCCCGGCTCCGTGGCGTCCACATACTGCATCCCGCCCAAGCTCAGCTCCATGCCCGGCGTCAGCTCCACATCGTCCAAGTTCACCCGCAGGATGGGCTTGCCGCAGTGCAGAGCGTAGTTGATCTCATTGCGGACAAAGCCCGGCTGGATGGACTCGTGGGAGGCAAACAGCAGCACCTGCCACGAATCCCGTATCTTCTCTGCGATGAACTCCCGGAAATCGCTGCCGGCCTCGATGCCGTCATCGTACCACAGTCGGATGCCCCGCTGCATCAGCTGCTCCACTATGGGGTACACCCGGTCGCTGTTGATGTGGGCATAGCTGACGAAGCAGTATGGCTCTGCTCCCTCATAAGCCTTCGGTCCCCGCCCCGGCACAAAGGTCTTGGTCTTAGGCAAGGACGGCACAGATCTGCGCAGCTTCTCCATCTCTCCCTGAAAGTACTCCCGCTGCTCCTGCAGCAGGATCACCGTCTCGCAGTGGCGATAGTCCAGCAGCCGCAGGGCGTAGTCCTTCCGGGCGGAGCTCTCCGTGGCAACGGCCTTGTTGATAAGGCTGTACGCCTCGGCGTAGCGGCCCCACTGGGCCACCACACGGGCCTTGGTGCAGTAGAACTTGGCATAGGCCGGGTCCAGCCGGATGGCATCCTCCACCGCTCGCTCCACGTCGTCGTAGTACTCTCTGCGCACCTGCTCCCGCATCTCTCCCCGGCTCTTTTCGCAGGTGTAGACGAACAGATGGGCAAACAGATGCAGATACCCTGCATTGTCCCGGTGCTGCCGTGCGTCCTCACGGGCCAGCTCCAGCAGCTCCAGCGCGTCGAAGAAGGTCTCCGCCTCCAGCTGGAACAAGATCAGCAGATGGTGATAGGAGGGGTGTCCCGCAAAGTGTGGATTCTCCTCGAACAGCGCCTGCAGCTGCTGATAGTCCTTCCGATTGCGGTAGATGATGGTCAGGGCATAGAAGGCCCGGTAGGCCAGATCCTCCTCCCCCTCCGCCACCAGCTGCCGCAGCTGCCGCACCAGCTGGGCGTCCATATGCCGGGTGCAGAAGGCGGACAGATCTGCCTCAAACTCCCGTGAGCACTCCTCCTCATGGGCCGTCAGTGCGCTTATCAGCTCCTGCATGGCGCTCCCCCTCTCGCAGCGATTCTTCTCCCCGGATTCTACCACATTCGTCTCCGATTGACAACCACGCAAAAGCACCGACGGCCCCACAGACCGCCGGTGCTCTCTGTCATTTTACCCCGCCAAACAGATCCCACGGATACACATGCGGCGGCGGACACGTCACATCCACCGGCTTCCCGGTGACGGGATGCCGGAAGCCCAGATGATACGACCACAGCGCCGCCGTGCAGCCGGGAGCCTTGCTGCCGTAACGGATATCCCCCAGCAGCGGCAGCCCACGGGAGGCGAACTGCACCCGGATCTGATGGGTACGCCCCGTATAGAGCTGCACCCGCACCAGCGACAGCTCCTCCGTGCGCCCCACCTCCTCATAGGAGAGCCGGGCCTCCCGGACGCCCTTACGCATCCGCTTCACCACATAGCTCTTGTTGTGGGAGGCGTCCCGGAACAGCAGATCCGTCAGCGTGGCGGCCGGCTCCCGGGGATGCCCCCGCAGCACCGCCAGATACTCCTTGGTGATCTCATGAGCGGCTATGGCCGCCGTCAGCCTACCCGTGACCTCCCGTCGCCGGGACAATACCATCACTCCTCCCACGATTTTGTCCAGTCGATGCACCGTGGCGATATAGTCGGGCTTTCCCGCCTGCCGGTAGTGCTCCGCCAGCATCCGTGGCAGGGATCGCCCGCTCTCGCTGTCTTCCGACAGCACCCCCACCGGCTTCACGCACACCACCAGATAGGGATCCTCATAGAGGATCCGCAGCTCCTCCGCCATACCATACACCTCCGCCCATAAAAAGCGGGCCTGCCCTTAGGGCAGACCCGCCCGTCTATCGTTTTTCAGCGTCCTCTTCTGCCGCCCCGGTAGGAGCTGCTCCGATACCGTCTGCCGCTGCGGCTGCCGTAGCGCCGGTTGCGGCGGAACACCTTCGCCCAAAGCACCAGCAGGATCACCAGCAGCACCAGTACCACCAGCGCCACCTTCACAATGGTGCGGGAGAGGAACTCCTCCACCGCCGCCTTGGCCACCAAAAACCGGGAGGCGCTGACGTCCGCCTGCGCCAGCAGCGGCACCGTGACGCACACCTGCCCGTTGTAGGAGATGGTCAGGGTCCCCATCTCCTGCCCCCGGGTGATGGGAGCATCCGCCACCTCATTTTTCAGCGTCACCGTCTGCTCCAGCTGATCCTTCGTCACGTCGGAGGGCAGGAACGCCTCGGCGTTCTCCGCCGGATAGAGCATCACGCAGTCCGTCTCCTTGGACAGGGCCACCGGCTGGCGGAATACGTCCTCCGTGGAGACCACCAGCTGCTTGCTGAAGTTGTCATAGCCGTAGTTATAGAGCCGTGCGCTCTCGGAAAAGCTCTCGATATGAGTCCCCTCGCCCTCGGCACCCAGCACCACCGCCACCAGTCGCTTGCCGTCCCGCAGGCAGCTGGACACCAGACAGTACCCCGCCTCCGGCGTGGAGCCGGTCTTGCCGCAGTCCACCCCGTCATAGAGATAATCCAGAATACGCCAGTTGGAGAGCAGCGAGTTGGTGGTGTGCAGCTCCCGTGCCTCGGACTTGTTGGTGGCCGGCACCTCATAGGCCACGGAGCCGGTGATGGTCATGAAGGTCTCATGCTTCATGGCCTCCCGGAAGAACAGATAGATATCGTAGGCGGTGGTATAGTGGTTCACATCGTGCAGGCCGTTGGTGTTGGCAAAGTGGGTGCCGGTGCAGCCCAGCTCCTGCGCCCGCTGGTTCATCAGCTCCACAAAGGCCTCACGGGAGCCGGATACCGTCTCCGCCAGAATGTCCGCCGCCTCGTTGGCGGACACCAGCAGCAGGCAGTACAGCAGCTGTTCCACCGTCAGCACCTCGCCCTCCTCGATGCCGGCGGAGCTGCCCTCCGGGTCCTGATCGTTCACCACCGCCGATGCGGTAATGGGCTGGTCCAGAGACAACTTCCCGGCGTCCACGGCCTCCAGCGTCAGCAGGGCCGTCATCACCTTGGTGATGCTGGCGGGGTATTCCCTCTCCTGCTCATTCTGCCCAAAGATGATCCGCCCCTCATCGGCGTCCACCAGTACGGCCGCCTTGGCCTTGATCTCCAGCGCAGGCAGGGCGTAGGCCTGCGGGGTCAGCATCAGACTGACCATCAGCACGGTCAGCAAAAAAACAGATAGAATGCGGCGAATTTTCATAGTAATTTTTCTCCATCTATGCTATAATGAGTCTATCTACCATCCGTAAGCAGGAGCCGGCCCTCATGCTCTCCGCCGGTATCAGCGGCCGTCAGCGGGGCAGCCCCCCTCCCGGCCGCAGGGTCGCTTTCCTCTTATTATAACAAAAATCGACCGGGAGTCAACTGCGGAAAAATGGGAAAGATCACAAAAACAGAAAAATATCTGCTGCTTCTGACGGCCATCTTCCTTCTGTGTCTGGCGCTGCTGTATTTCACCGACCACCGCAGCGCCGGCGGCGGGGACTACACCGTCACGCCCCAGTATACAGCGCAGGAGCCGGAGGCTCCCGATCCTCCCGCCGTCCCCGGCAAGGTGAACATCAACACCGCCGACGCCGCCCAACTGGAAGCGCTGGACGGCATCGGGCCCACACTGGCCCAGCGCATCGTGGCCTATCGGGAGGAGCACGGCCCCTTTGCCGATATCGAGTCCATCATGGATGTCAACGGCATCGGTGAGGGCATTTTTGAAACCATCCGGCAGCAGATCACCGTGGAGGACGATACATGAAAATACTGGTAGTAGACGACGAAAAGCTCTTGGTCAAGGGCATCAAATTCAATCTGGAGAACGAGGGCTACCAGGTCCTCACCGCCTATGACGGCGCAACCGCCGTGGAACTGGCCCGTCAGGAGACGCTGGACCTCATCATTCTGGACCTGATGATGCCCGGCCTCTCCGGCAGCGAGGCCTGCATGAAGATCCGGGAATTTTCCGACGTTCCCATCATCATGCTCACCGCCCGCAGCGAGGATGCCGACAAGATCATGGGCTTTGCCTGCGGGGCCGACGACTATGTCACCAAGCCCTTCAACATTCTGGAGCTGAAGGCCCGCATCCGGGCGCTGCTGCGGCGCTCCTCCGGCCAGAGCCGTCCGGCAGCCCAGCCGGATCCGGAGCTGCTGACGGTGGGTGACCTGACGCTGGACACCCGCCAGCGGGTGGCCATCCGGGACGGCAAGGCCATCGACCTCACCGCCAAGGAGTACGATCTGGTGGAGCTGCTGATGAAAAATCCCCGGCGGGTATACAGCCGAGAAAGCCTGATGGATCTGGTGTGGGGCTACTCCTACGCCGGGGACTATCGCACGGTGGATGTCCACATCCGCCGCCTGCGGGAGAAGCTGGAGCGTGTTCCGGCGGAGCCCGCCTATATCATCACCAAGTGGGGAGTGGGTTACTATTTTGCCGGGGAAGATCAGCCTACAATTTAAGTTCGGCCTGAGCTATATTCTGGTAATTCTGGCGGTGCTGCTGCTGCTGAATACCTACCCCCTTCTGGTGTCCCAGAATCTGGTATTCCGCACCAAGCAGACTGCCATGGTCGGCAGCGTCAAGATCGCCGAGGCGGCCCTGTCAGGTCTGGCCGACCTGACGGAGGACAACGTGGCCCAGGCTATGTCCGCCGTGGAGGAGACCGGCGTCTCCCGTGTGCTGGTCACGGACACCGCCGGGCGCATCCTCTATGACACCCGCGAGGGGGACAACGCCCGTGGGCTCTACGCCTTTTATACGGAGATCGCACAGGCCCTGCGGGGCAACGACACCTTTTACTGCCGCTACGACGGCGAGGCATTCCTGAGCCGGGGTGCCTCCCCGGTGGTGTACCACAACCAGATCGTGGGAGCGGTCTACGCCTACGAGTACGACACCGTACAGGCGGAGTTGCTGCGGAGCTTCCAGACCAATATCATGCGCATCTCTCTTCTGGTGGCCCTGTTCGTGCTGTTCCTCAGCGCTCTGCTCTCCCGGATGTTCACCCGCCGCATCAGCGACCTGCTGCAGGCCATCCGTCAGGTGCGGGAGGGGGCTTACAGTCACCGGGCCAAGGTGACGGGCTCCGACGAGATCGCCCAGCTGGCAGCGGAGTTCAACAGCCTCACCGACCGTCTCCAGCGCACGGAGAGCGCCCGCCGCCAGTTTGTCTCCGATGCCAGCCACGAGCTGAAAACGCCGCTGGCGGGTATCCGCCTGCTGACGGACTCCATTCTTCAGACCGACGACATGAACGCCGAGACCACACGGGAATTTGTGGCGGACATCGGCGAGGAGGCTCAGCGTCTGACCCGTATCACCGAGGATCTGCTGCGCCTGACCCGGCTGGACAGCGGAGCCGCCGCCGAGCCTGCGCCGGTGGCGGTGGCCCCGGTGCTGCGCCGGGTGGTACGGATGCTGGCGGTGGTGGCACGGGAGCAGGAAACCACTCTCTCCTACGAGGCGGACGAGTCCGCCGTGGTGCTGGCCACCGAGGACGATCTGCACCAAATTCTATATAACCTTATGGAAAACGGCATCAAATATTCCGGCCACATGGGCTTCGTCCACACCGCTCTGACGGTGGAGGGCGGAGACGTGGTGATCCGGGTGGAGGACAACGGCGTCGGGATCTCCGACGAGGATATGCCCCACATTTTCGAGCGCTTTTACCGGGTGGACAAGGCCCGCTCCCGTGAGGTGGGCGGCACCGGTCTGGGCCTGAGCATCGTCAGCGATACGGTGCGCCGCCGGGGCGGCACGGTGTCTGTGGCCCACCGCCCCGCAGGACAGGGTACCCTCTTCACCGTCCGTCTGCCCCAGGTCACAGAGGAAGGAGGGAGCGCATGAAGCGGCTTCTCGCAGCTCTGCTGACATTTTTTTCCCTGCTGGCCCTCACCGGCTGCGGCGGCTCCTCCTCTGACGGTCCTCACCTACTGCTGTATTATCCCGCCCCCTCCGGCGGCTCCCCCGGCGGCGATGCCATCGTCAGCCGCAGCGTCGATTGGGCCGCCAACAGCACCCTCCCCGCCGAGCAGCAGGTGCGCCGGGTGGTATCCCTTCTGCTGGAGGACAGCGCCGACGGCAGTCTGGAAAGTCCCATCCCTGCCAGCACCCGGCTACTGGCTTGTCAGGTCTCCGACGGCGCTGCGTGGGTGGATTTCTCCAGCGCCTACGGCCAGCTGTCCGGCATGGAGCTCACCATTGCCGACTACTGCGTGACCCTGTCCCTGTCCCAGATCGTGGGCATCTACTCCGTCCGCATCACCGTCAACGGCACGGAGCTTATCTACCGGGACAGCAACATTTTTCTGGCCGGGGACGTGCTGATGACCAGTCAGGATGACGTGGTGCAGAACCTCTCCCTGCGGCTCTACTTCCCGGATCGGGAGACCGGAGAGCTGACGGCGGAGGAGCGCCTGCTGACGGTCTACGAGGGCGAAAGTCAGGCGGAGGTGATCCTGTCGGCCCTGAAGGCCGGGCCGGAGAGTGAGAGCCTGTCTCCCCTGCTGCCCACCGGCTTTGCGGTGCTGACGGTACGCACCGAGGGCGGCATCTGCTACCTGAACCTCCCCAAGGGGGATCAGTACCTGATGCCGGAGGACGAGACGGAGCAGCAGCGCATGGTGCAGGGCTTGGTGAATTCCCTGTGCTCTGCCCGTGGTGTCCGGCAGATACAGCTTCTGCTGGACGGCGAGGTAGCCTCCTCCTTGGGCAGCGTGGAGATCAGCCAGCCCTTCTCCCCCATCCGATAAATCCTTCACCCGGAATCTCACATTTTCAACCATAAGGAGAACATCATGTCTGCTGCTAACGGCACACAGCGGGATATTGGCCTGGATCTGACCAGGATCCTGGCCTTTCTGGCCGTCCCGTCTGTCCATTTCTTTCTGAATTCCACCTACTATGACACGGCCATCGTCGGCCCCCGCATGGCGCTGATGACCGTCATGCGTACCGCCTTTATGGTCTGCGTCCCCCTGTATATGCTGCTCTCCGGCTACCTCTCTGCGGAAAAGCACATCCCTCTGACCCGCCCCGGTCTGCTGGGGTATTACAAAAAGCTTCTCCCCATTTTCCTCACCTACGCCCTCTCCACCGGGGTCATCCTGCTGTATCGGGCGCTATGGCTGGGAGAGGAGCAGACCATCCGCAGCGCCGTGAAGAATCTGCTGAGCTTCCAGCAGTATTCGTGGTACATGAATATGTACTTCGGGCTGCTGCTTCTGACGCCGTTTCTCAACGCCCTGTGGCAGAGTCTCGCCACCCCCGCCGCCCGGCGGGCCCTGCTGGCGGTGCTGCTGGTACTGACCGTGCTGCCCGGTATGGTCAATATCTACCATCTGCATAGTGCCGAGACCCTGCTGCATCCGTGGCTCAGCACCTCCTATGACCAGCTGGTGCCGGACTGGTGGCAGCGGCTCTATCCCATCACCTATTACTTTTTAGGAGGCTATCTCCGGGCCCATGTGGACATCAAGCGCCTGCGGACCGGGCGGCTGGCGGCCCTTCTGCTGCTGGCGGTGCTGTGCTTCGGCGGCTACAACGTCTGGCGCAATCAGGGCATCCCCTTCGTCTGGGGCAGCTGGTGCGACTGGGGGAGCCTGCAAAACGTGGTGGACACGGTGCTGGTATTTCTTCTTCTGAACTCCATCCGATATTCCACCCCCCCTACTTCCATTACACGCTTTACCGGCTATCTCTCCAAGCTGACCCTCGGTGCTTATCTGGTGTCGTGGATACCGGACAACTACCTGTACACCATGCTGAAATCTGCCGTCCCCTCGGTGACGGATCAGCTGAACTACTTCCCTCTGACGGTGGGCGGCACCATCCTCATCTCCCTGCTGCTGGCCGCCGTGGTGGAGTGCTGCGTCTCGCTGCTGATGCGTCTGCTCCGCCGCTCCGCCAAGGCGCGAACCGCCGGCACAGCTCAGGCATAGGATGATGCGGGGGCAGCGCCGGTCAGGGATTTTCCCCGGCGGCGTATAAATCCGGCGGCTGCGTGGGAGAATGAAGTTGACCCGCTGCGGCGGGTACTTCTTCCGGCGGAGTGTGGACTTTGTGGATACCAATGTCAGACGTGGAGAGATCTACTATGCCGATCTCAGCCCTGTGGTGGGCAGTGAGCAGGGTGGCGTGCGTCCGGTGCTCATCGTGCAGAACGACACCGGCAACCGCCACAGCCCCACCGTCATCG
>OLSB01002403.1_pt1 | contig 15643 bp, 14 predicted proteins | sample 1672071 | NCBI WGS metagenome assembly OLSB01 (sample SAMEA3136642, study PRJEB25190) | human gut metagenome | biome: human gut; feature: human-associated habitat; material: faeces | place: Austria | collected 2013 | reverse complement strand
CTTCTTCGGGCATTGCATTATAGATACTTGCTCTCATTCCGCCCACCGTTCTGTGACCTTTGAGATTTACAAAACCTGCTGCTGTTGCCTGTTCTATGAATTTTGCATCAAGATCAGCATTACCCGTGACAAAAGGTACATTCATAAGCGAACGGTCTTTTTTCTCAACCGTGCCTTTAAACATTTTTGAGTTGTCTAAAAAGTCATAGAAAAGACCTGCTTTGCGAACATTTATCTTCTCCATTTCTTCAACTCCGCCAAGTTCTTCAAGCCATTCCATAACAAGCATACAAATATAGATGCAGTAACAAGGAGGAGTATTATACATAGAACCGTTTTCGGCATGTGTTGAATACTTAAGCATTGTAGGCGTTCCGGGAAGTGTATCGCCGATTAAATCTTCACGCATAATTGCCACGGTAAGTCCTGCAGGCGCTATATTCTTCTGCGCACCGGCATACAAAAGACCAAATTTAGAAACATCAAGTTTCTGGGAAAGAATCATGGAAGATATATCCGCTACCAAAGGCACATCGCCGGTTTCCGGAATCTTTGTATATCTTGTTCCGTAAATGGTGTTGTTAAACGTAATATGAAAATAATCGGCATCTTTGTCAAAAGTGCTCGGATTAAGCTCGGGTATGTACGTAAAAGTCTTGTCCGCGCTTGAAGCCACGCGGTTAACTTCTCCGTATTTTTCACATTCGGACGCAGCTTTCTTTGACCAGTTTCCGGTGATAACATAATCGGCTTTTTTACTTTTTTTAAGCAGATTCATCGGAACCATCGCAAACTGAGTTGATGCTCCTCCCTGAAGAAACATTACTTTATAATTATCGGGTATGTTCATGAGCTTTCTCATCAATTCCTCTGCTCTGCGAATAATCTTTTCGAACGCTTTGGAACGATGGCTCATTTCCATAACACTCATACCTGTATTATCATAATTCAGCATCTCGCTTTGAGCTCTTTTTAAAACTTCCAAAGGCAGCATAGACGGACCTGCGGAAAAATTATATACTCTGTCCATTTAATCAAATCCTTTCAACGGGGACTTATGACTTAAAAATCAATAAATCCCACTTTTCTTATAATTATATCACATTGCATTGATGTTATCTGTTACATTTTATTAACAAAATGTAACCAATCAGTTTTTATTGCTTTCAAGAAAATATGTAGCTTCCATATCTGCCACGGAAACGGCAAATGCAAGTGGATATTTTTCAAAAGCGCTTCCGACAAGCTTTTTGTCCTCATTTCCCGAAAAACCCATATGATATCTGATTGCAAAAGCTTCTTCTCTTGTAAGACGCATAAAACCGGTTATGATGTAAACGGATTTTTCTCCGTGTCCATACGGCAGGTCATCTGCGTAATCATATGTGGGCACCTGCTCCCAAACACCGTTTACTTTAACATTTCGTGTTCCTTTTTTATAACAGTTTATTTTGCAAAGGTCATGAAGAAGAGATACAATAGCCACAGTTTCCGGTGAATACGAAAGACCATACAAATCCTGAACACTTTCTCTTTCAAGGTAATCGGCAAGGCAGTGATAAACATTCAGACTGTGTTCGCACAGTCCTCCGTCATACGAGCCGTGAAATCTTGTGCTTGCGGGAGCGGTAAAAAAATCACTTGAGGGAGATTTGAGATACTCCAAAAGCTTATCCGCTCCGTCCCTTGTAATATTTTCATTGTAAATCTCTATAAATTCGTCTTTAAAATTCATGTCAGTCCTCCTCAAACATTTTTAAAAATGTGCTTTCGTCTATAATTGTAATTCCAAGGTCACGCGCTTTTAAAAGCTTTGAACCTGCCTCATCACCGGCAACAACATAATCTGTTTTCTTTGAAACCGACCCGGAGACTTTTCCTCCGTTTTTCGTAATTTTTGCCGATGCTTCGTTTCTTGTAAGGTTTGGCAGTGTTCCTGTTAAAACAAATGTTTTCCCGGCAAATTTAGTACCTGCTTCACTTTCATTATGTGTCAGGTTAACGCCTGCTTTTCTGAGTTTATCAATATTGTTTAACAAACGTTTGTTTTTAAGAGATGTACATAAACTGTGCGCTATTTTTTCTCCGATATCGGGGAGCGCCGCAAGCTCATCTTCGGACGCTGCCAAAACACCGTCAAGCGTTTTGCAGTGCTCTGCCGCAATCTCTGCCGCACGTTTTCCGACGTGGCGTATGCCGAATGCAAAAAGAAGTCTTGACAAATCGCGTTTTTTTGATTCATTTATCGCATTTATAATATTTGATGCGCTTTTGGCTCCCATTTTTTCCATTACCTCAAGCTGCTCGGCACGCATATAATACAAATCTCCGAAATCGTCTATCACATTGTTTTCAAGGAGTTTAAGAACAAGCGACGGTCCCATACCTTCAATATCCATGGCATCTCTTGATGCAAAGTGAATAATTCTTCTGCTCCTTTGCGACGGACACATCTCATCAGTACATCTGAAAACCGCTTCGCCTTCTTCTCTGAAAAGCGGTGCTCCGCAAACGGGACATTTTTCGGGCATATGAAATTCTTTTTCGCTTCCGTCACGCTTATCTTTTAAAACCCTTTGAATCTCCGGAATAACATCTCCTGCCTTCTGCAAAATAACTGTATCCCCTATTCTTATGTCCTTTTCGCGGATATAATCTATATTATGAAGAGTTGCGCGGCTTACCCGGCTGCCCGCAACTGTAACGGGTTCCAAAACAGCATTCGGTGTGACCGCTCCCGTTCTGCCGATTTGCAAGACAATATCGAGAAGTTTTGTTTCTTTCTGCTCCGGCGGAAATTTAAAAGCCGCCGCCCATCTCGGACATTTTGCCGTACTGCCGAGCTTCTCTCTTTGGGAAATATCGTTTACCTTTATAACAGCGCCGTCAATATCGTATGCAAGAGAATCTCTCTCCGCCCCGATCTGCAATACACGTTCAAATGCCGAATCTATATCTTTATAAGTTTTGTCAATCGGTATTACTTTAAATCCCAATTCATGCAGTGCGGCAATTCCTTCCGAATGCGTCCAGACCTCCAGTCCGTCTGCTCTTTGAATATTAAAAACAAAAATATCGAGTTTGCGCTTGACGGCAACAGCCGGGTCAAGCTGTCTGAGTGAACCGGCAGCAGCATTTCTCGGATTGGCAAATATACTTTCACCCGTTATTTCTCTTTGCTCGTTTAATTTTTTAAAAGCCGCCTTCGGCATAAATATTTCTCCGCGTACTTCAAGATACGGTATATTTTTTTTAAGTCTTAACGGAATTGAACCGACAGTTTTTAAATTCTGCGTAACATCTTCGCCCACCAGACCATCTCCGCGTGTTGAACCGCGAAAAAAAACACCGTCGCGGTATTCAAGCGATACAGACAGACCGTCAATCTTAGGCTCAGCAACATATTCGGGCGAAAAGCCCAGTATTCCTCTTACACGTTCGTCAAATGCCAAAATTTCGCCTTTATCAAAACAGTCGTTAAGGCTTTCCATTTTTACTTCATGTTCAACCGTTTCAAACCGTACAAGAGGAGCACCTCCGACTCTTTGTGTCGGAGAATCGGGCGTTATAAGCGACGGATCCGCTTCTTCCATATCTTTCAGTTTTTTCATTAGCATATCATACTCATAATCCGATATTTCAGGATCATCAAGTACATAATAACGGTAACTGTGATAATTAAGTTTATCTCTCAATTCATTAATATTCATTTTATTTATGATAATCCTCCCCAGAATTTATTTTAAAAGCACGGTAAATCTGCTCAAGAAGCATTACTCTGAACAGACCGTGCGGAAATGTCATATCGGATACGGAAAGTTTTATATCTGCGCGGTTTTTAACTTCATCCGAAAGTCCGAGCGAACCGCCTATTACAAAAGTAACATCCGGTGTTCGCATTGTACAATCTCTTAAAAGCGTCGCAAATTTTTCGCTTGACAATTTTTTGCCCTCTATACACATTGCGGCAACATATTCGTTTTTAATTTTGGAAAGAATAGTCTTTCCCTCTTTCTGTCTTACTTCATCGCAAAGAGCTTTTGATGACAAATCGGGGTTTTTAATATCAGGTATTTCAACAATATCCAAATTACAAAAACGGGAAAGTCTTTTTTCAAACTCTCCCGACGCTTCTCTTAAAAACTTATCTTTAAGTTTGCCCACGGCAATTATTTTTATTTTCATATTTCAAAAATCTCCGTTTTGTGATTCTGACCCAAAACCCTTAAAAGAACATCTTCATCAAGGCGTACACCGTCATTGCGCAGCATGTCTGCAGTCTGTGCAAGGGCTATCTCAGGCTTGTTGTTTTCCTCGCTCAAATGACCGAGCAATATGGTTTTTGTTCCGAGGCTTGCAAGTCTTGCACAAACGGAAGCGGCTTCATCGTTTGACAAATGACCGAGTTTGCCGTGGATTCTCATTTTAAGGTGGTACGGATATCCGCCGTTTAAAAGCATTTTAACATCATGGTTTGATTCTAATATTATACCGTTGCTCCCCGAAAGCGAAAGAAACAGTTTTTCGCTCATTTCACCGAGATCCGTGGCAACGGTAAATTTCTTTGAGCCGTCAAAAAAATTATAACCCACCGGAGCGGATGCATCATGCGGAATTTCAAAAGCTTTAAAACATATTCCGCATATTTCCTCTTCTTTGCCCGGTGTCACCGGAAGAATATTGTTTTTTTCTATTTTTCCGAGCGTTTTTTTCATAGAATACCATGTCGGTATGGTAGCGTATATGGGAACGCCGAGTTTTCGCGCCGCCACACCTGCACCGCGTATATGATCGCTGTGCTCGTGTGTTATCAATATTGCTTTAACCTGCAACGGAGATATTCCGGCTGCATCAAGTTTTTGAGAAATTCGAGAAAAAGACACACCTGCGTCAAGCAAAACCCCATTCCCGTTTATTTCTATATATGTAGAATTACCTTTACTGCCGCTGAAAAGCGGACATACTTTTATCATCAGTCAACAATCCTTGTAATCTGTGCTCCGAGTGATGAAAGCTTGCCTTCCAAGTCCTCATAGCCTCTGTCTATATGTTTAAGCTCGTTTATATATGTAACACCGTCAGCAATCAGTCCGGCTATTGCAAGACATGCTCCGGCTCTTAAATCGGTAGCACGTACAACCGCTCCGTGCAGTTTATCAACTCCGTGTATAACCGCCCTGTCACCGCCGATGATTACATCAGCGCCCATACGCGTGAGTTCTTCAATATATTGAAATCTCTGTTTCCATACGCCTTCCGTAACCATGCTGGTACCTTTGGCAATTGACAGAAGCGTTACTATTTGAGGCTGAAGATCTGTCGGAAATCCAGGATAAGGCATTGTTTTAACGTTTACACCTTTTAAAATTCCATCACTTTCAACCCGGATTGAGTCTTCGTATTCTGTGATTATTGCACCTGCTTCAAGAAGCTTTGCCGAAAGCGAATCCATATGGCGCGGTATAACATTTTCAACCAAAACATTTCCGCCTGCCGCTGCTGCGGCTATCATGAATGTACCCGCCTCTATCTGATCGGGAATTATGCTGTATGTGCCTCCGCGCAGTTTTTCAACACCTTTGATTCTTATAACATCGGTTCCTGCCCCCTTAATGGAAGCACCCATCGTATTTAAGAAATTAGCAAGGTCAACAACATGCGGTTCTTTTGCAGCGTTTTCTATAACCGTCAGCCCGTCGGCAAGACATGCGGCAAGCATCGCATTGATGGTTGCGCCAACGCTTACAACATCAAGGTATACGGATGCTGCATGAAGTCTCTCTGGAGCTTCTGCAACCACAACGTCATAATCAATTTTCACATCCGCACCCATAGCTTCAAAGCTTTTTATATGCTGATCTATGGGACGTTCTCCGAAATTGCAGCCTCCGGGCAGGCGTACATGTGCCTTATGAAATCTGCCCAGCAGAGCGCCGAGCAGGTAGTACGACGCACGCATAGAGCGAACCTTTTCGCAATCTGCCATATAGCTTTTTACGGTTGCTGCGTCTATTTCCAATGTGTTTTTATCAGGGAACGATACTTTTGCTCCCAAGTAAGTGAGTATTTCGGTTATTGCGGAAACGTCCTGAATATCCGGTACATTTTCAATTCTGCATACCCCGTCAACAAGCAGTACTGCCGGAATAATGGCAACAGCCGCATTTTTTGCTCCGCTTATTCTGACATTTCCGAAAAGTTTTTTGCCGCCTTCTATCTTTAGCTTATCCAATATTCACACCTCTAAATATTTAATCAAAAGTTTTTGAAGTTCTTCAGCGTCAGAAAGTGACGCTGTTTCACAAAGTTCATCTGCATATCGTGCCGGAAGTCCGAGTGAAACAAGCTCATATCCGAGTTCATATGACTGAAGCGAACCGCCGAGACCTGTTCTGCCCGACACTTCTCTTTGAATCTTTATGTCTTTTGCAATTACTTCGGTTTTACTTACAAGACGTTTTGACGAAATCACACTTTTGTCCGCAACTCGCAGGCAAACACCGCCGCCAAGTTTAGTTTGAACGTTATCATTTCCGGGCACATCATGCACTTCACTTTTGTCGAGTACGTAAATTTCGCATTCACGCGGAATTTTATGCATAAAACCTGCCGAAAATCTCGGAAGTGCGGTTTTTGCCGCAAAAACAAAATAACAATCTCTGGCAGTTTTCGCACATGCCGCCGAAATCAACACCGATTTAAGCAGGTAATCGGTTGCCGAAAAACCACGCACCGTATCACCGGCAAAATAAAGTCCCGTATCGATTGAAACAGGCTCCGCTTCTCCGATATTTTCTCCGCCTGTATCAATAAAAAAATCTGTCATATCGTCTTTGTCTTTTTCCGAAAAAACCGTGCCGTACTTTCCGCTTTCAAAGCGAACGCGGGCACCTTTAATTTTTTTATGATCAACTCCGTAAGTGCAAAAACGCATAAAACCATCTTTATCTCTGTGCGTTGTAAAAAGTGACGGAATATCAAGAGCTGTCAAAATCACCGCAGGAGTACCTGTACCTTTTTTATGAAAAACTATTGTGCCGTGAGCGTCTTTAAAGCTTTCAATATCTTTTAAATATTCGGAAATACATTCCGACATTTCACGTTCGCATCCGCCTGCGGCACACAAGCCGTAAAGTTTTACGGCAATTTCCTTAATATCATTCATTATCCCAAATCCTTTATCCATAAATCAAGCAGTCTGAATAGATTCATATAGTCGTTCATGCTGATAACCGTCACGGGTGAGTGAAGATTTCTGCACGGAAGAGCAACAACCGCCGTAGGTATACCGTCCAGGGCGCGGGATACACTTCCCGCATCGGTTCCTCCCATATTTGTCTTCTTAAACTGCCACGGTATATTCTGCATGTTCGCCATTTCAATAAGAGAATTCATCACATCCCTGTCAGGAACGCTCGTCCTGTCCAGAAAAGTGATAACAGGACCTTTGCCCACGCTTGTAGGAGTTTTGTGCGGCTCCGTCGGATATGTATCCGCACAAATTGTGGTTTCTATTATAACTGCTAAGTCCGGTTCAAAGTAATCGGCCGCAGCCGCCGCACCGCGGCATCCGGTTTCCTCCTGGGCAGTAAACGCAAAACAAAGATTGTATGCTCCGTCCCGCTTTAAAAGTTCTGCCATTATTGCACAGCCGGCTCTGTTATCCAGCGCTTTTGCGGCAAGCAAATTATCTCCGAATTTTTTAAATACATGTTCAAAACACGCATAATCGCCGAGCGAAACAACGCTCTCTGCATCTTCTTTATTTTCGGCACCAATATCAATATAAAGGGATTCCTCATTCATTTCATCGTTTTTGCCCTGCAAATGCACAGCTCTGATGCCGATTATGCCAACTGTTTTTTTTGCACCTATGAAAACCTTTTTCCCGATCAAAACACCGGTATCAATTCCGCCGACTGTTTTAAACCTTAAAAATCCACTGTCTTCAATTTCGGAAATAATCAGTCCGACTTCATCCATATGTGCGGCAAAAAGTATTTTTTTGCCTTTTCCTCCGGTGCTGACAAGCAAATTTCCCATTACGTCCACCGTCGGATTATAGTAACTGCAAAGTCCTCTCAAATAGTTTCTGACTTCATCCTCATTTCCCGAAACACCGGAAGCTTTGCACAAATCTTCAAGAACATTCATCTATTTATCACCGTTTTCCGATTCTTTTTTTATATACTCGCAAATAAGTTTTGCCGTTATGTCTATATCTTTAAGTGAAATTACTTCATATCTTGTATGCATGTAGCGAAGTGATATTGACAAAAGACCCGTTGGAATACCGCGGCGTGCAATCTGCACCGTCCATGCGTTTGTGCCCGTACATCCGCCGTCAACATCAATCTGATACGGTATCCCTTTTTCGCGCGCCGTTTGTATCAATGCACGTGATACATAAGGCTGCACATTGGGGCCTACGGTTATAACCGCACCTTTGCCGGTCTGATATACATTTTTTGAAGCATCGGGAGTTTTGCCGTGACATACATCCACACAAATATAAACATCGGGATTTTCGGCAAAAGCAGCCGTTTTTGCACCGCGCAATCCGACTTCTTCCTGAGTTGATGCCACAAAAATAATTTCGCAGTTTTTTGGGCACTCTGTTTTCATAACTTCAAGCAACACGGCAAGGCCCGCCCTGTCATCAAGAGCCGATGCCGCGGCATAATCTCCGCAAAGCTTTTCATATTCCGTGTTAAACTCGGCAATATCTCCTACAGAAACAGCTTTTAAAGTTTCATCGCGTGTAAGACCGACATCTATACATAAATCCGATATATCAAAAGACTGTTTCTTTTTAAGATGAGGCGGCACAGATCCGATTACACCGAAAATATCTTCTTTTTTTCCGTGAACCGTAACGGTTGTTGACGGCATTATCTTTTTGTCATGCCCGCCTATTTCAGTAAACAGCAAGAATCCCTGATCCGTTATACCCGATATCATAAGCCCGATTTTATCACAGTGAGCTTCAACCATTATCTTCTTTTTGCCGCTGCCTTTTTTTATAATAAGATTTCCGAGAGTGTCTTTATAAAAAGAGCTGCAATACGGTTTTGCGTATTTTAAAAACACATCCGATGCACCATTTTCGCTGCCTGATACACCTCCGCAGGAACACAGGTCCCTCAGAATTTTTTCCGTTTCTATCATAAAATCAGTATCCTTTAAAGCTTTTTAACAACTTCTTTAAATTTCTTTCCGCGTTCTTCAAAGTTTTTAAACATGTCAAAACTTGCACATGCCGGCGAAAGCAAAACTATATCGCCTGCTTCGGCGGCCATATAAGCCTCTTTCACAATGCTTTCAAGTGTTGTATACTGTGTGATTATCGGCAATGGTCTTTTCCCTGGCTCATAAGCTTTTAAAACAGCCTCTTTTATTGCCGGAGCGGTTGCGCCGAAAAGATAAAGCCTTTTTACCCTGTCTCTTACAACTTCGCCGAATTCATCAAAAGGTATTTTTTTATCATAACCGCCGGCGATTAAAATAACCTTTCTGTCAAAAGCATAGAGTCCTGCTTTTGCACGGGTAGGGCTGCTTGCAATTGAATCATTGTAAAAACTTACCCCGTCCACTTCACGCACAAATTCTATTCTATGCTCAACTCCGGTAAAGTTTTGCGCAACGGTTTTTATACTTTCAACATTTGTTCTTTTTCCGACAGCCGCAATGGCAGCCATATAATTTTCAACATTGTGCTCACCCGGAAGTCTTATATCATGTTTATTTATAATAGGTTTATTGTCATAGTATATGATATCATCTTTTAAATATACGCCGCTTCCGTCTCCTCCGAAGAAAACAACATCTCCGCGCGCTTCCGGAGCGAATGACGCGGTTATATCATTTTTGGCATTGAGCACCAAAACTCCGCTTTTATTTTGATTTAAGAAAATATTCTTTTTAGCTTTAATATATTCTTCCATAGACTTATGAATATCAAGATGGTTCGGAGCAATATTTGTGATAACTGCAACGTCCGGCGAATATTTCATAGACATAAGCTGAAAGCTTGAAAGCTCCACAACCGCAACGTCATTTTCACTTATTTTATCGATTTCGGGCAAAAGCGGCTTTCCTATATTTCCGCCTATGTGACAAACTTTTCCGTCCTCGGTGAGTATTTTGGCAATAAGAGTCGTTGTGGTGGTTTTTCCGTCACTCCCAGTAACACCGATTGTTTTACATGGGCAAAGCTTAAAGAACATCTCCATTTCACTTGTTACAAGCGTTCCTCTTTTCCGCGCTTTGCAAAGTTCGTCAATATCTCCCCTTATTCCGGGTGTTTTGAATATAATATCACCTTTTAAATTATCAAGATAATCTTTTCCGAAACGAAATTTTGCTCCAAGCTTCATCTCGTCTATAAAATCATCCTGAATTTCTGTGTTTTTATCACATACCGTAACTTCCGCTCCGTAGGAAAGCAGCTGTTTTATTAGAGGCTTATTGCTTACCCCCGCGCCAAGCAGTATAATATGCTTGCCGCACACGGATTTCTTAAATCTCTCAAGCTTATTGTTCATACTCAGGTTTCCTTTCCGGCATAAAATTACAAATTCTTAAGCCGTATATCTTCTCCAAAAAATCTCAATGCTTCAAAATTTCCCAAAAGTCTTGACAAAATTCTTTCGGAATATGTAGACTTAATGTCGTTAAGCAAAAGATTTGTACTTATTATCATACTCTTTTCACTCAAAATACGTGAATTTATTATTCTGAAAAGCTCCGCCTCGGTAAAAGAATTTATAAATTCGGTTCCCAAGTCGTCTATTATAAGCAAATCAACATCAATAAACTGTTTCGCCGATGACCCTCCGCGTCCGAACTGGTTATCGGAAAGTTCTGAAAAAATATTTCCCGCACTTTCATATATCACGGTGTATCCGCGGCGCATAACCTCATTTGCCGCAGCAGACGAAAGAAATGTCTTTCCAAGCCCCGGTGAACCGTAAAACAAAAGACTGTTTTTTTCGTCTTTTTTTGGTTTTCCGAAACCTGCCGCAAATTTCCTGACAATTTTCAAAACGTCATTCATGTTTTCACGCGGTGTGCGCGGCAAATTTTTATAAGGCTTATTACTGTAAAAATCAAGCGAAAATTTATCAAAAGTCTGACTTTTGAGCGCTTCGCTCATATTTGAGCGGCGCATCAGCTCATCAGTTAAAAGCTTATTGTAACATTCACATCTTTTTCCTTCATAAACTCCCGTATCACCGCATTTTTTGCAAATATTTAAACTGTCGAGATAATCTGGTCTGAACCCGTTTTCAGCCAACAGCCGCTTTTTAAAGAGTTCAATTTCGGAAAAATCATGAACCAGTTTTTGAGCACCCTCATCATAATTTTGAGTGTTTTGTATTCTGCGGAAAACATCAAAAACAAGCCGGGACAATTTTTCATCCGCTTTTTTTACCTGCGGAACTTTGGAATAAACCTCCATTTTTCTTGCGTTTTCCTCATACACAGCACGTTCGCGCCGCTGCAAAAGCGTTTTATTGACACTTGCGTAGATATCGTTATTCACAGTAAATCTCTCCGCTATTTCTCATTTTTTCTTTTTTCAAAAAGCCTTTTTTCTATTATTTCGGTGTCGTAATCACCGCTTTGACTGTATCCTGTAAATTTACTCGGCGTCTGTTTTTTTCTCTCTGGTTTAATCGGCGGCGTGTCTTTTGACAAATCATCCGTTTCCGTTATACCTTTTTTAAACCACGACTGAAGAATTCCGTTCATATACGGAAACGAGGCTTCGCCCGTCACAAGCAAGGCCTTCTCATAAGCTTTTTTTATCAGCTCATGAGACATTTTCATGTTTTCCGTCCACTGTATAATATGGGCATATTCCGAATCGGAAATACTTTTTACGCCGAAAAGTCTTTTAAACTTTCTCAAAACTTTTTCTCTTTTATCATAATTTTGCAAATATTCCTGAGCTTTGTCAAGCGTGTCTATTCCCTTTTCCGCCCATGAAACCGCAACCTTCTCCGCATATCTCATTGAGGTTTTCTGCAGCGAGGCGCAATGCTCCAAAAGAAGCAGAATGACTTCAACCGGCAGACGAAGCCAGTCGTAAAACCCCAGCAGCGTGCTCATTTCGGATTGAGAAAGTGTCTTTCCGAAAATTGATTCGGCATGGTTTACAAGCTGTTTAATATCGGTATTGTTTCGCATAATATCCGCAAGTTCGCTTCCCGAATAAACGGGTTTTTTTGTTTTCTTAGGCTCTGCGGCCGAAGACAAGTCCATAAATTCTACACCGTCTTCCGTCACACGTACAACGCCTTTTGACTCCCAGTATTCATATGCTTTGCATACATCGGTCTCCAAAATATCAAGAGCTTCCGCAATTTTTGCATTGTCGGTATCTTCTCCCGCCGAATAGCAAAGCCTCAGCCCGTATAAATACACTTTAACAAACGTTGCGTTTGCTTCGGGCATGTATTTATCAACAAAAACAGCGGAAAGCGGAAACGTTGCCGGACCGCTTCTGTTTATAAACTTATACTTAGGCATTTTATCCCCACTCCGCTTATTTAATTTTGTCTTTCAAAGCAAAATATACTATTACGGGAATCGGAACGGACATAGCCGTCTGTAAAAAGTTTGTCGGCACAGACGCCAGCGGAGAAACAAAGTTTGCGGTCATAACCACTTCTGTTATATAGTAACCGCCGGCAACTATAAATGCTCCGCAAACAAAAGCCAGAATCATTCCGACTATTTTATTCTTGCATTTTTTAAAAACAGCCGCCGAAGCAAATCCGACCAATGCTTTAATAATAATTGTAGGCAATGTATATGCAGGGTATGACAAAAGATCGGAAAATCCTCCGCCTATAGCGCCTACCGCAGCGGCAGCAGCGCCTCCGAGAAGAAAAGCTGTCAAATAAATAATACTGTCTCCGAAATGTATGTATCCGAGTGCTGTCGGAAACTGAATAAATCTTGTCAATACAAATGCCATAGCTGACAGCAACGCTATATAAACCATTCTCTTTGTATTTGTTTTCGTCATACGTATCATCCCTTCTTTATCTCTTCAACATAAGATTTTATCATAATGTGATATATATGTCAACAGCAAAAAGCCACAAAACACACACCTTGCTTTAAAATTTTTTTATTTATCTAAAAACCCTTGACATTTGCAAAATGATATGATATACTAAAAAAAAATTAAGAAAGGTCAATTAAAATGAAACGTACAGATTTTTCAGCATTTATATATCGCTTTTATTATTACTTTTACTTTATTATTTCTGAAGTAAGAGCGATTTGTGATGCAAAAAAAACGGTACATGCGTGATATATGAATATTTGTAGATATATCAAAGCCGTGCGGAATCACAAATCCGCACGGCTTTTGTTATTTAATAAATGCCTGCATCGGCGGAACGGAGTTTGAAAATGAGCAATATCAAATCTGCAAGAGACACGATCGATAAAATTGACAAAGAAATGGCAAACCTCTTTGAAAAAAGGCTGCGTGCCGTCAAAGATGTATTTGCTTATAAAAAAGCACACGGATTGCCGATTTTTGACGAAGACCGTGAGCGCGAGCTTTTCCGGAAAAACATGGAATATATTGAAGATCCGGTTTTAAAAGAATACTATGTTAATTTTTTGCAGAATTTAACCGGGCTTTCAAAAAAGTATCAGGCACGGCTGCAAAACGGTATCCGCGTTGCCTTCTCCGGCATAAAAGGCGCCTTTGCGCATATAGCCGCAATGAAGCTATATCCCGACTCCGAGAAAAAATCATATCCGGATTTTTCTTCGGCGTATAAATCCGTTGAGGACGGTGAATGCGATATCGCCCTTTTACCTATCGAAAACAGCTGTGCTGGAGAAGTCGGAGAGGTTACGGATATGATTTTCCGCAATTCTCTTTATATAAACGGAATGTACAGTCTGAAAATCAATCAGAATCTTCTTGCTCTGCCTTCCGCGACACTCTCCGCAATCAAAACGGTAATAAGTCACCCGCAGGCTCTGAGACAGTGCGACGAATATCTCAAAAGCGCGGGCTATGAGCTGCGCGAGGCGGCAAATACGGCAAAAGCCGCAAAAGAAGTTGCCGAAAGCGGTGATAATACGCTGGCTGCAATTGCAAGCGCCGAAACCGCAGAACTTTACGGGCTTATAATTCTTGAGCGCAATATAAACAAAAGCCGTGTGAATACAACTAAATTTGCTGTTTTATCCCGTGTTATGCCGCAAAACGAAGATTGCTGTTCTGTAATAATGTTTGCCGTTTCAAACAATGCAGGTTCACTTGCCAAGGCGATAAACGTAATCGGAAAATACGGTTTTAACATGACGTCGCTCCGCAGCCGTCCGTTGCAGGGTCATCCATGGAAATATTATTTTTATGTCGAAACCGACAAAAGTGTTAACACGGAACTAGGAAAAATAATGCTTCGCGAGCTTTCGGAGCATTGCGATATGCTTAAAGCTGCGGGCTGTTTTAAAGAAGGCGGTGTACTTTAATGAACACAAAAACTTTACATGTTGCAACAAAGAGCCGTGAATATGACATATATATCGGCAGCGGTGTTATAAAATCAGCAGGAAAATTTGTTCCTCAAAATTCCAAAGCAATGATAGTTACGGATGAAAATGTTCCGCGCGAATACGCGGAAAAAGTACGTGCTTCAATCCCCGGTTCATTTGTCAAAACCGTTCCGCAGGGCGAAGGCAGCAAAAGTATAAAATATTTTGAAAAACTGCTGTCCTCGATGCTTGAAGCGGATTTTACAAGGCATGACACCATAATTGCGGTCGGCGGCGGAGTCACGGGTGATCTTGCCGGATTTGCGGCGTCATGCTATATGCGCGGAATACGTTTTATCAATATTCCGACAACGCTTTTATCACAGGTTGATTCGTCGGTAGGAGGAAAAACCGCCGTGAATCTTGACGGCATAAAAAACGTGGTCGGCTCATTTTATCAGCCCCACGCCGTACTCATTGACCCCGACACGCTTAAAACTCTCGGCAAACGCGAATTTGCCTCGGGAATGGCGGAGGTTATAAAAATGGCTACAAGCCTTGATGAGGACTTTTTTGAATGCCTTGAAAAAGCTGACTTTCATAAAGATATAGAAACAATAATATACCGTGCCGTTCAAAACAAAATAAAAGTAGTTACGGAAGATGAAACGGAGCAGGGTCTTCGCAAGGTTTTAAATTTCGGTCATACATTGGGGCACGGTATAGAAGCAACTACTCATCTGAGCCACGGAGAAAGCATTGCCCTCGGTATGCTGCCGATGTCTTCCGGACCTGTGCGCCGCAGACTTGTTCCGCTTCTTGAAAAAGCAGGTCTTAAAACATCATACAGAGTCGATGCGGAAAAAGCCGCTGCCGCCGCCTCACACGACAAAAAAGCCGACGGCAAGAGCATTGCATGTGTTAAAGTAAATAAAATAGGTTCGTTTGAGTTTGAAAAAATGAATTCGGAGTCACTCTCCGATATGTTTAAAACTTTGTAAAGGCGGTGCAGTAAATGAAAAATACATTCGGTAACTCCGTTACTCTCACACTTTTCGGCGAAAGCCACGGCGTTCAAATAGGTGCGGTGCTTGACGGTCTCGCACCGGGGATTGAGATTGACGAAGAA
>OLSB01002400.1_pt1 | contig 15660 bp, 16 predicted proteins | sample 1672071 | NCBI WGS metagenome assembly OLSB01 (sample SAMEA3136642, study PRJEB25190) | human gut metagenome | biome: human gut; feature: human-associated habitat; material: faeces | place: Austria | collected 2013 | reverse complement strand
TATTGATGAAGCCCAGCAGCGCATCCATAGCTATTATGAGCAGCGCACCACCCGCACCGAAATAGAGAACGAAACCAAAGAAGCGGACATTGTTTCCGCCAGAATCGCAAAACTGTTGGGGGAAAAAGCCTTCCAATTCTCCCCCGCCGAGTGGCTCTCCATCCATCGTAGGCTGTTTGAGGGTGTATTCGACCACGCGGGGCAAATTCGGCAGTACAACATCACCAAGAAAGAGTGGGTGCTGAACGGCGACACCGTGATCTATGCGGACTGGAACAGTATCAAGGATACGCTGGATTACGATTTTGCCACTGAAAAACAGTTCTCCTATGAGGGTTTGTCCGTAGATGCAGCGGTGAAGCATCTGGCAAAATTCGCTTCGGACATTTGGCAAATCCATCCCTTCGGCGAGGGAAATACCCGTGCCACCGCCGTCTTTATGATCAAATATATGAAAACTTTCGGCTTTCGTGTAAACAACGATGCCTTTGAAAAGAATTCGTGGTACTTCCGCAACGCCTTGGTCAGAGCGAACTATACGAATCTGCAAAAGGGCGTTCACTCCACCACAAAGTTCTTGGAGATGTTTTTCGATAACCTCCTTTTGGGCACAGAGCACGAGCTGAAGAATCGTTATATGCACATTGATTATGTGGATGTTGATAAGTCCCAAAGTATCAATTCAAAAGCTCCAAAGTATCAATTTGATACTTTAGACTGCTCGCTGGAAGAACTGGCGGTTTTGGAACTGGTCGCACAAAACCCGGCAATCAAGCAGCAAGAGCTTGTGACCGCAACGGGAAGGTCTATCGCAACCGTAAAGCGGATTATGAAGTCGCTGCAAGATAAAAACTATATCCGCAGAGAAAGCGGCAAGAGATACGGCAAATGGGAATTGCTGGTTTGATGCAAGGATCGGATTTATCACTTTTTTGCAATATCAGCCGTATAAAAATGCCGGAGAATTAGCAGCGTCATTGATATATGACAACGGGCATCTCTATTATGGACTTTGGGTTAAACGAGTTCTGGCTCGATCTGCTTGACTACATCAAGCACCACCCCGACATAGACAAGACGCCTTTCGGCTTGCACTCGGTTGTTCCTGCAGGTGAGGATACGCCTGCCGGTGTGATTTAACACAATAGACTTTGCTGAGCAAAATCGTGTGCCAGTAGGGTGCTGCTCGCCCCTATTGGAAAACCTGAGCCAAAGGCATTGCATCCCTCTGGACACCTGCGATTTTCTTCACACGGCGGTACCCAAACTGTAAAAATGCAGTTTGCCACCGGTGCGAAGAAAATACGAAAACAGCCTTGGAGGATTTTAATATGATTACAGGCGAAATGAAAAACAAAGTTGATTCCATATGGGATACGATATGGACGGGCGGCATTACCAGTCCCGTTACCGTTCTGGAGCAGATTACTTATCTGATGTTCATGAAGCTGCTGGATGACAACCAGCTGAAGGCAGAAGCCAATGCAAGTCTGCTTGGCGTTCCCCTGAAGAACAAGGTATTTCAGGACGGCACATGCGTGATTAGCGAAAATCCCCGGTTGGAAACGGAATACAAAAATCTCCGTTGGAACATATTCCACAACTTTGAACCCGGCGAGATGCTAACCAACATCCAGACCTATGTATTCCCTTTCATCAAAACCATCGGTGATGGCAAAGACACCGCATTCAGCCGCTACATGAAGGATACCGTGTTCCTGATTCCCACAGCAAAGGTGCTTGCAAAAGTCGTGGACGGCATCGATGCCATGGACATGAACAACAAGGACATCATGGGCGATGTTTACGAGTATCTGCTGGGTAAAATCGCAGCCGCCGGGGAAAACGGTCAGTTCCGCACGCCTCGCCATATCATCAACATGATGGTGGAGCTGATGCAGCCTACCCTCAAGGATTCCATTCTCGACCCGGCTATGGGTTCTGCTGGTTTTCTGCTGTCCAGCGCAGCCTATATCAGCGAGCATCAGAAAAAAGAACTGATGAAAACCGAGAATATGCGTTACTTCAAATCCGGCCTGTTTTCCGGATTTGATACCGATCAGTCCATGCTGCGCATCGGCGCCATGAACATGATGCTCCACGGTGTGGAGGATCCGCATATCACCTATCAGGATTCCCTGTCCGGAGAGAATACCGAACGAGATCAGTATTCTCTCATCATGGCCAACCCTCCCTTTACCGGCAGCGTGTTCCAAGAGGAAATCAGCAAAGATCTGTTGGGCCTTTGCAAGACCAGAAAAACAGAATTGCTCTTTGTGGCGCTGTTCACGAAGATGCTCAAAGTTGGCGGTCGCTGTGCCTGCATCGTTCCAGACGGTGTACTTTTTGGTTCATCCAAGGCTCATCGGGCAATCCGTCATGAGCTGGTAGAAAATCAGCAGTTGCAGGCTGTAATTTCCATGCCATCCGGTGTGTTCAAGCCCTATGCGGGAGTGTCTACGGCCATTTTGATTTTCACCAAGACCAATGCCGGTGGCACAGAAGATGTCTGGTTCTATGATATGAGGGCTGACGGGTACAGTCTGGACGATAAGCGTTCTGAGATCAAGGAAAACGATATCCCGGACATTATCGCCCGGTTCCATAATCGTGAGACTGAGGGCGATCGTGAGCGGACTGAGCAGAGCTTCTTTGTGCCGAAACAGGAAATCATAGATAATGGATACGATCTATCCATTAACAAGTACAAGAAGATTGACTATGTTGCAGTTGAGTACCCGTCCACGCAGGAAATCATGACCAATCTGCGTGAATTGGAAATGCAGATCGGTCAGACGATGGATGAGCTTGAAAAACTGTTAGGACTATAAATTCGGATTTGTGGGGATGAGACTATGACACGAAAGCGAGTTCCATTGGGAAATTTTGTAACTGAGTATTCTGTCCGCAACAAAAACAATGCGGATATTCCTGTATATAGCGTTACAAACAGCCAAGGGTTTTGCCGGGAGTATTTTGGAAAAGAGGTTGCCAGCAAAGATAAAACTACCTATAAAATCGTTCCTTACGGTTACTTTGCATATAATCCATCCCGAATCAATGTTGGGTCAGTGGATTGGCAACGGTGTGAGGCACAGGTAATTGTCAGTCCTCTGTACAATGTGTTTTCCGTTTCTGATGAACTTGACAGTCAGTTTTTATATTATTTTCTCAAAAGCAATATTGGCAGGCAAATGATACGGGCGAAAGCCGCAGGAAGTGTCCGGGATAATCTAAAACTGGATATGTTGAAAGAAATTACAATACCAGAAAGTTCACTTAACGACCAGAAACGCTGTGCTGCCACTTTAGATAATCTACAGTATCTTATTGAGCTTCGAAAAAAGCAACTCAACGAACTGGACAACCTCATTAAAGCCCGATTTGTCGAGTTGTTTGGTGACTCTAAAGTAAATCCTTATGGCTTCAACAAGGTACGCTTGGAGGATTCATGCGAGATTGTGACTGGTAATACACCGTCAAGAACTGTGAATGATTATTATGGCGATTATATTGAATGGATTAAGACGGATAATATCATGGCAGAGATGATGTATCCGACACGGGCAACGGAATCTTTATCAGAAGTTGGACTAAAGGTGGGACGTTATGTTGAAAAGGGCGCTATTCTGATGGCGTGTATAGCTGGTAGCGTTGCGAGTATCGGTAAAGTTTGCATTACTGACAGGCAGGTTGCCTTTAACCAGCAAATAAATGCCATTGTTCCGAAGAAATACAATGCGCTATTTCTTTATGTCCTTTTACAAACATCAAAAGATTACTTGGTGGAAGAACTCAATATGCCACTTAAGGGTATACTTTCAAAATCCAAACTTGGAGAAAAGACATTTATTTTACCACCGATGGATCAGCAGAACGCCTTCGCCGCCTTCGTCGCCCAGATCGACAAATCAAAAGTTGTCGTGCAGAAGGCTCTTGAAGAAGCACAGCTTTTATTTGATAGCCTAATGCAAGAATACTTTGGTTAATGTAATATTTAGACAAACTTCAGCGACGGAAAACGGACTGATTTTGAGTTGTGAGGTGATTCTATGGCAGAATGGTGGAAGAAAAATTCGAATACACCTTTAGGTGATGGTAATTTCCAAAAGATTATCGAGTTTTATCTTTTTAATTGTCCTTGCGAAACCGAGAAAGGTAGCGAATCTAAGGGGACAAAATCATATACAAGAGTGTCAAGGCGTGGTGTCACCTTGCGTTCTCAGGGCTGGACCGGTGGATTTTTGAATACTCTTTTGGCTTCTATGAAGCACACATCCAGCGGGCATCTGGAATATCACACCTACAACTCAAAAACAGATATAACAACTGAAGTCAAGAACCTTGAGGCTACGTGTTCTTTGAGCGACCCGCATTTTGAGATGGTTGTGCTATCAGAACGTTCTGACATGAGCAAAACGAGTTCCATCTTTTATTATGTAAGAAATGCTTTTGCACACGGTTCGTTTTCGGTGGTAGATGTAAATGGTGAAAGAGTTTATTACTTAGAAAGCGCAAAAGATGATAAGGTTAAAGCACGTCTACGTTTGAGAGAAACCACATTGCTTAAATGGATACAAGATTTTCGACTTTCGCCCAATGCATTAAAAGCGGCATTGGCGCAAGAAAGAAAAATAAAAAATTCCAAGCACAAAAAAAGAGCAGCTTAATTTGTAAAAACAATAATACAACAAGTCTTAAAAGGTCGCAGGGATGTTGGTACATAAAATTCAAAGGAGTGTATCAGCGTGGAAGAAAAAATTGTTAATGTCATCAATGAGATGGCGGAGTATTTGAGTGTTACTCAAATGAAAAAACTACAGGAGGTGTTGCTACGCGAGTTTTCCGAAAGCGCTGCAAAGCGCGAACAAATTTCCAATAATGAATATTTGAAGTTGTTCTTGGCTGCAAAGAAAATCGAAGGTTGCTCTGATCGTACAATACAATATTATCGTGTCACGAATGAGCATATGCTTTCGCGCATATCTACGCCAATTCGCAAGATTACGGCGGACGAGGTGCGATGTTATCTGGTAGATTATCAACAAATCAACAACTGCAGTAAGGTGACGGTAGATAACGTGCGCAGAAATATTTCAAGCTTCTTTTCGTGGCTGGAAGAGGAGGATTATATCCTAAAGAGTCCTATGAGGAGGATCCATAAAATCAAATCCAAAACCGTTGTAAAAGAAGTCATAACAGACGAGACCATTGAGATGATGCGTGATCACTGTAACGAATTGCGGGATCTTGCGATGATAGACCTGTTGTATTCTACCGGCATTAGGGTTGGTGAGCTTGTCAATTTGGATATAGCCGATGTGGATTTGGAACAGCGTGAGTGTATTGTATACGGCAAGGGCGATAAGGAACGGCGTGTATACTTTGACGCTAAAGCCAAAATACATATTCAAAACTATTTGCGAAGTAGAAACGACAATAATCCAGCCTTGTTTGTGACTTTGGACTCTCCTCACTCGCGATTAAAAATCAGCGGTGTAGAAATACGATTGCGTGAGCTAGGTAGAAAACTGGGACTTTCCAAGATACATCCTCACAAATTCCGTCGAACGATGGCAACACGTGCGATTGATAAAGGCATGCCGATCGAGCAGGTTCAAAAAATACTTGGTCACTCACAAATTGATACGACCATGCAATACGCCATAGTCAATCAAAACAACGTTAAAACATCACACAGGAAATTCATTGCCTAACAAATTCCGATTTATCTGTTAAACCCTCTGAAAACGCTGTATTTTCAAGGCATTTCGCCTATCTTGTGTTCCAACCTTATGTATTTTCCCTTGTTTTTGCCCTTACGAGCCGAACCAAGGGAAAGTTTTTTACTCTCCGCCGACCACCTTATCCAGCAGTCTTGCGGAAGTACGCTTCGCTTCCCTTGTAGCGTGAGCGTAAATATTCATTGTGGTACTGACATCGGCATGTCCGAGAAGCTCCTGCACATCCTTCGGCGCTGCCCCGTTTGAGAGCAGATTGCTCGTGAATGTGTGACGAAGTTGGTGGAAATGAAAGCCCTCCAAGCCCTCGACCTTTCTGCTTGCCGTCCTGCACATAATCCCTACCGTACTCGGTGATTCGTATGCGCCGTCAGGTCTGAGGCAGACAAAGGATATTTCCTTGTACCCCTCTGGGATTTCATCTGTCCTCGGCAGGCTGTAAACCTCGTAGTAAGTACGGTCTTTTTCCTTCACCTCGGTGTAGTAGTTGAGGTGGTAAAGCCCGCCATACTGGAGGCGGTTTTTGTGCTGTTCGGTTTTCGCCGCTTTGAGGATCGCCGCCAGCGTGTCGCAGAAGTCCACGGTACGGACTTTCTTCCGCTTGGTCGCTCCTATCTCGGTTTTGTGCCTTGCCCCGTTGTAGCGCATACTGCGGCGCACCGTAAGGTACTGCTTGTCAAGGTTGATGTCCTGCCAAGTCAAGCCGCAGACCTCGCCAATGCGAAGCCCCGTGTAATAAGCAATCTGAATGGGCAGCAAAGCGGGATTGTCTTTCTTTTTCAGAAATTCCTCCAGCTTCAAATACTGCTCATGGCTGAGGGTAGGCGTAGAAGCTGTTTCCCCGTCCTCGTCTGAAAACAGGTCGTAGCTTTCCTTTTTGCCCCGCCATATTACATACTGCATCGGGTTGAAAGTAATCAGCCGTTTTGGGAATACCGCAAAGCGGAACGCTCCTTGCAGGACGGCTGAGAACAAGCGCAGATACCCCTTGCTGAGTGCCTTTGCCGTTGTGCCATCAGGATTTGTCCCGCCGAAGCTGAGAAAATCCATATAAGCCTGTAAATGGTCGGCGGTAACGGTTTTCAGCTTTCGGTTGCTGATCGGGTGCTGCTTGATACGGTTTACTGTACCCTGATACGCCATAACAGTACCATTGCTGAGATTGCCGGGCTTTAGTTCTTCCTCCACCCACATATCCAGCAGCATTCCAACCGTGGCATTTTCGGACTTAGCAACAAACTTCTTTTCTTCGTAGTCAGCGATAGCCTTGCGGAGCATGGCTTCTGTTTCCGCCTTGCTCTCTGTTCCCGCAAACTCTTTCTGGACTTTCCTGCCGCTTTCATCCTCGATGTAAAAGCGTGCGTACCACTTTTTGCCTTTCTTTCTTACAGAACCTTTTGCCATAGATAAAATTTCTCCTTTCTATCCGTGGCAATCGGGACTGTGACATATGGTGTGCGTAAAATAATTGTGTCACTTCTGCCGATTGTGTTCAATCGGCATTTTTACTTGTCAAGGTGCCACGGAATTTTCTTTTTCGGAAAGCCTTGCTTCGGCTTCCGCCACTATCCCGAACAGGTCGCCCATGGAAACCTTTGTGCGTCCCTCATCGTAGATATGTAAAATCCCGTCTAAAAAGCGTTTCATATCTTCGACAGGTATTTCCATCTCTTTGCGGTAAACTCTTTCCTCAATGGCTCCAACCTCAATCGCATATCTCATAATCGACTGTTTCAAGCCCTCGTCCTCCGCCACACGGTCAATCTCCACCATAGCGTCCGCAAAGTGATACGTCATGACTGTGTAGAGGTCGATCAGCTTTCCAAGAAAGGTCGTAAGTAACTGCTGGTGCGGTTCTCCGTTGACGGCAGAGGAAACCGTATCGAGATATTTTTTGATGTGTCCCTCGATATCCCTTGCGCATAAAGTGCGGCTGTCGTATTCCTTGTCCTCGGAAAGCCCCGTCAGCCATTCAGGAGTGGTAAGCAGCGCATCGGCAAGACCGTTGATAATCATAGTACGCTTCGGGTCAACGCCGTCTGCTTCATACCGCTGAATGGTGGATTTGTTTACGCCGATACGCTTTCCAAGCTCAGGCATGGTAAGGTTTAGTTCTGTTCGGCGCTCTTTTACCCGTTCACCGACTTGTTTTGCGGTGAATTCAATTTCTTTTTTCAAGGTTTTCACCTCCTGACGAGTATCATTATAGCACATCAAAATGCAGATTGCAACCCTGAAACGGGATAAATATTAAAAAAAATTCCTAAACAGTTGCAAAACAGGTTGACACGAGATTGCAAAATAAGTATAATTAGGATTGTACAGTTGCAAAACAAGTATTTCAAAAGGAGGATGAGATAATGAACGCAGTTAAAATAGGTATGACCATCGAGGAAGCCGCCGAATGTACGGGTATCGGCAGGAACACCATGCGGAAATTGGTGGACTGGGGCAAGCTGCCTGTCTTAAAGGTAGGGCGCAAGACCATTATCCGAAGGGACACGCTGGAGCGTTTTATGACGGTCAATCAAGGCAGAAATCTTCTCAATCAGAATGATGTCCGCCGAGTAGATTGACCGTTCTTAAAGCCCTCGGCGTTTGAGAGCGAAATACACCCCTCGCACAAATCTGTCGATTTGTACTCAGGGTATTTCGCCCCTGCGGGGAGCTACCGTATCAACGCTTGCAGGAAATCCCTGCCGCTTTTGATACGGCGCTGTTCCGTCAGCAAAGCCGCCGAAACAGCAGCAACCGTCAAGACGGTTGCAAAATGAGAACGGTATATTTTAAAGAAAGGTTGGATTATGGCAAGACACAGCTTCATACAGATGTCGAAGCTGCCTAATGTCAAAGGACGAATATCGTATATCACCAGCCACGCAAGACAGGAAAATCTGTACGCCACTTACCGCACCGCCGACAATGCCTTTTGGAATAATCTCGCAAGGGAGAGCCGGCAGGAGTTCCAGCGCAGCGGCGCAGAGGGGAAATGTATTGAGGCAAGGGAGCTGATTATCGCCCTGCCCGAAGTTTACACGCAGTACGAGCCGCAGCAGGTGCTTGAGGATTTTACAGATGAGTTCCGCAGGCGGTACGGCGTGGAATGTGTGTCGGCATTGCACCACAACAAGCGCAAGACCAATTACCACATTCATCTGATTTTCAGCGAAAGAAAGCTGCTCCCTGAGCCTGATATGAAGATTGCCGCAAGAAGCGTATTCTTTGATGAGACAGGAAAGCGTGTCCGCACCAAGAAAGAAATCACAGGCGATGACGGGCAGATCAGAAAGGGCTGTACCGTTATCAAAAAGGGAGAGGCTTACGAAAGCCACCTGTTCACCGTAAAGGATGACCGCTTCAAAAGCGAGCCTTTTCTTCGGGAGGTAAAAGAAGTTTACACGGAACTTATCAACCGTCACATTTCCGACCCTGAACAGCACCTGAAGGTGTTTGACAAAAACAGCGTGTACCTGCCGACAAAGAAAATAGGCAAGAACAATCCCAAAGCCGCAGAGATTGAAGCCGACAATGCCGCAAGGCAGGAATGGAACAGGACGGCGGATATGGCGCTTGTATCGGGGATTGAGGAAGCTAAAATACTGGAAATCAAACAAGCCGAGATACACGACAAAGTAAGCAGTTCTATCCGCAAAAGCGGCTGGCTGCCAAATCTGTTCCGCCGTATCGTGAGCAAGGCAAAGGATTTTTTACAAAACCTTATCCGTGAACACGAGATGCCGCCGAAACCCACGCTCAGCATCAATATGGCAGAGTTCCGCTCTATGCGAAATCTGATGATACGGGTACAGGACGAGGCGAGGGCAATCCGCAGCTTGCAGGAGGAAGTCCCCAAGCTGAAAGAACAGCTTTCCGAAGCAAAGGGCATTTTCAAAGGCAAGGAGCGCAAGGCTCTTACAGAGCAGATACAGCAGACGGAGCAGGAAATTGACCGCAGGCTGGATAAGCTCCCCGATATTCTCAGAGGGGACGGTTATCCCGATGTACAGGCATTCATGGCAATCTATCGGGAAGCCGAAGCCATTGTGGAGCAATACAACCGTGACCTTGCCGAGTGGGAGCATCAGGTGAAACAAAAGAGCAGACCGTCAAGACCGCCTGAAAGGGAGAGCGTCCGAAACAGGCTCAGGCAGTTGCAGGAACAAGGCAGACAGCAGAAGCCACGCAAGAAATCCTTTGACAGAGACAGCCGATAGGCAAAAAACCGCCGCTATGGTTTTACCCATACACGGCGGCGTACATATAGAGAGATTAGGTTTCCTGCTTCTTTATAACGGTTATTTTCAAGTTTTCCGCTTCTATCAGCGTTTCTTGTTTGCATTTCGGACAGTAGAGAGGAAAGTTTTTCAAAACGGTATCTTCTCTAATCCTGTTACGGGTTTTGTTGCCGCAAACGGGGCAGAGTATCCAATCAGTTTTCATTTATTTTTGCCACAACAATCAGAATTACTTTTTTCTTCTGAGATACCGCAATCACAATCGCTTTCTGTCTGCGAACATCCCGCGTCTCCACAGTCGCAAGATGGCTCTTCGATGATCTGCATATCGCAGCAGCCACCTTTTTTCTTTGCGGGTTTCTTATCTACCGCTTTTTCTTCCTCAATGGACATCCCACAGTCGCACCCGCTGCCGCCAAACAGATTTGCCCAAAAACTTTTTTTCTCAGCCATAATAAAATCCTCCTAAAATTATATTGCAAAGTTAAATATGAAGCCGGTAATCGTAGCTACTGCGAAAATGCAGAGTACAAAGGTAATTACCATTTTCTTCTTGAAAATTGAATTGAGCAGGGACACTTCCGGGATACTTGCCCCCGCACCGCCGAGAATCAGAGAAATCATGACGCCGGGCGCAACGCCCTTGGCAATCAGAATACTTGCAATCGGAATCATCGTCTCGGTTCGGATATACATCGGAATACCGACGATAGCTGCCAGCGGGACTGCCCACAGGCTGTTTGCGCCGGCAAAGTTCGCCAGCAGATCAGTAGGAACAAATTCATAGATGAAAGCTCCAATTCCCGCACCAAGCAACAGGAACAGCACCACACCCTTAAATAAACCGAAAGCGTCTTTCAGGGAGAGTTTGATTGCTTGCCACTGCTTCTGCCAGAAAGTTCCCTGTAGGTTTTCCCAGCATACATTGTCCTGATGTCCGCCTTTGACCGTGACATTTTTGACATACTTTTCAAAGCCGGCTTTATCCAAAATGAGTCCCATCACGACCGCAAACACAAATGTGAAAACTGCATAAATGATGGTTGCCTTAACTCCGAAGAATGCCAGCATTAAAGTGATGATTGCCGGATTCAAAATAGGGGAGGTCAGCAAAAAGGAGATGGCGCCGCAGAAAGGCGCTCCGCTTTTGAACAGACCTACCAGTACCGGGATTGTGGAACAGGAACAAAACGGCGTGACCGCACCGAGCAGAGCGCCGAGAACGCTGTTCAGTCCCTTTTTGGGGGTTGTAAGGATTCGTTTGATACGATCCTGCGAAATGTAGATTTGCAGCAGGGCAACGACAAAACTGATACCAATGAACAATCCAAATAGTTCACCGAACAGCATTAAAAATGTTTTGCCCGCATTCAGCAATGTTTCAGCTGTGAACATAGTAATTCCTCACTTTCTAAATGATTGATTGACTTCGACTGAAAAGTAGTTGCTATCGGGAACGGCAATGAAGCTGGCTTCCGCATATACACATAATAGAACCTCCTGCTTTTATGAATCGACACATTTGAAACTGTCAAACTATCGCCCGTAAGATAAACCATCCTTTCAGATGGGTTCTTTATGTGTGAAGCAGAATAGATAGTCAGATTGAAATGTGTCTATGCTTTGCTGATTTAGTAAGCCGTGCAGAAAAGTTTTTGACTTCCTTACTTTTCACAGCACGACTTATCTGTATCTGTGTTATTTGTTCCTGTAAGCTCTTGTAAACATTTGATTGCGGCAGACGCACCATCGGAAGAAATAGAGTAGTAGATCCATTTTCCCTCTTTACGCCCGACAACCAAATCCGAGTCGCAAAGAATTTTCATGTGGTGCGACATGGTGGGCTGCGTGATTTTCAAATCATCGAGCAACACACAAGCGCATTTCTCGCCGTTTTGGAGCAACTTCAATATCCGTATGCGGTTTTCATCCGATAAGGCTTTGAATATTCCTGCTGTTCTTTTTTCTTCCGTCTGCAATGATTTCACCTCCCATCGACATCCATCTATATTATATGCAACACATAGATGTTTGTCAATGGGTTCGGCAAAAATTTCAAGAATATTTTTCACAGGAATAGTGACAGAGAGATACTTCCCTCTGCCACCATTCATCAAGCGTAAATCAACGCCGCATTTACAATTTCCATTGTCCTATTCCAAATACTATTCATACACCTTACCCATTCAAACTGGTTATTTGCTTTTAGCTCTTCTGTTACGCTTTCACATTCTGCCATTTGCCTTAATAGCCTATAAGACATTTCTTCTGCCTGCTTATCTATCTCCGCAAGATAAGCGTTGAGCCTGCCACTGGTCAGCAGCGTTGTGTAGGTTGCTTTCCTATGCTCTTTTAGGTAGCGTTTGTGCCGCTGCCCCCATATCCCGATAGGCTTTTCTTCTTCGGACGGTAAGGTAAGACACGGCAAATAGTAATCGCCTTGTAGTTCGTACCAAAGACCGTTATTTTCATCATAAATGTACTTGTCCATCTTGAAATCCTCCAGTATAATATATTCGCACATATGTCACAGTTTCCCGATTGCCACACTCTGTTATAGCTTGTTACCAGATTTTGCTTCCCTTGTTTTTGCCCTTATAAGGTGCATGGGCAAGGGTAAACTTGTGTGAAATCGTATAAAAGGATAAGGTGAGCAAACTGCGATAAACCCTTTAGTTTCAAGGCTTTTGGAGGATTTTAATATCACCCTATAACGGGTGGTAACAGTCTAAGATTTTAACGGTTTCAAATTCCAATTTGTCTTTCTTTGACAGCAGACATACCGCTTCGACTGTGTTTTCGAAATTCGGAATAAACATATCGGCTTCGTTCCCTTGATAATACACAGGAAAACGAAATTGTATGCTCTTTAATATCTGACCGTTTTCCAACGGTTCGGGATATATCTCGATTTTCTTTATAAAACTGTGAAAAAATTCTTTCTTCTCAAATTCGGTAAATTCATTATATATTATATCAAATAATTCCAAAAATTCAAATATTCGTTTCTGAGAGATTTTTTGTTCCTTTATAGCCTTGATTTGTGTTTGCACAGTTTCAAGATTTTCGGTTGCCTCTGAAATCTCATCATATAATGAATTTATACGATTTTGCATATCGGTATATTTTTGCTCATAATGCCTGTCGGAACAGTCGAGCCTGTCAATTTGAGAACCGAGTCGTTCCTTTGCGGCAGTAAGCTGTCTTATCCGTGTCATTAAATATGCTTCTTCTTTTTCATACTTGGATAAATCTACACTTGCATCTAATTTTTCTTTTATTGCAGAATCAAACTTTGAATTCTTAACGATATTTCTTATTACTTCCACAACCGCTTCATTTATCTTTTCCTGATGTATTTGCTTTTTGAAAGTACATTTATGTCCGTCATATTCCAATCTGTGTTTGCAGGCGTAATACCAATAATCTCTGTAAAAACTTCCGTCTTTTTTGCGTTTGCGGTTGACACTGCCATACAACCCGGCACCGCATATCGGACATTTAATTATACCGGTCAATAAATGCTGATGTTCTGTACTGTATATTTTTTCATTCTTTATACCTGTCTTTTTTCTCTTATCCTGAGCTAAAAGCCAATCTTCTTCGCTGATAATCGCATCGTGAATGCCATCATAGACAGGATATTCTTCTTGTTTTACCACGTGATATTCATTACGGCTACCCTGTATTTTTTCTGTTTTTCTTCGACCAAAGGCAATTTTTCCGCAATAAATAGGGTTGTCCAACACAAGCTTTACAAAATGTGCCGTAAATGCATCCAAAGTTCCGTTTTGGCGTTTCTTTTTGATATAGCCTTGGCGATTCAGATATTTTGCAACAGTACCGGCACCCATTGTGGTGTGAATGAATTTATCGTAGATAATGCGAATAATTTCTGCCTCGTCTTCGGCTATTTTTAACTCGCCGTCAACAAGTTCATAACCGTAGGGGGCAAATCCTCCGTTCCATTTGCCTTCACGAGCCTTCTGTTTTCTGCCTTCCATTGTTTGAACAAGAATATTTTCTCGTTCAATTTCCGCTACAGCCGACAGCACCGAAATCATAAGTTTGCCGCTGTCCTTTGAACTGTCAATACCGTCCTCAACACAGATAAGGTTAACCCCGTAATCCTGCATCAGTTGTAAAGAATTAAGTACATCGGCTGCATTCCTGCCAAATCGGGACAATTTGAACACCAGCACATATTCTACATTGTCTTTTCCTTCGGATATGTCGTTAAGCATAGTTTGAAATTCAGGCCTGCCTTCAATATTTTTACCGGACTTACCTTCATCGGAATATTCTCCGGCAATCATAAAGTCCTGAAATTCGGCATACCTTCTTAACTTTTCTCTCTGTGCATCAAGGCTGAACCCGTCGACCTGCATAGAGGTTGATACACGGGTGTATATATAGCAATTTTTCCTTTTCATACGATAGCTCCTTTCAGATTTGATTACATTATATTGCTGTCTAAATAAATACTCCAATGTACGGCAGAAGGGGGCTAAGCCCCTTTCTGCGGACTGTTACGATTTTTTGCATTGGCGGTTTGGAAATTGTTTCAAAACATCTTCCGTTGTTACCAAACGATATTTATCTCCATATTTTAAGTACATCTTTGCCATTAGGTCTAAAAACCTATCGTATTCGGCTTGCCCGGTTTTATCGCTTTTTAGTGTCATCATCTTGCATCACCTCTGTTCCTTTCTCTCTGCCTCTGCCATTTTTCAAGAAGATTTATGATTGTTTTCTGCATATCAAGGCTTGTATAACTTTTGGGGAAATATTTGCGTATATCCTCGGTTTTGAATTTAATCTGTTCTTTTTGATTCGGCTTTTCTTCGCTTAACACGGCAAATATTGTGTCTATGGACAATCTGCCTTGCTCGCTGAATTTGCGCAGTCGCTGTGCCTGTGACAAAGACGGCGTGGCGTCTGTGTATTCAATTTCTTCGGCTAACATTTTTTGTTCGTTTTCGGGCAGATACGAAAGCTCGACAGCCGGAGTAAAGGCTATCCTTTCTTCGTCAACGAGTTTTAACAGTTCGGGTATTAAGTGCGTTAAGCGGATATATCTTTGGACTTGTCTGCCGCTTTCGGACTCGGATATTTTATCTGCGCTTTCATACTTTCCGACAAGTTGTCGGGAAGTTGCTTTTCCCTGATGTTTCAACGCTTCTAATTTCATCTTGTAAGCAAAGGCTTTTTCGCTGGGCAGTAAATATTCTCTCTGCAAATTAGAATCTACCATTGCAATAACCGCTTCATCTTTTGACATATCTCTGACTATTGCCGGAACGGTTTGTATTCCCAATTCCTTGCAAACCTCAACTCTCCTGTGGCCGCTGATAATCTCGTAAGTATCGGCGGAAAAAGAACGGACAATTATCGGCTGGAGTAAACCGTTTTCCTTTATGCTCTCTTTCAGTTCTTCGCTTTCAATTCCGTCTCTTTTCTTAAACGGATGATTTTCAAAGGGAATAAGTAAATCTATGTTGATGTTCTTTATGGTTTCTTGCATTTCAAATCCTCCTCCAATATTTCAATTTTTTTAAGAGCGATACCTTTTCCGTTTCTCTCGTAAATCAATCTCAAATTTGTACCGTTATCTATCTCATGAAAGCCGAGATAACTCTGCCACCAAAACACAGGCGTGATAATCTTTCTTCCGTCACTTAACT
>OLSB01002399.1_pt1 | contig 15664 bp, 13 predicted proteins | sample 1672071 | NCBI WGS metagenome assembly OLSB01 (sample SAMEA3136642, study PRJEB25190) | human gut metagenome | biome: human gut; feature: human-associated habitat; material: faeces | place: Austria | collected 2013 | reverse complement strand
GTCAACTCCACATGCAGGTAACTTTCTGGGACGAACGGCTCACAACCGCCGCCGCACACAGGACACTCTCCGAAGGCGCCGTAAGCGGAAAAAAGCGCAAAGGCATTCTCGATACCTTGTCTGCCGTGTTTATTTTGCAGGGGTATCTTGACAGTTTGAATTAAATTTTTTAAGGAGTTTAAAATGGAAGAATCAGAAAGAATCGTAACTTTTACAGACGATGAAGGAAAAGAATATAAAATAGAAATACTGGACATTATAGAGCACGGAGATGAAATTTATGCATGTGGAGTTGACGCGGCAACGCCCGACGACATTGACGAGTGCGAGGTACTTATAATGCGTGTCGTGCATATTAATGATGAAGAAGACGCTTTGGAGCCGATTGAAGACGAAGCTCTCCTTCAGGAAATCTTTGAAATTTTCAAAAATCACATGGATGAAGAATTTGAATTCGAAGAATAATATATTGCCCTGCGGTGTTCGAGCCGCGGCTACGTTTTAGCCAACACTTTTATGTAAGGGAAACCGAAGAGTTGCGGTGGTGTGTATGCCCCGTCCCGTAAGGCACGTGGGAAACCCGTAAGCCGCAAATAAGGTTACCCACCTGCGATGCAGGTTGAAATTATGCCGTTAAACGGCACTGCGGGGATTTTTATTAAAAAATATAATCAGTTTCAGAAAAATCCGTTTTGATTTGCCCTTTTGCCGGATAGAAATAAAAATCCTTCTATCCGATAAAAGGGCTTTTTTGCAAATTTTCACTTTGCCTGATGCTCTTTTTCCTCTTCGGCTATAAACATCATGGCAAAACTTATAAAAAGCAAAAAGCAGCATATCCATATTGATCTGCTTCCTATCATTTTCGTCACAAACGTACCTATTCCGGCGCCTACCGCAAATACCGCAATAACGCCGAAATATGTCACGGCTTTTTTCAGAATAGTCCTGTCGTGCACATGAAAATAAGCACAGAGCGCTTCCACGCCGCTTCTCATATTGCCTATACACATTGTACTTGCATATGCATGTCCGCGCACTTTATGAAACGACTGAACCTGCATTGCACAGACAAACGAAACAAGCGCGTTTGCAAGAGCATTAACTTTTTGCGGCAAAAATCCCACGCTGAACAGCAGCACTATTTCCAAAATCAAAATTATCTGCCGCCAATGTATTTTTTCGCAGTTTTTGTAATGAACATGTATAATCTCCGCTGCCGCCGTGCCTATAAGAAACGAAATAACCGGAATTAAATATTTTAAAACCGTGCTCCATTCTCCGGCAAAGCAAGCCGAACTCATAAGTACAATATTTCCCGTCTGCGCATTGGCAAAAACTTCGCCGCGGCAGCTATACGTATACGCGTCCTGAAAACCGCCGGAAAGTATAATAAATAAGGCAGTGCGGAATGCATCGGACATCTGCCCTTTCGATTTTTTCTGCAGCATACATAATCATCCCTTAAAAAGTAAATACAAAAGCCGTATATGAAAGCATTGCGCCGAGTAACGAGAGCATAAAAACTATATAATTACCGCTGCAAAACGCTTTTAAAAAGCAATAAAGCACAAAACCGATTCCCATGCAAAAAGACATAACTCTGTCCTGAAATCCTTTTTTTCTGCCGCTGTGCACAAAATTGAAAATTAAAGCTGCCGCCGCCAGATCAAGCATTAAGCCCATCAATATTTCAATTACACTCATTTTTATTCCCCTTTTCTCTTGACTTTTACATTAACTTATATTATACTACAATATAACATATATTAATAATGTATAATACATATGGAATTTATATCTTTAGGATATGATTGGAGCTTTCTATGAATATAAGTTACGATTATTACAAAGCGTTTTATAACGTGGCAAAATACGGAAGCATATCAAAGGCTGCAAAAAGTATGCTTAATAACCAGCCGAATTTAACCAGAACCATAAAAATACTTGAATCTCAGCTCGGCTGTCCTCTTTTTGTGCGAACTCACAAAGGCATGAAACTTACCGATGAGGGAAAAAAACTTTACGAACACATCAGAATTGCCGCAGAGCATATCGAAGCCGCCGAAAAAGAAATTACGAAAAATACAAACATGGAAAGCGGAACGGTGTTTATTGCGGCAAGCGAGGTTGCTCTGCGCTGTTTTCTGCTGCCTGTTTTGAAAAAATATCGCGATATGTATCCCGGTATTCATATAAAAATCAGCAATCACACCACACCGCAGGCAATACATGAACTTAAAGAAGGTTCAGCGGATTTTGCCGTTGTTACAACGCCGATTGACACTTTGGCGTTTCTGACGGAGGTACATGTAAAGACCATACGCGAAGTTGCGGTGTGCTCTCCAAAATACACTCCTTTAACAAACGGGAAAGTATCTGTTTCAGGGCTTAAAAACTATCCGCTCATTTCACTCGGAAACAATACGAAATCATATGAATTCTATCTGGATTTTTTCAGTTCACACGGCGAACCGTTTAATCCCGACATAGAGGCTTTTACGTCAGATCAGATATTGCCCATAGTAAAAGCCGGTCTCGGAATCGGCTTTGTACCGGAGGAATTTGTGCACCCTTACGACAATGTTAAAATAATTGACCTTGAGGAAAAAATACCCGAGCGAAGCATCTGTCTTGTGAAAAGAAAAGAACAGCCCCTGAGCCTTGCGGCAAAGGAGCTGGAAAAAATGATTTTAAGTTTTGTCTGAGTCTTTTTAAATCACGGCCAGATACCGCGCATTTTTTTGGCGGTAACAACTCTGTCCATAGCAATAAGGTACGCAGCCATGCGAAGCGATATGCCTCGCTTTTTGGAAAGCTCGTACACGGCGGTAAACGCGTTTGTCATAATATCCGTAAGCTTTGCGTTAACCTCGTCCTCCGTCCACGAAACGGACTGTATGTTCTGAACCCATTCAAAGTACGATACAACAACGCCGCCCGCATTTGCAAGTATATCCGGAACAAGCGTTATGCCTTTTTTTGCAAAAACCTCGTCAGCCTCCGGCGTTGTGGGACCGTTTGCGGCTTCAACTATAAACTGAGCTTTTATTCTATCCGCATTGTCCGCATTAAGCTGATTTTCAAGTGCGGCGGGAACAAGCAGCGTTACGGGAAGTTCCAGAAGTTCCTCGTTTGAAATATGTGACACTCCTTCGGCATTGTAAGTATCAACAAATGTTTTCGGAGCGGAAATATGCTTTAAAATACCGGGAATATCAAGACCCGTTTCGCAGTATATTGCTCCGCTTACATCGGAAACCGCAACAATTTTGCAGCCTTTTTTATGAAGAAGCTTGGCCGTTGTTCCCCCAACATTGCCAAGACCCTGTACAGCTACCGTTGCGCGCTGCAGATCCACACCGTTTTTCTTGAGAATCAGCTTTGCCGTCTGCATAACGCCGCGGCCGGTTGCTTCTTTTCTGCCGAGCGCACCGCCGATTTCAATTGGCTTGCCCGTTACAACACCGTGAATACATCTTCCGTTTAACATGCTGTATGTATCCATAATCCAGCCCATAACCTCAGGCGTTGTGCCAACATCCGGCGCCGGAACGTCCTGCTCGGGGCCTATAATCGGAGCTATCATTGCCGTAAATCTTCTTGTAAGACGGCGCAGCTCACCTTTTGAAAGCGTTGAAGGATTAACCACAACCCCGCCTTTGCCGCCGCCGTAAGGGATATTAACAACGGCGCATTTAAAAGTCATCCATGCGGCAAGCGCCTTAACCTCGTCCATATTAACATCCTGGTGATAACGGATACCGCCCTTTGCGGGTCCGCGCGAAGTTGAGTGCTGCACTCTGTAACCCTCGAAAACCTTAACGGTTCCGTCATCCATTTCAACGGGAATCGACACTTTAAGCTCCCTCTCCGGGTACTTAAGCATATCGTAATCACTCTGCTCATAGCCCAAAAGCTCGGCTGCTCTGTCCATAACGCTGAGCACATTATCATAGGGATTATACTTCATATTAAGTTCCTTTCCTTTATTTCCCGTTTTCAGCAAACCGTCCTTCAAATCTTACATTTCAGAAAATAAAATATAAAAATTTAATTTGTCCAGTGGACTTATAAATTAATTATACACATACTCCATGCTTTTGTCAATAATATTTTTAAATTTTTTTATTTTTCTTTATAAAGCTTTGCCAAACCGCCCTCGGACGTCTCGCGGTATTTTACCGATAAATCTTTTCCGGTTTCATACATGGTTTTTACAATCGTATCAAAAGATACTTTTCTCGTATATGTAAGAAAATTTGCAAGTATAACCGCGTTTACGGCTCTCATTGCCGCAACCGCATTTCTTTCTATACACGGAATCTGCACAAGACCGCAAACAGGGTCGCACGTAAGTCCCAGATGGTGCTCAAGCGCCACTTCGGCCGAATACTCCGTTTGCTCTATATTCATCTTGTAAAGCTCCGAAAGCGCAGCAGCAGCCATGGAGCACGCCGTTCCCACCTCCGCCTGGCAGCCGCATTCCGCTCCGCTTACGGACGCATTTTCGATAACAAGATTTCCGATTATTCCGGCAACCGCCAAAGCGTCGCATATATCTTCATCCGAAAATCCGCGTTTTTCCTGAATATAGCGCAAAACAGCAGGCAAAACTCCGCACGAGCCGCATGTCGGCGCCGTGACGATAATTCCTCCGGCGGCATTTTCTTCGCTCATTGCAAACGCATATGAGCTTATTATGCGGTTTTCGCGCGTTTCGGGGCTTTCGTCTATATGATGCTGAGAAAAAAGAAAACCCGCTTTTCTTTCAACTTCAAGACCGCCGGGCAATATGCCTTTTGCGTGAAGTCCGTTTTCTATGCTCCGCTTCATTCTGCTCCACACGCTTTGAAGAAACGGACGGATCTCTTCGTTTTCGTTTTCATACACGTACCGGCTTATTCTTATGCCTTTTTCAGTGCACACTCTTTTTATTTCTTCAAAAGAGTTTTCGGAATACACCTCTTCTTCCTTTGTGTCCGCTCTTCCTTCAATCGATATATTTCCGCCTCCGACACTCATTGCACGCATTTTTGCCGACTCGGCACCGTTTTTGAACGCAATAAAATCAAGCGTATTTTCGTGCGGAAGCTTTTCTTCCGAATCAGAAAAAACTATCTCGGTTTCAATTCCGCTCAGCACTTTTGCAATCGCTGTATCCGTGCCGTGGCCCTTCCCCGTTTTTGAAAGAGAGCCGTATAATATAACACATATCTTATCGGCATCGGGATTTTCGCTTCTGAATATTTCTGCCGCTTTGCACGGCCCCATTGTGTGGGAGCTTGACGGACCTACGCCCGTTTTATATACCTGCCTTATGGATTTCATATGAAAATCTCCTCAAAATAACTGTTTGGTTACTTTTATTGTATCATTTAACCGTAATATTGTCAAGAGATATTGTGTGATTATTTTGTACGCTCATATAAAAACGGAGCTGTTTAAAGGTCTGTTGACCTTTTAAACAACCCATTTTTTCAGGGGGATAGGAAAAATCTTTGGAATCGGCAAACTGAGCCAAAACTTTAGTTTTGGGTTACCCAAAGGCGTACATTGGTACGTCGAGAGGCGAAGTTTGCTTATAGCAAGAAAAGGTATATTTTTTGGTTTTTCCACATCTAACTAAATCCAACTGCATCATTTGCATATTCCGAAATATGTGATTTTCCCTTTTCTTGCGTTCCGAAGTTTTTTAACATCCCCATTTTCTATTCTTTAAAATAGCTTTTGAGCTTTTCAATAAAGCTTTTCTTTTCCTTATGATTTTTCTCGCCGAGTTCTTCGGCAAATGCGCGCAAAAGCTCTTTTTGCTTCGGCGTCAGATTTTTCGGAACCTCCACTTTGATATTAAGCACTTCTTTGCCGCGTCCTCTGCCGCCCAGGCGGTTCATACCTTCATCGCGTATGAAGAATTTATCGCCGTTTTGCGTACCTTCGGGTATTGTGTAGCTGCGCTTGCCGTCAAGCGTGGGCACTTCGATTTCGGCACCCAGAGCCGCTTCCGCAAACGTAATCGGAACGTCACACAAAACATCGTCACCCTGTCTTTTGAAAATCGGATGCGGAGTTACGGAAATGGTTAAAATAACATCGCCGGGCTCGCCGCCGTTTTTGCCTGCATTACCCTGTCCTCTTACGGATATACGAAGTCCCGTATCAACACCTGCCGGAATATTAACATCTATCTTGCGTGATTTTCTTACCTGACCCTGTCCGCGGCATGTATGACACAGATTTTTAACGATTTTACCCGTTCCGCGGCACGTGTCGCACGTGCGCTGAGTTGTTATGAAACCCATATTCATGCGCACTTGACCGGTTCCGTGGCAAGTCGGGCAGGTCTCCGGCTGAGTTCCGGGTTCGGCGCCGCTGCCGTGGCAGGTATCGCACTGCTCATATCTTGTTACATTTATGGACTTTTTCGTGCCGAATGCCGCTTCTTCAAACGACACCGAAACACGCAGACCGATATTTGCGCCTTTTTGCGGTGCGTTTGCACGTCTTCCTCCGCCGCCGAAGCCGCCGCCGAAAAAGCTTTCAAAAATATCTCCCACATCAAAGCCGTCAAATCCTGCGCCGCCGAAGCCGCCGCCTGCTGCGGACGGATCAACCCCGGCATGACCGAAATTATCGTATCTCGAACGTTTTTCTTTATTGCCCAAAACCTCATACGCTTCCCCGACTTCCTTAAATTTAGCCTCAGCGTCTTTGTTGTCTTTATTTAAATCGGGGTGATATTTTTTTGCAAGCTTTCTGTATGCTTTTTTTATTTCATCGTCACTCGCCGTTTTGGAAACGCCGAGGACTTCATAATAATCTCTCTTCGCCATACTTTATCCTTCCCAAAAAAGGGCTGTTTAAAAATCTGATTGACTTTTTAAACAGTCCCGTCTTTTTGAGGGATAAGAAAAAAACTTTGAAACGGCAAACCAAGCCGCAGCAAGATAAATCCTGCTGCAGGCTGTGCGTACACAGGGGTACGCCGAGAAACTGAAGTTTGCGTTCCGGAGTTTTTTAACATCCCCCACAGGCTTTTATAGGCCTATTATTTATTGTCATCGTCAACTACATTGTAGTCTGCATTATAGGTTCCGTCCGGATTCTGCTGTGCTCCGCCCTGCGTTCCGTCCGCACCCTGTGCACCCGGGTTTGCATTCTGATAAAGCTTTGCGGAAATCTCATAGAATTTCTGGCTCAAAGCCTCGCTTGCAGCCTTAATTGCATCGGTATCGGTGCCTTTCAAAGCCGATTTCAGATTTTCAAGAAGCGGATTTATTGCCGTTTTATCCTCTTCCGTAAGCTTGTCGCCCAAGTCCTTCATTGTTTTCTCAGTCTGGTAAACAAGCTGATCGCCGTTATTTCTGATATCAACTTCTTCTTTTTTCTTCTTATCTTCTGCAGCATGCTGTTCTGCTTCTTTTACAGCCTTGTCGATTTCATCATCGGAGAGGTTTGTGGAAGCCGTGATTGTGATATCCTGTTCGTTGCCTGTGCCCATATCCTTTGCGGAAACGTGAACAATACCGTTTGCGTCTATATCAAACGTAACTTCAATCTGCGGAACTCCGCGCGGAGCAGCCGGAATACCCGTGAGCGAGAATCTGCCCAAAGTCTTGTTATAAGCCGCCATCTCGCGTTCACCCTGGAGTACGTGAACCTCAACGCTTGTCTGTCCGTCTGCAGCTGTTGAGAATATCTGGCTCTTCTTTGTGGGGATTGTTGTGTTTCTCTCAATAAGCTTTGTGAATACTCCGCCCATTGTCTCGATGCCGAGTGAAAGCGGTGTAACGTCAAGAAGTACCAAATCTTCAACATCACCCGAAAGAACGCCTGCCTGAATAGCTGCGCCGACAGCAACACACTCGTCGGGGTTTATACCCTTATGAGGCTCTTTGCCCGTCAGTTTATAAACAGCGTCGTATACAGCCGGGATTCTGCTTGAACCGCCGACCATCAAAACTTTGTCAATGCCGGAAGGTTCAAGACCTGCGTCTTTAAGCGCATTTCTTGCCGGACCCATTGTAGCTTCAACAAGATCTGCCGTAAGCTCGTTGAATTTAGCTCTTGTAAGAGTTAAATCAAGGTGTTTGGGGCCTGTTGCATCGGCCGTGATAAAGGGCAGATTGATGTTTGAAGAAGTAACGCCGGAAAGCTCTATTTTAGCTTTTTCGGCTGCCTCTTTAAGTCTCTGCATAGCCATTTTGTCGCCCGAAAGGTCAACTCCGCTTTCTTTCTTGAATTCTTCGCAAATCCATTTTATAATGCGCTCATCGAAATCATCGCCGCCGAGACGGTTGTTGCCGCTTGTAGCCAAAACTTCAAATACGCCGTCACCTATCTCCAGGATAGATACATCGAACGTACCGCCGCCCAGGTCGTAAACCATGATTTTCTGATCTGAATCTTTATCCATACCGTATGCAAGAGAAGCTGCGGTAGGTTCGTTTATAATTCTCAAAACGTCAAGACCCGCAATTTTACCGGCGTCTTTCGTAGCCTGACGCTGCGCGTCGGAAAAATATGCCGGAACCGTGATTACAGCCTGTGTAACAGGTTCGCCCAAATAGCTTTCCGCGTCGGATTTAAGCTTTTGAAGAATCATAGCCGAAATTTCCTGGGGTGTATAGGATTTGTCATCTATCTGAACTTTCTTGTCCGTGCCCATATCTCTTTTTATGGATATAACGGTTCTGTCGGGATTTGTGATTGCCTGTCTCTTTGCAACCTGACCCACAAGACGCTCGCCCGTTTTTGTAAACGCAACAACGGACGGGGTTGTTCTTGCACCCTCCGCGTTAGCGATAACCGTAGGCTCGCCGCCTTCCATAACGGCAACACACGAATTTGTTGTACCAAGGTCAATACCTATTATTTTACTCATAATCTATCATCCTTTCTAAAATAACTCTCAAATTAAATCAGTTTGCAACCTTTACCATACTGTGTCTTAAAACCTTTCCGTCCATTCTGTAGCCTTTCTGGAATTCTTCGACAACGGTATTTGTATCGGTTGTTTCATCATCTATATGCATAACGGCATTGTGAAGCTCGGGGTCAAACTCCTCGCCCACTGCCGGAATTGCCTCAATGCTCAAAGCCTTCAAAATATCTTCAAGCTGCTTTGAAATCATTTCAAGGCCTTTTTTAATGCCGTCCGCGTCAGCTTCTTCCGCCATTGCGCTAACGGCTCTTTCCATATTGTCCGCAAGAGGAAGAAATTCTTTTGCACACGAAGCTTTCCCGTCTGCAAAAAGCGCCTCTTTTTCCTTCTGCGTGCGTTTTCTGAAATTATCGTATTCGGCAGAAACCCTTAAAAACTTGTCTTTGTATTCGTCCGCCGCCTTCCTGGCTTCAGCAAGCTCATCTGCCTCGGGAGCTGTGTTTTCGGTGTTCTCGGTTTCTTCCGCCGTTACTTCTTTTTTTTCTTCGTCCATAATCTTTATCCTTTCATATCATTATCAAATATATGCCCGATTATTGTATTAAGTCTGTCTGTGATGACTTCAAGCGTTGAAACAACTCTCGCATAGTCCATACGCATGGGACCTATAATTCCGATTCTGCCCGAAAGCTCACGTCCGGCATTGTATTTTGCGGTAAGTACGCTCATGCTGCTGAGTTCCTCGCGCCCGTTTTCATCGCCTATTTTAATATCCACTCCGTCGGTTTCGTCTCCGCCGCCTTCAAGCATTCCGGATATATTGTTTCTGTCATCGAGAAATCTTATAAACTCTTTTGCTTTGTCAATGTCCTTGTACTCGGGGTGATTAAATATATTTACAACACCACCCGCAAAAACATTTGCCGCAGAGCTTTTTTCAAACCATTCAAAAAGCGCTCCTATAACGGCGGAATATATTTCCTCGTGTCCGTACGAGGCTTCGCAAAGCCTTGCAAACTGTTCTTCGCTTATGTCATGCGGCGAGTTGCCCACAAAAATATCCGAAAGCAGTTTTGAATATTCAAACACGAACTCCGCTTTGACGCCGCCGGCGGTTTTTATCACCATGTTTTTCATAAGTCCCGCATTTGTCATAAGCGCAAGAAGCAGATTCCCTTCACCCATAGGAAGCAGCTTTATGTTTTTTACCGCATGGTGCTTTGCGTGGGGAGATGAAGCAATAACCGTGTACGCCGTAAGCCGCGACACAATGCCCGATGCTTCCGCAATGAGCGAATCAAGCTCATTTTGCCTGATTTCGAGTGCGCGCCTCATTCTTTCCGTCTCGTCACCCGAAAGCTTGCACCTGTTCATAAGCGAATTTACGTAGTACCTGTATCCCAGCCCGGAAGGAATCCTTCCGGCAGAGGTATGGGGCTTCTGAAGGAATCCCATGTCCTCAAGATCCGCCATTTCGTTTCGTATTGTGGCAGGGCTTAAAGATATGCTGTGACGTTTTACAATTGAACGCGAGCCTACCGGCTCTGCCGTCTCGGTGTAATCGTCAACTATTGCCTGTAATATTTGTTTTTTTCTTTCACTGATTTCCATTGTATTCTCCGTTCCGCCGCGGTATCGACTGCCCGGCTTGAAAATCGTATTTGTTAGCACTCTGCCTGCCCGAGTGCTAATATATTATTAAGATACCACCAAAACACAAAAAAGTCAAGTGTTTCCGCTTAAATATTTTTTTAATTTAGTGTGAACAAATTGTGAATACGTTTTAGAAAATCAAAAAAGTTTGCTGACCGTAAGAAAAGAAGAAAAACATTATACTTCATTTAAGCATACTGTTTTTCTCCTTTTCTCAAGTTACGGGATTATTTAGCATCCCATTTTTTCACGTATTCCAAAGTTCGGCATAGAAACCGTTTTTTTGCAGCAGCTCTTCATGTGTGCCCTGCTCCGTAATATCGCCGTCACGCATAACCAAAATCAGGTCGGACTCACGGATTGTGGAAAGTCTGTGCGCCACAACAAAGCTTGTTCTGCCCTTCATCATTTTTGCAAACGCGCTTTGAATTTTAATTTCCGTTCGGGTATCTATGGAAGAAGTTGCCTCGTCCAGAATAAGCATGGGCGGCAGACAAAGCATGGCGCGCGCAATGCAGAGAAGCTGTTTTTGCCCCGCCGAAAGTTCCGCTCCGCCTTCGCCAATTAAAGTATCGTAGCCTTTCGGAAGTCTCTTTATAAACGAATGAGCATGCGCCGACTTTGCGGCATTCTCTATTTCTTCATCCGTTGCATCGGGCTTTCCGTATGCAATATTCTCGCGCACCGTGGCGCTTTTAAGCCACGTATCCTGCAAAACCATGCCGAAATTGCGGCGCAGGGAATATCTTTTTATTTCTCTTATATCCGCGCCGTTTATGCTTATACTTCCTCCGCAGACATCGTAAAATCTCATCAGAAGATTGATAAGCGTTGTTTTTCCGCAGCCGGTGGGGCCCACGATGGCAATCCGCTGTCCGCGCTTTGCCGCAAGCGATATATTTTTAAGAAGCGGCTTTTCGGGCGAATATGAAAATGACACGTTTTTAAATTCAACCTCGCCGCCGTCGGTTTCCTCTGTGCCGTCCGCCGTTTCCTCCGCCTCGTCCAAAAGCTCGAAAATGCGCAAAAGCGATGTTTTCGCGTTTTGCAGCTCTGTCAAAACCGCGCTTATCTCGTTAAACGGCTTTGCATACTGCCCGGCATAGCTTAAAAATACGCTGAGCTGACCCACCGTAATTCCTCCGCCAACCGACAAAAGCGCACCCAGAAGGCACACGCATGCGTATATGATATTGTTTAAAAGTCTTGTTGTGGGGTTTACAAGGCTTGAAAAGAATGTTGCACGAAACGAAGCCGCTTTAAACTCATCGTTGAGCGTGTCAAACTCCGAGAGTGTCTCTTCTTCTCTCGCATAAGACGAAATGACCTTCATTCCGTCCGTAAACTCATTTATCATTGCCGTTTGCTCGCCGCGGAGCTTTGCCTGTGCCGTGAACCAGCGCCGGATTTTGCCCGAAATAAACTTTGCCGAAAAAAGCGAAAGCGGTGTAAGCGCGGCAACAAGCAGCGCTATTGGCGCGTTATACACTATCATTACAAGAAGTGTTCCGAGTATTGCTATAATACCCGTAAAAAACTGCGAAATACCCATGAGCATACCGTCCGAAAAAGTATCCACGTCCGAAATCATGCGGCTTAAAAGCTCTCCTGAACGGTGAGTGTCAAGATACGAAAGCGGAAGTCTCTGAAGTTTTTCAAAAAGAGCACGGCGCATATCGCGCGAAATACAAAATGCAATTTTGTTGTTGCATACAGCCAGAAACTGCTGCGCCAGGGCGCCCGCCGCTGCCGATGCGGCTATAAGATACACATATTTTATTACTCCGGCAAAATCCACCTTGCCGGCACCTATCATAAAGTCTATGGCGCGGCCGCAGAAAATCGGGATTATAATCGCTGCTGAGGAACTTACAAGAGCGCACAAAAGCGATATCACCGCAAAAGGAATCTGCGGCTTTAAAAATGGTTTGAGCTTTTTTAGCATATCCTTATTCACGGCTCTCACCCCCCGAAGCACTGTTATATATTTCGCGGTATACCGGGCATGTTTCAAGCAGTTTTTCATGCGTGCCCGTTCCGGCGGCATGTCCGTCTTCAAGCACCAGAATCTTGTCCGCATGCTCTATTGCGGCTGTTCTCTGGCTTATTATTATTGTTGCCGGTTTATAAGGCAAATTACAAATGGCTTTTCTCATATTTGCGTCCGTCTTATAGTCAAGTGCCGATGAGCTGTCATCAAGAATCAAAAGCTGCGGCTTTGAAACCAGGGCGCGCGCCACGGAAAGCCTCTGCCGCTGGCCGCCCGAAAAGTTTCTCCCGCCCTGCTCAACCTTGGTGTCAAGCATACCGGGCTTTTCGCGCACAAAATCCTCCGCCTGAGCGGCGTGCAAAGCCTGCCACATATCGTCCTCCGAAGTGTTCGGGTTGCCGTACATAAGATTGCTCCGCACAGTTCCGGCAAAAAGCTGAGATTTTTGCATTACAACCGAAACACGCGCTCTCAGGGCATTCTTGTCCCAGTCTTTAATATTGTTTCCCATAAAAGACACATTGCCCCGTGTTGCGTCATAAAAGCGCGCCGCAAGACCCGAAAGTGTGCTTTTTCCGCTGCCCGTGCCGCCTATAACTCCCAAAACACCGCCGCGGTTTAGAGAAAAGCTTATGTCAGAAAGAGACTCGTCACCGGCGCCGGCATATTTAAACGAAACGTTTTCAAACTCAAGTGCACATTCCCCCGCGCCCTCCGTTATATTTCCAAACTGCATGGAGCTTTTCGTATCGAGAACCGCTCCGATTCTGCCGCAGCTTACGGCAGCACGGCTTAAAAGCACTATAAGATTTGCAAGCTTCACAAGCTCCACAAGTATCTGCGACAGATAGTTTATAAGCGCCACAACGTTTCCCGAAAGCAGCACTCCGCCCGAAACCTTTTTTGCTCCTACCATAAGTATCAGAATAATTGCGCCGTTAACCGCCGCATAACAAAGCGGATTCATAAGAGCCGAAAGTCTGCCCGCAACAAGCTGAAGCCTGTTAAGAAGCGAATTTTCGCCGTCAAACTGCTCCGTTTCGCTTTCTTCTCTGCCGAAAGCGCGTATAACGCGCACGCCATCCAGATTTTCACGGACGGACGCCGTAACCGCGTCAACGCTGTCCTGGCACTTTTTATAACGCGGTTTTGTTATAAACATAATCCCGAAAACAATAATAAAAAGCACGGGAATTACCGCCGCAAACACAAGTCCCGCCGTGCGGTCAATCGAAAAAGCCATAATCATTGCGCCGAACACTATAAAAGGACTGCGCAGAAAAAGGCGCAAAAACATGTTTATTCCGTTTTGAACACTGTTTATATCCGCCGTGAGCCTTGTTATGAGCGTGGACGTTCCCAGCGTGTCAAGTTCAGTAAACGAAAGCGTTTCAATATGCTTAAAAAGGCTGTGGCGAAGCCCGGCAGACGTTCCCACAGCCGCTTTTGCCGCAAAATACTGTGCGGTAAAGCTGCTCAAAAGCCCCAAAAGTGCCATTAAAACCATAATCGCAAAATGCCATGCAATAAACTTTTTGTCTCCGCCGGCTATTCCGATATCGATTATCTGCACCACAACAAGCGGCACAAAAAGGTCACACAGCGCTTCAATCATTTTAAAAAGCGGCGCCAGAAGGCTTTCTTTCATATATTTTTTAAAAAAAGGTATAAGGTACTTCAAATTTTATCTTTCCTCTCACCAAAGCTCTGTTTCATTTCCGTGGTCTTTTATAATCTTTATAAGATCGTCCGTTTTAAGCCACACGGTTGCCGTATTTTCATTGGGGTGAATGCCGATGCGCCCCGTAACGTCTTTAAATTCCGAATCGAGGAAAAATTTCACTTTGCGCTCCTCATCATTAAGCAGCCCGAGCGGAGACACTGAACCCGGCTCCACGCCGATGTATTTTTTAAGATCGTCTGCCGAAGCAAACGAAAGCCGCCTTGTTCTGTGCTCTGTGCCGAACTCTTTAAGATCAACTCTTTTTGCGCCTCTTACGGTTATAAGATAATAATTTCTTTTTTTATCGTCGCGCACGAAAAGATTCTTGGCGTCCGCATCGGGATAAGGCAGCTCAACATCGCACACATCATCCATACTGAACAGCGCCGGGTGCTCCGTTACCTCATATTCAATTTTATTACTATTCAAAAAATCATAAATTTCCTTTTTATTCATTTTGTTTTCTCCTTTAAAGTTCCGCAACAACACGTCTTATGCACGTTTCCGGGTCTTCCGAACCGTTTTTAACTCTTAAATCCGCATCTTTTAAAACCGAAATTGCATTCTTAAGATAACCTGCGTCAAGTTTTCTTGCAAACTCAACATATTTTTTTGCCATAAAATCTCGCGGCAGTTTAAGTATTTTTGCCGCGTCCGCCGCATTTCCGCCGGACAACAGAACAACCTTTGCTTTATAAGCGGACATGTATGACGAAGCCACAATAAAAAGAAGCCTTATGGGGTCGGTTCTCATAAAAAGCAGCTCCGAAAGTGCGTTTTGAGCAAGTTTTTTGTTTTTTGAGAGCATAGCGTCCGTAAGAACGTACTCTTTTGTGAAAAACTCCCTTTTTACGGTTTCGCGCACATCTGCCGCCGTCACTCTGTCTCTTTCTCCGGTGTACGCCGCAATTTTATCAAGCTGCGCCGATATAGCCTGCATGCCCACACCAACGCTGTCTATAAGCAGCGTAAGCGCATCGTTATCTATAAGCTTTTTCTTTTTTTGCAGCTGCTTTGCACACCAGCCGCGTATTTCCGATTTTTCGCGATGTTCAAAATTCACCGTGAGAGCATTTTCTGCAAAAGCTTTGTAGGCGGCATTTCTTTTGTCAAAATTACTCTCACAGGCAATTATATAAAGATACGGCGGCACGTCCGAAAACGCCGCCTTCCATATTTCCTTATTTTTTGCTCCGCTTTTGAAAATGCCGAGTTCGCGCAGCAAGATGAGCTTTGTCTCACCGAAAAACGGCGGCGTATTAAGTGAAACGTCTATTTCGTCCGCCGATACATCGCCCTCCAGCACTATCAGATTAAAATCCTCCGAATCTCCCAAGAGTTTCTTCTTTATAAGCGACACGGAACTTTCGAGGAGAAATGCTTCTTCGCCGTAGAAGTGCATTAAATACGGCAG
>OLSB01002395.1_pt1 | contig 15671 bp, 13 predicted proteins | sample 1672071 | NCBI WGS metagenome assembly OLSB01 (sample SAMEA3136642, study PRJEB25190) | human gut metagenome | biome: human gut; feature: human-associated habitat; material: faeces | place: Austria | collected 2013 | reverse complement strand
CCTCGACCTTGGCAAGGTCGCGCTCTACCAGATGAGCTACGCCCGCAAACGCAAGGTGGATTATACCGCATATTTTGCGGTTTGTCAACCCTGCATTTTCGTTTTGCGGGAAAAAATCAAAATCAAGGCCCAAAGGTGCTTTCTACCCCATCAGTATCTCCACCACGCCGATGCTTTCAGTGCTGGGATAGAAGTTCACCGTCCAACCCCAGCTGCCCCGTGCGGCCTGCACCTGCTCCACGATCTGCCGCACCTGCTGTGCCTGGGTATCGCTGGAGCTGAACTGCACCACCAGCTCGCTCTTGCCGGCCTCCGCCGCCTCCGTCAGCAGGTCGGCCAGGGCGGAGGTATTGGTGGCGTGCTTCACGGCGATGAGCTGCTGCTCCGTCCGCTGGTAGCCGATGGTCACGGTGATGGCGCTGTAATTCCGGGCGGAGTCGTCCACCGTGTACTGGATATACGAAACGGCATATGCGCCCATGGGCGTGTCGTTCTCCACCTCGCGGCAGGCACGCTCCGCCGCGTCGTTGGCGTCCAGCCCCTCCTGGGCGTAGTACAGCCATATCACGCCTTCCTCGGAGTGGTTGCCCACCAGCACGAGAATGTCGTTGACCAGATCCTGATACGTGTCGGCCCGCAGGGCGTCCCGCCCCTCGTAATACCCGGAGCTGTGGGTCGTGACCTCGTACCACTCCCGGTGCAGCAGGCTGCACCCGGTGCAGCCCAGCAGCAGCGATGCCGCCCACAGCAGCGTCAGCATTCTCCTTTTCATGGCCGCCCTCCTTTCCGTTTCTCCGTTACAGCAGCTCCAGCTGCTTCTCCTCGCTGTCCTCCGGCCTGAGCAGCGCGCCGGCGGCTGGGATGGTCCGCGTGCGGTAGCGCGATGCGTTGGTGATGCCGCAGCTCTCTGCGCGCAGCACCCGCTCCAGCTTATACTTGGGCTTGATGTTCATCACCTGCACGCCCTGGGTGGCCCGCGTGGTCTTGGGCGACAGCAGCGCCGTGTGGACCAGCAGCGCACGGGGCTCGTTGGTCTCCAGCGCCAGCTCCGTGTCCTCCGCCAGCTGCTCGATGTGTACCAGCGGGAACTTGTCGCAGTACGCGCCGGTGAGCTTGCGGCGGTTGGACGTGGTGGCGTAGGCGCTCAGCGCCACCCGCGCCGCCCTGCCGTTTTCAAAGAAGAACAGCAGCGCGCCGCTGTAATCTCCCGGCAGACACAGGAAGATCACGTTCTCCCCACCGTCCATGCCCAGCTTGGCGGGCAGATAGTCGCCCAGCAGCGACGCCTTCGTCTCGCCGAACTCGCTGGCGCGGGTCTTGTAGACCTGCTGCTTATCGGTGAAGAACATCAGCTCCGTGTTGTTGGTGGCCTCGAAGTACTGCCGCGGGCCGTCGCCCTCCTTGTACTTCTGTTCGCCGGACATCCGCAGGGACTGGGGCGTGATCTTCTTGAAATACCCCTCGCGGCTGAGGAACAGGTGGACGGGATAGTCCTCCGGCGCGTCCTCCTCCACGTCCTCCTCTACCTCGTGGCTGTATACCACGCCGGTGCGGCGGGGCACGGCGTATTTCTTCTTCACGTCCTCCAGCTCGCCGATGATGATCTTGCGTATCCGGGCGGGCTTGGACAGCGTGTCCTCCAGGTCCTCGATCTCGTCGGCCAGGGCCGCCGTCTCCTGCACCCGCTTGAGGATGTACTCCTTGTTGATGTTCCGCAGCTTGATCTCCGCCACGTACTCCGCCTGCACCTGGTCGATGCCGAAGCCGATCATCAGGTTGGGGATGACGTCGGCCTCCTCCTCCGTCTCGCGGATGATCTTGATGGCCTTGTCGATGTCCAGCAGGATGCGCTTCAGGCCCTGCAAAAGGTGCAGCTTCTCCCGCTTCTTGTTCAGCACGAAGTACACCCGCCGCCTCACGCAGTCGGTGCGCCACGCCGTCCACTCCTCCAGTATCTCGCCCACGCCCATGACGCGGGGCATCCCGGCGATGAGGATGTTGAAGTTGCAGCTCACCGTGTCCTGCAGCGGGGTCAGGCGGTACAGCTTGGCCATCAGCTTCTCCGGCTCAACGCCCCGCTTCAGGTCGATGGCCAGCTTCAGGCCGCTGAGGTCCGTCTCGTCCCGCATATCGCCGATTTCTTTGATCTTGCCGGCCTTAACCAGCTCCGCCACCTTGTCCAGAATGGCCTCGATGGTGGTGGAATAGGGGATCTCGTAGACCTCGACGACATTCTCGCTCTTATCATAGCGCCACCGCGCCCGCACCTTGACGCCGCCGCGGCCCGTGCGGTAGATGGTAGGCAGGTCGTCGCCGCCGCAGACGATCTCGCCGCCGGTGGGGAAATCCGGGGCGATGAGGGTGGAGGCGATGTCGTGGTCGGGGTTTTTAAGATAGGCGATGGTGGTCTCGCACACCTCGCCCAAATTGAACCCGCATATCTGGGACGCCATACCTACGGCGATGCCCTGGTTGGCGGACACCAGCACGTTGGGGAATGTGGTGGGCAGCAGCGCCGGCTCTTTCGTGGTGTTGTCGTAGTTGTCCACAAAGTCCACCGCGTCGCAGTCCAGATCCCGGAACAGCTCGGCGCAGATGGGGGACAGCTTGGCCTCGGTATAGCGGCTGGCGGCGTAGGCCATGTCACGGGAATAGACCTTGCCGAAGTTGCCCTTGCTGTCCACGAAGGGGTGCAGCAGCGATTCGTTGCCCTTGGCCAGGCGCACCATGGTTTCGTAAATGGCCTGGTCGCCGTGGGGGTTAAGGCGCATGGTCTGCCCCACGATGTTGGCGCTTTTCGTCCGCCCGCCGGTGAGCAGCCCCATCTTATACATGGTATACAGCAGCTTGCGGTGGGACGGCTTGAAGCCGTCGATCTCCGGGATGGCCCGGCTGACGATAACGCTCATGGCGTAGGGCATATAGTTCTCGTCCAGCGTGGCGGTGATGGGCTGCTCCACCACCGCGCCCCGCAGACCCATCACGTTGGGGTCGGCGGTGTGGCGGACGGTCTTTTCTTCCGTTTTCTTCTTTGCCATGGGATTCGTGTCCTTTCCTGTTTGCTCCTGCGGGGCTTATCCTTTGGCGGCCAGCTCGTCCACGTTGTGCAGCACCTGGGCCACGCTCTGCCCCGACCCCGGCGCGGCGGTCAGCGCGTCGGAGTTCAGCTCCGGCAGCTCGGCCCGCGCCAGCGCCTGCAAATAGGCGGCGCGGCTTCGCAGCATGGCGGCATCCACCACGCCGCCGTCGAAATCCACCGGGTCGGCGGCGAACAGATCCTCGCTGCCGCCGCTGCGGCGGTACAGGTGGCGCAGCAGCGTATACAGCGCGGCGTTCAGATACTCCCCGGCGGCGGTGATGGCCGCCCGGTCGCCGCAGCGGCCCAGCAGGTCGAACAGCACGCCGGTGGTGTTCACCGCCAGCTTCTTTTGCAGCGTGGCCAAAATACTGCCCTTCAGCGTGCCCTTCTCGTCGCTGGCGTCGTACAGCTCCGCCGCGTCGATGATCGACCCGTCCCGGCTGGAGCTGCGCCCCAGCAGGAAGTCCGCCGACACGTGGTAGTAGTCGCACACCCGGCTGACGAAGGCCAAGCCCGGCTCACGGATGCCGTTTTCGTAGTGACTCAGCAGCGCCTGGCTCACGCCCAGGGCCGCCGCCGCCTTGCGCTGGCTCACGCCCGTCTCCTGCCGCAGCAGGCTGAGCGTTCTGGAAAAATCGGTTGCCATCTCTCTCACCCTATCCTAATTTATATACAGCTTGTAAAGTATATCACAAATTATACAATTTGTAAATGGTTTTTCCGCCGCCGCGGCGAAAAAATTTGCGTGCCGCCGTCCGCCGTGCTACAATGGGGAAAACTTTCACGGAGGTGCGATATGGAAGAACTGAAGCTGTATGTGTTGTACCACGCCAAGCCCGGCGGACGGGAGCTGTTCGTCCGCACGCTGGTGGAGCAGGGCGTTCTCACCGCCATCCGCAGCGAACCGGGCTGTGTGGCCTATGACTACTACTTCTCCGCCCAGGACGAGAACGAGCTGCTGCTCATCGAGCGCTGGGAGAGCGAGGCCCACCAGCGCGTGCATTTGCAGCAGCCCCACATGGACGCGGTGCGGGCGGCCAAGGCCCAGTATATCGACAGCACGGAGCTGGGCAAGTTCCGTTTGGAGGACTGACCATGCTGTTCGACACCCACGCCCACTACGACGACGAGGCCTTCGACCCGGACCGCGATGCGGTGCTATCCGCTCTGCCGGAGCAGGGCGTGGGCCTTGTCCTGAACCCCGGCTGCGACCTGCCGTCCTCCCGCAAGGCGGCGGCGTATGCCCAAGCGTACCCCCACGTCTACGCGGCGGTGGGCATCCACCCGGAGAACTGCGGCGGCTTCGTCCCGGCGGACATAGAGGCCCTGCGGGCGCTGGCGCGCCAGCCCAAGGTGGCGGCCATCGGCGAGATCGGTTTGGACTACTACTGGGCGGAGAACCCGCCCCGGGAATTTCAGCAGCAGGTGTTCCGCGCCCAGCTGGCCCTGGCCCGTGAGCTGGAGCTGCCCGTCATCGTCCACGACCGGGAGGCCCACGGCGACACCCTCGCCATCGTGTCGGAGTTCCCGGAGGTGCGGGGCGTGTTCCACTGCTTCTCCGGCAGCCCGGAAATGGCGCAGGAGCTGCTGAAGCGGGGCTGGTATCTGGGCTTTGACGGCCCTGTGACCTACAAAAACGCACGCCGCGCCCCGGAGGTGGCCGCCGTCACGCCGCTGGACAGGATACTCATCGAGACGGACAGCCCCTACATGACACCCGTGCCCTACCGCGGCCAGCGCAACAGCTCCGCCTACGTCCATTTGGTGGCAGAGAAGCTGGCGGAGTGGAAGGGCGTTTCGCCGGAAGATCTGGCCCGCGTTACCACCGAGAACGGAAAGCGCCTGTTTTGCATCCGCTGAATGCATAGCCTCACATCGGCTGTTGTGTGTTAAAAGCCTGCCGCTGCACGGTTTCAAAGACTCTTCTGTGTAAGGGGAGCTGCAGGCTGTCGAAAAAGTCCGTCATTGTGAGCCAGTCCGCAGACTGGCGTGGCGATCCGTTTCTAAAATACACGACTTATGCGTTTTCATGCAAATCTGTGGTTAAAAGATTACGGATTCCCACGCCGCTTCGCTGCGTGGGCATCGCCCCCTACGAAAAGGCAGCCGGAAACTGTTGGTTTCCGGCTGTTTTCATTTCCTTGCCGCTCTCTCGACCGCCGGTCGGTTGCTTTCACGCCGTCCTCCGTTACAATGAAGCCATGGCCCACGCGGCCAACGAACGAGAGGAGCTGCGCCATGAAAAAATACGCCATTCTGCTTCTGACCCTGCTGTGTGCCCTGCCGCTGTGGGGCTGCGGGCAAAAGCAGGACAATGCCGAGACCACCCTCCACATCGCCGCCGCCTTCGGCTCGAATGAGCTGAACGAGCTGATAGACCAATTCAAGGCCGCACACCGGGACTGCGAGGTCGTGGTGGACTACTACCGGGATAACGCCTACGACCGGCTCTGCACCGAGCTTTTGGCCGGGGACGGCCCGGACGTGCTGAACCTGTATGGTCTGTCCCTGCCGCCGGACTCCCCCTATCTGGAGGATCTCTATCCGTACCTGGACGATGACCCCGACCTGAGCCGCGATGACCTTGTGCCCGCCGTGCTGTCCTCGCTGGAGGTAGACGGTGCGCTGCGCTCCCTCCCCGCCACCTTCGACGTGGTGACGCTGTCCGCCAAAACCGCCGACGTGGGCGAGGCCAACCGCTGGACGCTGGAGGAGATGCGCGCCGCGCTGACCCGTCACCCCGGACAGCACCTGCTGCCCGGCGAGTTTACACGCACGGAGTTTCTGAAGTGGATCGCCGATGTCAGCACCGGTGAGTTCATCGACTGGGCCAGCCACACGGCAAGCTATGACAGCGAGGATTTTCGGGCGTACCTCCGCTTCTGCGCGTATCTGCCGGACGCGCCGGCAAGCCGGGCGGAGCGGGACACATGGGAGAGCCTCGCCCGCTTTGAGGTGCTGCAAAACGCCGTCTGCTTACAGCAGCTTACCGACCTGTGGGGCGAGCCCTTCACCCTGATCGGCTTCCCGGCGGAGAGCGGCAGCGGCAGCTTTTTCGAGTGTACCACGCTGCACCTGGGCATCTCCGCCAACAGCCAGCAGAAGGAGCTGGCGTGGGAGTTCGTCAGGCTGGCCCTGAGCCAGGAAAACCAGCAGCGGCTGGCGGAGCGTTGGTACTCGCCGGTGCGGTACGATGTGATGACCGCACAGCTGGAGGCGGACGTGTCCGACGAAGCCGTCCGGGCGCAGTATTTGCAGCTTGTCTCCCAGCCGCTGATCTTTATCGGCTACAACGAGGACATTTCCCAAATCGTTTTGGACGAGGGTGCGGCCTTTTTTAACGGCACGCACACAGCGGAGGAGGCGGCGGAGCGCATCCAAAACCGCGTCACGCTCTACCTGTCCGAGCTGGCCTGACAGGTGACTGCCCATGGATAGACACACTTTGCGAAAGGCCCTTCCCTATCTCCTCCCCAGCGCCGCGGGGACGGCGGTGTTTTACGCCGCGCCGTTCCTCGTCATGCTGGTGTACGCTCTTTCCGCCGGAAGCGTCCCGGAGGTTCTGAGCGGCCACGCCCTGGCCGCCGGAGCGCGCAGCACCGCCGTCTTTCTCTCCTGCGGCATAGGCGCGTCGGTGCTGCTGGGGCTGTGCATCGCGCTGGCGCTGCCGCCACGCACCGCGGCCATGAAGCTGACGCTGCTCCTGCCGCTGCTGCTTCCCTCCGCCGCCGTGGCGGTGCTGTGGCGGGCACTGCACCTGCAGGAGAGTTTGTTCCTCCTGATCCTGCTGCTGGCGTGGAGGGTCACGGGCCTCAACGCGGTGCTGCTCACCGCCGCCCACCAGCGTATCCCCCCGGAGGTAGTGGCAAGCGGGCGGCTGGACGGCGCAGGCGGCCTGCGGCTGCTGCTCCGCGTGAAATGGCCCTATCTGTCCGGCAGCGTGTTCTTCGCCGCGCTCATCGACCTGTTCTTCGCGTGGCGCACCTTCCGGGAGGTCTACCTGCTGACGGGGGACTACCCCCACGAGGGACTCTACCTGCTCCAGCACTATCTGCTGCACGCCTTCCGCCGGCTGCAATACGGTAAGCTGGCCGCCGTCTCGCTGGCGGTAACGCTGGCGTTGGCGGCGGTGACGGGGCTTTTCTTCCGGCTGTCCAGCGACCGGGGGAAGGACGTGGACGCATGAAAACGCTGTGCAAGGTTCTCCTCGCGCTGCCGGCTCTTTTCCCCGTGCCGGCGCTTATATGGCTGGCGCTCCCCCAGTTTTCCCTGCTGTGGCCCTGCCGCGCCTACTGGCGCGGCTACGCCGTCTCGCTGGCGCTGACCGTCCCTGTGGTGGCCGGGCAGCTGGCCGTGGCCCTGGCGGCGGCCTACGGCCTGACGCGCTGGCGCGGACGCGCACGCAGCAGCGTTCTGCTGCTGTACTGCCTGCTGCCGCTGCTGCCGTCACAGGTGATGCTGCTGCCCAACTACCTGATCTGCCGGGCGCTGGGACTGCTGAACACCCAGCTTGCCGTGGTGCTGCTGGGCGTGTTCTCCCCGCTGTCCGTCTTTCTGCTGGATCGCGCCATGGGACGCGTCGGCCCGGAGCAGGCCCAGGCCGCCGCCCTGGACGGCGCGGGAGAGTGGACGCTGCTGCGGCGCATTTACCTGCCCCAGGTCAGAGAGACTGCCCTCATCGCGGCGGCGCTGGCCTTTTTGGACCAGTGGAGCATGGTGGAGCTCCCGCTGGTGCTGCTGTCGGACGAGGCGAAGCAGCCCCTGTCCCTCCTGCTGGCCCGCACGGACTTCCCCGCCCCCTGTGCCGGTGCGGCGCTGTATATGCTGCCCGTTCTCGTGACGGCGGCGCTGGCCGCCCTCCGCCGTGTAAATTTCCTCTCCTGAAAACTCCTGCTTGCTTTTTGTTAAATCATTCGGTAAACTGTATAGCAGGCTGAGAGAAAATTCCACACGGAGGTATCACACATGAAGCAACTCAACCGCTGGGTCTACGCCATCGTGGGCGTGATCGTGCTGCTGTTCGCGGGCCTGGTCTACGCCTGGAGCGTGCTCAGCACGCCCATCGCCGCCGAGTTCACCGGCTGGACCAAGGCGCAGCTGAGCCTGACGTTCACCCTGGTCATGATCCTGTTCTGCATCGGCTCGCTGCTGTGCGGCCTGCTGGCGGGCAAGCTCAGCGCCAAAAACGCCGTGCGCGTCAGCGCCGTGCTGTTCCTGGCCGGCTTCTTCATCGCCAGCCGCTGCCAGTCCCCCATCACGCTGTACCTGGGCTTCGGCTTGCTGTGCGGCCTGGCCTCCGGCCTTGCCTACAACGGCGTGATGAGCACCATGGTCAAGTGGTTTCCCGACAAGCCGGGCCTGATCTCCGGCGTGCTGCTCATGGGCTTCGGCGGCGGCAGCTTCCTCATCGGCAAGCTCTACCAGGCCTGGACGCCCGCCGGTATCGGCGGCTGGCGCACCAGCTTCGTGGTGCTGGGCATCATCTGCTGCGCGGTGCTGGCGGTGTGCTCCTTCTTCTTCGTCGCGCCCGGCGCGGACTTCACCGTTCCCGCCGGCAAGGGCGGCAGGGCCGTGGCCGCGCCCCGGGAGGACATCAAGCCCGCCGTCATGCTCAAGCGCCCCGCCTTTTGGCTGTACTACGTCTGGGCCATCGCCGTCAGCGCCGCCGGGCTGGCCCTGATCTCCCAGGCCAGCGGCGTGGTGTGGGAGGCCAGCGCCGACCAAACCGCCGCCTCTGTGGCCACCATCGTGGGCCTGATCTCCATCTGCAACGCCGTGGGCCGTGTGCTGTTCGGCGGTATGTACGACAAGTTTGGCCGCAGCCTGTCCATGCAGCTGGTGAACGGCCTGTTCATCCTCACCTCCGTGGTGCTGCTTTTGGCCATGTCCAGCCGCAGCGTGGTGGTGGTCATCATCGGCTTCGTCATCGGCGGCCTGGCCTACTCCGGCGTCACGCCCACCAACTCCGCCTTCTGCCGCGCCTATTTCGGCCCGACCAGCTACCCGGTAAATTTCCCCCTGATCAACAGCAACCTGATCTTCGCCAGCTTCGGCAGCACCATCTCCGGCGCGCTGTACGACGCCAGCGGCTCGTACAGCAGCACGTTTTTCCTCATCATCGGCCTGGCCGTGGCGGGTATCCTGTGCTCCCTGGCCATCTCCGCCATCGACAGGAAGCGCAAGTAAGCGTATAGAACGACAGCAAAAGCGCCTGACCGACAAGGTCAGGCGCTTTCGTTATCGTTTACAAGTTGTCAGCACAGCTTTGCGCCGGCGGGGACGCTGTCGTCGATGAGCATCAGGTGCAGCTTCTCCTCGCCCTTCTCCTTGTGGACGGCGGAGATCAGCATACCGCAGCTGGGGATACCCATCATCTTCCGGGGCGGCAGGTTCAGGATGGCGATGGCCGTCTTGCCGATGAGCTGCTCCGGCTCGTAGTACTGGTGGATGCCGGAGAGGATGATGCGGTCCGTGCCGCTGCCGTCGTCCAGCGTGAACTTCAGCAGCTTGTCGGACTTCTTCACCGCCTCGCAGTTCTTGATCTTCACGGCGCGGAAATCGGACTTCAGGAACGTGTCGAAGTCCACCTCCTGCTCCACGTAGGGCTCAAGCTCCACCTCAGGCAGGGCGGCCTTCTTCTGCGCCTCCTGCAAAGCGTCCAGCTTGGCCAGCGCGTCCTCCACGTCGATGCGGGGAAACAGGTTCTCACCCTTGCTGATCTGCGCGTCCGCGGGCAGCACGCCCCACTGGGCGGCCTTCTCCCAGGTGTGCAGCTCCTCGCCGATGCCCAGCTTGGCAAAGATCTTGCCGCAGCTCTCCGGCATCACCGGCTGCAAAAGGGTGGTGCAGATGCGGATGCTCTCCAGCAGGTTATACAGCACGGCGGCCAGGCGGGCGTGCTTGCTCTCGTCCTTGCCCAGTGCCCAGGGCGCGGTCTCGTCGATATACTTGTTGGCACGGTCGATGACCTTGAATATCTCGTCCAGCCCGTTTTGCAGCTGGAGCTTGTCCATCTCCGCCTCGTACTTATCCCGCAGGGCGCACACGGCCTTCTTCAGCTCGCAGTCCTCCGGCGCGTCCTCCCGCTCGGCGGGCAGCACGCCGCCGAAATACTTCTCCACCATGCCGGTGGTGCGGCTGACCAGGTTGCCCAGCTTGTTGGCAAGGTCGGTGTTAATGGTGCTGATGAGCAGCTCGTTGGAGAAGTTGCCGTCAGAGCCGAAGGGGAACGTCCGCAGCAGGAAGAACCGCAGCGCGTCCACGCCGAACATCTCGGACAGGGCGTAGGGATCGACCACGTTGCCCTTGGACTTACTCATCTTGCCGCCGTCGATGACCAGCCAGCCGTGGCCGTAGACGTGCTTGGGCAGGGGCAGACCCACGCTCATGAGCATGGCGGGCCAGATGATGCTGTGGAAGCGGACGATCTCCTTGCCCACGATGTGATAGTCGGCGGGCCAGTACTTGTCAAAGTCGTGATAGCGGTCGTTGTCCAGGCCCAGGGCGGTGCAGTAGTTGAACAGCGCGTCCACCCACACGTACACCACGTGGCCGGGGTCGAAGTCCACCGGGATGCCCCAGTTGAAGCTGGTGCGGGAAACGCACAGATCTTCCAGGCCCGGCTTGATGAAGTTGTTCACCATCTCGTTGACGCGGGTGCGGGGCTGCAAAAAGTCCGTGTCCTCCAGCAGGTGCTGCACGCGGTCGGCATACTTGCTCAGGCGGAAGAAATACGCCTCCTCCTCCGCGTCGTGTACCTCGCGGCCACAGTCGGGGCACTTGCCGTCCACCAGCTGGCTCTCGGTCCAGAAGGACTCGCAGGGTGTGCAGTATTTGCCCTTGTACGCGCCCTTATAAATATCGCCATTGTCGTACATCTTCCTGAAGATCTTCTGCACGGCGGCGCAGTGATAGTCGTCGGTGGTGCGGATGAACCGGTCGTTGGAGATGTTCATCAGCTTCCACAGGTCGAGAATGCCCTTTTCGCCCTCCACGATGTTGTCCACGAACTGCTGGGGCGTCATGCCGGCCTCCTCGGCCTTGGTCTCGATCTTCTGCCCGTGCTCATCCGTGCCGGTGAGGAACATCACGTCGAAGCCCTGAAGCCGCTTGTAGCGGGCGATGGCGTCGGTGGCCACGGTGCAGTAGCTGTGTCCGATGTGCAGCTTGTCCGAGGGGTAGTAGATCGGCGTGGTGATATAAAACGTCTTTCTTTCCATGGGATACTCTCCTTTTCCGCCGTCCCGAATGGAAGGACAGCCTAAAATTACATTCTAATATTGTAGAGCACGCGCACGGTGTTTGTCAATATTTTCGCCCGCATCCCGTCAAAAAACACGCATTTCATAAAAAAGGCCATTTACAGACGGGAAAAATGTTTGTATAATACAGGTTGGAAAATCGCTCCGCAGAAACGGAACAAAAAGTTTTAGGAGGAACAATATCGTGTCTTACAGAATTTTGGTCATCAACCCCGGCTCTACCTCCACCAAGATCGGCGTGTTCGAGGACGAGACGCTGCTTTTTGACAAGACCCTGCGCCACAGCGCGGAGGACATCTCCCAGTTCAACACCATCCCCGCGCAGAAGGACTGGCGGCGTGACCTGGTCATGAAGGCGCTGCGCGAGCAGGGCTTCGACCCCCACACCCTCAGCGCCGTCTCTGGCCGCGGCGGTCTGCTGCGCCCCATCCGCGGCGGCACGTATGCCGTCAACGACAACCTGGTGCGTGACTGCACCATCGGCGTTCAGGGTCAGCACGCCTCCAACCTGGGCGGCCTCATCGCCCGCGAGATCGGCGATGAGCTGGGCATCCCCTCCTACATCGTTGACCCCGTGGTGGTGGACGAGCTGGCGGACGTGGCCCGCTACGCCGGCCATCCCCTGTTCCAGCGCGTCAGCATCTTCCACGCTCTGAACCAGAAGGCCGTGGCCAAGCGCTTCGCCAAGGAGCACGGCAAGAAGTACGAGGATCTGAACCTCATCGTCTGCCACATGGGCGGCGGCTGCTCCATCGGCGCCCACGTCAAGGGCAGCGTGGTGGACACCCAAAACGCCCTGGACGGCGAGGGCCCGTTCTCTCCCGAGCGCTCCGGGACGCTGCCCACCGGCCAGCTGGTCAAGCTGTGCTGCTCCGGCAAGTACACCGAGGCCGAGCTGAACCGTATGCTCTCTGGCCGCGGCGGCCTGGTGGCCTACACCGGCTCTAACGATATGCGCTATCTGCTGGCCCAGGCCGAGCACGACAAGAAGATCGCCGGCGTGGTGGATGCCTTCCACTATCAGATCGGCAAGGAGATCGGCGCTATGGCCGCCGTCATGCACGGCAAGGTGGATCAGATCATCTTCACCGGCGGCATCGCCTACGGCAAGGAGACCATCGACGCCATCTCCGAGATGGTCAGCTGGATCGCCCCCATCACCGTCTATCCCGGCGAGGACGAGCTGCTGGCCCTGGCCCAAGGCGCGCTGCGCGTGCTCAAGGGCGAGGAGAAGGCTCAGGAGTACCGCCGTCCCCGTCCCGAGGACAACAACTAAAAGCCCGACTCATACAGGCCGCCCGGCGCTCCGCCGGGCGGCTTTTCAGTCTGCCCACACAAAAAGGACACCCTTTCGGGTGTCCTTCAGGTTGTCGAAAAACCTATCCTGTCATTCCGAGGAGCACCCCAAGGGTACTTGCTTCGCGGCGCGAAGCGACGTGGGAATCCGTAATCTTTTAGCTGCAAATCTATGCTAAAGCGCAAAAATCATGTGTTTTGAGAACGGATTGCCACGCCAGTCTGCGGACTGGCTCGCAATGACAGGCTTTTTCGACAGCCTGAAATAATGTCGTTATTTTTGTGCCGCATGATGATAAAGCGCCTGTCAACGAACCGCGCATAAATCGACTGAAAATCGACGGGAAAAGACGTACAGCGGCAAAAAATCCCCGGAAGCTCCGGGGATTTTCGTTCTGTGAAACCTATTTTACGCCGTCACCGCGCCGAACACGCTGACGCCCGCCACGCTCAGCGCGCCCATGATGATGCCCGCCAGCACCACGCCGCCCATGCAGGCCAGCACGCTCTTTTTGAAGTCGAAGTGCAGCAGGCTGGCGGCCAGCGTGCCCGTCCACGCGCCTGTTCCCGGCAGCGGGATGCCCACGAACAGCAGCAGCGCCCAGAATAGACCCCGCCCCGCCTTGGCCCGCAGTTTCTCCCCGGCCCGCTCGCCCTTCACCAGGCAGAAGGTGAAGAACCACCCGATGACCGGCTTGTCCTTCCCCCACTCCAGCACCCGGCGGGCGAAGAAGTATATGATGGGCACAGGCAGCATATTCCCCGCGATGGCGATGATATACGTCTGCCACAGGGGCAGGCCGAAGGCCACGCCGTAGGGGATCGCGCCCCGCAGCTCAATGAGCGGCACCATGGACACCAAAAAGACGATAATACTATGCTTCAGCATATTTTCTCCTGCTCACTTTCCCAAATTCCAAACGGCATTATACCCTTTTCCCGCCCCTTTGACAAGACTTCCAAAGGAAAGATAGGAAAATCTTAAATTTTTTACGTCCTCTTTCCACAATTACAGGTGACAAACTCCATTATTCCCTGTTATACTAAACATGACCATTATTTATCATGGGAGGGAATGGGCTTATGACCGTTGCGGACATCGTATCGCTGCTGGGCGGCATCGCATTATTCCTGTTCGGTATGTCCCTCATGGGCGAGGGTCTGAAAAAAGTAGCGGGCAGCCGGCTGGAGCTGGTGCTCTACCGTCTGAGCAGCACCCCGCTGAAGGGCGTGCTGCTGGGCACGGGCGTTACCGCCGTCATCCAGTCCTCCTCCGCCACCTCCGTGATGGTGGTGGGCTTCGTCAACTCCGGCATGATGAAGGTGCGCCAGGCCATCGGCGTCATCATGGGCGCGATTTTGGGCACCAGCGTCACGGGCTGGATCTTGTGCCTGTCGTCCCTGGAGGGCGGCAGCGGCGTGGTGCAGCTGTTCAGCACCGAGGTCATCACCGGCGTGGTGGCCGTCATCGGCATCATCCTGCGGATGTTCAACCACAAGGCCAGCAACCGCCACGTGGGCGAGATCCTGCTGGGCTTCGCCGTGCTGATGTACGGCATGTCCTCCATGTCCGGCGCGGTGTCCCCTCTGCGGGAGAGCGAGGCGTTCATCCGCATCCTCACCAGCTTCTCCAACCCCCTGCTGGGCATCCTGGTGGGCCTGGTGTTCACCAGCGTGCTGCAAAGCGCCTCCGCCGCCGTGGGTATTTTGCAGGCCCTGGCCGTCACCGGGGCGATCACCTTCGAGATCGCCTTCCCCATCGTCATGGGCATCGCCATCGGCGCGGCTGTGCCGGTGCTGCTGTCCGCCCTGGGCGCCAACCTCCACGGCAGGCGCACCGCCTTCGTCTACCTGCTCATCGACGTGCTGGGCGCGGTCATCTGGTCGCTGGTGTTCTACGCTGCCAACGCCGTCATCCACTTCCCCTTCCTGTCCACGGTGATGACCTCCGTGTCCATCGCCCTGATGAACACCCTGTTCCGCCTGGCCACCGTCATCGTGCTGCTGCCGTGCATCGGCCTGATGGAAAAGCTGGTGGAATACCTGTTCCCCGACACCGGCGACGGCGGCGAGGCGCAGGACATGGACCGGCTGGAGGAGCGCTTTTTGCAGCACCCGGCCCTGTCCATCGAGCAGAGCCGCCTGGTGACCAACTCCATGGCGGAGAAGGCGGCGGGCAACCTGATGCTGGCCATGTCCCTGCGGAGCAAATTCTCTGAAAAGGATTTCCGCCAGGTGAACGAGACGGAGTCCGTCATTGACCGCTACGAGGACAAGCTGGGCACGTACCTGATGAAGATCACCAGCAAATCCCTGTCCGAGGCCCAGAGCGAGGAGGTCAGCAAGTTCCTCCACACCATCTCCGACTTCGAGCGTATCTCCGACCACGCGGTGAACATCTCCGAGGCCGCCCACGAGATCCACGACAAGGATCTGGTGTTCTCCCCCGAGGCCCGGCGCGAGCTGGAGGTCATGGAGAGCGCCGTGCGGGAGGTGCTGTCCCTGGCCATCTCCGCCTTTGTGGACAACGATGTGCAGCGTGCCGCCAGGGTCGAGCCGCTGGAGGAGATCATCGACGGTCTGTGCGACGAGATGAAGTCCCACCACGTGGACCGTCTCCAGTCCGGCGCGTGTACCCTGGGCCAGGGCTTCGTGTTCAACGATCTGCTGACCAACTACGAGCGCGTGGCCGACCACTGCTCCAACATCGCCGTGGCCATCATCGAGCTGGAGTCCGACTCCTTCGACACCCACGAGTATCTCAGCAGCGTCCGCGCCCTGAAATCCCACTCCTTCGACAAATACTACGAGGAATATAAGCAGCAGTACCACCTGTGAGCATAAAACCGCCCTCCCTGCATCGCAGGGAGGGCGCTTTTTCATCCGTCAGTATTCCTTTGTCTCCAGCTCCCGCCGTATGACCGCGAAGGCCGCCTCCTCGCCCTGCTCCTTCAGCAGCAGCAGCCACCGATCCAGCAGCGCCGCCGTCTCCGGGTGCATGAACCGGCTGGCATCCGTCCGCCGCAGATCCTTGC
>OLSB01002394.1_pt1 | contig 15676 bp, 17 predicted proteins | sample 1672071 | NCBI WGS metagenome assembly OLSB01 (sample SAMEA3136642, study PRJEB25190) | human gut metagenome | biome: human gut; feature: human-associated habitat; material: faeces | place: Austria | collected 2013 | reverse complement strand
TACTCCGGAGGAACCAATGCCGTAGATGTATATATAAGATATTTAAGGAAGAAAGTTGATGATGGCTTTGAGCCAAAGCTGATACATACCGTCCGCGGCTGCGGATATGTTCTGAAGGAAAATCAGGTGCTGCCATGAAAGAAATATCAATTAAAACCAAAATCATGTTGTGGTTTACCTGTGCTCTGGTGCTGCTGGTTCTTGGAACCGGCATGATAAACTTCTCTGTCAGCAGGCAGGTTCTGGATCAGTCTGTCCGGGAAAGGCTGGTTAATATCGTATCTTCAAATGCCGAAGAAATTGAATATCACGATAGCTACCATGCCGACAGTAATACACGGGATCTGTTATTTTCTTATAAAAACGGGGCCATTGCCATAGATGACAATTTCTGTGATTACTATGAGGGAATATGCACATCGCTGGTAGATTCGCAAAACAACCTCCTGTATGGTGAATCACCTATCCGCCTTTCCTCTGACGCAATTTTTTCTTTTTCAACAGTGGGAACAGTGATTCATAACGGCGATAAATACTATGTATACGAAAAAAAGCTTGAAGACCCGGGACTGGAGGATCTATGGCTCCGAGGCATAGTGTCCGAAAAGGAAAGCACCAACATTCTTTATAAAACCTTCCGTGCTTCCGTATGGATTCTTCCTCTTCTGGCAGCGGTAACTCTCCTGGGAGGTTTTATTATCACGAGAAGATCCTTTCTTCCCGTGGAAAAAATAAACGATGCTGCCAACGAAATAGCGGAAGGCAGTGATTTGACCAAAAGAATAGATATCGGCCCTGGAGAGGACGAGATTCACAATCTTGCCCATACTTTCAATGCCATGTTTGATCGTCTGGAAAAATCCTTTGATGCTGAAAAACAGTTTACTTCTGATGCATCCCACGAACTCCGGACCCCTCTGGCTGTTGTAAAAGCCAACTGTGAGTATGCTCTGGAATTTGCCGGCAACGAGCAGGAATACCGTGAGGCTCTGGAAGTGATTGCCCGTCAGGCAAACAGCATGTCTTCTCTTCTCAATCAGCTGCTGTTCTTTGCCAGGTATCAGCAACAGGATTTCAGCATCTCAAAGACAGATATGAATTTGAGCCGTCTGCTTGAAAACCTGTGTGAAGACCGCAGAATCCTCACAGAAGGAACCCGCTTGCTCAATACAGATATAGAGCCCGATATTCACATAATGGGAGATGAGAGTCTGATGACAGGTCTCATCAACAATCTTATAGACAACGCAATAAAATACAGCGATGTTAATGAGCCCGTAGAAGCAGCTCTCTTTCGTGACGGCACGGCAATAAAGCTTTCTGTGCGGGATCACGGTATAGGCATTGCACCGGAAAACATGGACAAGATATGGGATAGGTTTTATCAGGTTGACCCTTCCCGTTCATCTTCCGAAAAAGGAAGCTTCGGCCTGGGCTTAGCAATGGTAAAAGAAATAGCCAGGCTTCACGGCGGCTATATGGAGGTGAGCTGTCCTTCTGACGGAGGAAGCTGTTTCACCCTGGTGCTTCCTTAAAAAAATTTTTTTCTTTTTAATGTTATTTTAATCTTCCTTTCGTAAAATGACCTCGTAAACAAGAATCTTAGTGTTAAACGAAAGGGGATTATCATGAATAAGCAAAATAATTTAACCACAACAAAAAAGATGCCCGGAGCAATAAAACTTATTGTCGCTGTGCTGTGTGTGCTGCTTCTTCTTGCCGCAGGAGCCTTCTCTGTTATGCAGGCAGGTGCTTCCAGCAATGCAAGTGATACAAGTGATATAAGTATGCAACAGGCAACAGAAGTCGCCTTGCAGGATGCCGGCTTCAGTTCATCAGAGGTTGAAAGCCTTTCCGGTAATCTTGATTCTGATGATGAGGTACGTCACTATGATGTGAGCTTTGTATCCCAGGGCATGGAATATGACTATGAAATAAAAGCTTCTGACGGAACAATTCTTGAAAAGGACAGGGAGGCTGTTGAGACTCACTCTTCCTCTCAGAATGTTTCACTTCCTGCCGAGAGTTCCACTATGACAGACTCCGACTTTATAAGTATTGATGAAGCCAAATCCATCGCGCTGCAAGTCTCGGGAGTTGACGCTTCAAATGCTGTATTTACGGAAGCGGAACTTAATGTGGATGACGGTGTCCATATCTACGAAATCGAGTTCATAAGCGGTGATATGGAATATTCTTTCGAAATCAATGCCATGACCGGCTCTGTCGCAGAATGGGAGAAAGAAAGCATATATGACTGACGCTTTTATCTTCTTCTGTTCAGGAGCCGAAAACAAACAGGATTAAAAAATGAAAAAGATAAGTACTTTACTGAACTCACCAAAAAGAATACTGTTTTTCACAATATGCGTGATTTTAATTTCGGTTATCTTGGCATCAGCCTTTATCCGCAGCTCATCTTCGGCTGCGGATAAAAGTGTTATCGGTCCGGAAAAGGGGGCTTTAATTGCCCTTGATAATGCCGGATATAATCTTCAGCAGGTATCAGATCTGACTACGGCTTACGGCAACAAGGATTTTGACACTGTGTACAAAATCCGATTTACTGCCGACGGCTACCGGTTCTATTATGTAATAGAATCAACCAGCGGTGAAATTCTTAAATACGAAAAAAATCCCGTCTCTTCCTCAGACGCTTCTGACATTGAAGATGACTCAGGTCAGTTTTCTTCTCAAGAAGGAGCTTCACAAGAACAAAATACATCTTCGCAAAGCGCGTATATAGACATTGAAGCGGCAAAGTCCATCGCCCTGGCTGATTCCGGTGTTTCTTCTGCTTCCGCGGTTTTTACAAAAGCAAAGCTGGATCGGGAAGACGGAATATATGTATATGAAATAGAATTTTATGTCGGAAACTATGAATACGAATATGAGATAAATGCTGTTGACGGGAAAATAATGGATAAAAGCATTGAAGAAGATTAAAAATGGTTGTGAAAAGAACACCACCTGTTAAATGAATTTGTCAAGTAAAAGCAGCCCGTAAAACCCGGTTATTCAAACCCCTGTTCAATTCTATATTGAGCAGGGGTTTTGTAGTTGAGTTTGTAAGATAATCTTTCGCTGTTGAAGTGACGTATGCAGTTTTCAATGAACGAACCTATATAATCTTTTTCATGGGTATACCTTCTATTATACAGATTATATTCAAAGTTCTTATTTATCGCTTTGGCTTTCTAACCATAAGTTAAACAAAAGCGCATAAGTTTTATTTACCTATACGCTTTATATAAGTAGCTTCATACTTATGTTTTCCCCCGGATGCAATCAGACAACTTGTAAAAAGCGTTAAAGCGCAATAGATACTTGATTTTGATCTTATGATTGTTGACCTCTTTTTTTATAGATATTTATATACTTGTTGGTAACTTCAACATGGCACAAATTCATGATTTCCGCATTTCTTTTGTTCAGCTGCAATTCATATATTATAATCATACAGGTGGTCTATATATCGGACAGAGGAGGTATTGAAAAGCATAACAAATAATGATAAAACAGGTGAAACCATTTTACTCAATCAAGTAAAAAATTAATACAAATTTGGGGAGGGAAGATTTTTATGAAAAAAACATTTGCAGCCCTGATGATTATTACAATGATCATGTGCTTTATGCCTATGGCTGCCTTTGCAGGCACTGATTATGAGGCAAGGATTGGGGAAATTTCATACGTAACGCTGGATGCTGCTGTTGAAGCCGCAGCGGATGGTGATACTATCGTTCTTTTAAAAGACTGTTCGACGGAAGGGTTTAATTTAACAAAAAGCATTACCATTGTAGGAGACCAACATAAAATCTCTTTCAATAAAAAGGGTATTGCGCTTTGGGGAAGCAGACTGACTTTCGAAAACTGCAAAGTTGAAATGAATGGAATCGGTTCAACGCCGTATAGCGAATGGAGCTGGATGGCGATATGCGCAAGCAAAGACGCAACACTGACCCTCAACAATACAGACATGACTATGGATGGTGCAGGTGCAGGAAACGCTCATGCAATTTATTTCTGTTCCAACAACAAACTCAACTTGAATAGCAGCAATTTGACAATTAAGAATTACCCTCAGGATGCACTGGAGTGGGACGGCGGAGATGGCGGGTACAATGTTAATATTTTAAACTCCACATTCATTTCCGACCACAACCGCTCCGGATTCACGGGCACTTTTTATGCCACTATTGCAAACAGTAAAGTGAATGTAATAAACAGCACAGGAAACGGCTCCAATGGTTCACACTTCATCATTACTGATGATTCCAAGGTAAACTTCAATGATAATGCTGCTCATGGCCTGTCAACGGGAATTCTTACTATAGATAATTCAACAGTAAACGCCATAGGAAACGGTGCCAACGGAATTCATGCTACGGGCAAAATGGTAATAAAGAATAATTCCAAGATAAGTGTGCGAAACAACGAATGTTCTATTTCCAGCCAATGGACCATACCGGGAGCTTTATATGTGGGAGGCGCAAATTCTTCCATCGATGAAACATGCGAGGTGGAAATCACCGATAATAAAGGTTCCGGAATTCTGGCCAAAGCCAATGCATCATTATATATGGAGACCGGCACTATAATCAGAAATACTGCTGAAAAGCTTGAAATGGGCGGAGGAATTAACAATAGCGGAAAGGCAACTCTTACCGATGAGGTGCAGCTGTATAACAACCATGCGGCAACTGCCGGCGATGACATATACAACGCAGAAGGTGCATCCATCACATTCGGACCAACAGGCTCAGATTGGAAACTGGATGGCACTCCTGACTGCACACATGATATTACCGGATGGTTCGATGATTCGGAAGGAAACCGCTGGAACGCCCATGGCGAAGAGCCTCTTCACATGGAAGAATTCTCTGTTAAAGAGCAAACAACTGTAACAGGACTTAAGGAACTGAAAGCGGCTCATGGATATTATACCGTAATCTATAGCGACGGGGTTGACGGTGAGATTGTCTTCTCTGACCAGGTAAACGGCGATCTTCCATATGGACAACTGACACCTGAGTTTAAAGGTGTACCGACGAGAGAAGGCTATGTGTTCAAGGGTTGGTCACCTGAGGTCTCAGAACGAGTAACCGGCAACGCATATTATACAGCCATATGGGAAAAGGCACCCGTAGTGCCGGAGACAGGAGATGCAACACCGATGGCACCTCTCATGGGTCTTTTCATGCTGGCTGTCGCAGCATTAGCAGGAAAAGTTCTTTTGAAGAAAGGCTTAATTAAGAAATAAGGCTCGAAGAATTTTGGGTACTCAAGGGTTCTTGAGGTTTATCCAAAGTTTCCGGTGAGATACAACCGGGAGTGATGAAGATCCTGCAAAGGTTCGGATATTTTAAAGAATTAACAGGCAATCGGCATTTAGCCGGTTGCCTGTTTCAGTAAGCTAGATATTTAGATATTTCCTTAATTTAAGTCTCTTGATAGTCTTATTATATGGCCCTCTCTTCACACCATTACTAAAACACACTTCACGCCATGGCCCGAGATGACACAGAATTTCGTTTCATGTCCTTGGGCACTCTGTTTAACGATTCCATTGAACCGTCAGATAGGCACCTTAGGATAACCCGTCCGCTTCCGAGGATGAATTAGGTAATAATTTATTTAAGCATAATTTTATGGGTACATGCTGAGATTGTCTTCATCCAGAATTACGGCAACGGTATCTATGCCAAAACAAGTTTCCAGACCATCCGTAATAGCCTGTGCCACTGCTGCAGCGGTTTCCTCCGGCAACTCCCCAAGAATTTCCGAAACAAAAATAACATTTTTGCTGTCATCTGTAAGGAGTGCATGTTTTGACTGTTTGTAAACATAATGACGGGTGATTATCTTATCTCCGTCTGCATAGCTTACCTCACCGGCAGGAATGGGTATGCTTTCGTCACTATCCAAAGCAGTGAAAGTGTCACCGGCTTTTGAAAAACGAAGCCACATATCGTTTTCCAGCCGGTCAACATCATAGGCACCTGCCGTAACAAGATACTTCAGGGAAATCGCATTGTAAAAATCCACCATCGGATTGATGTGAAAAGGTTTTCCTCCCTTGCCTGCACGGCGCACCATAGCTTCTATTGAACTAGGAAATTGCTTGCGATTTGCACCCACAGCCTTCATCCTTTCACCCCATGGTTTAATGTATGGGTGTGACTGCGCATTGCCATATTCTTTAGCTGCAGCACCGGCAGTCTGCCATGCCTTGCTGAGCATGTCCGCTATTTTTTCTGTATCAGCCTCGCCGATGTTTTCAGCATATACAGCTATAATTTTCATGCCCGGAAAGTATTTAAAAATCTCTTTTTCAATATGGAAATTCAAAAAACCACCCTTTCTGGATTATTCTTGCAGCAGTATGTCCTTCAGTGCACACTTTTGTAAAGTAAATGGTGTAACTCCTTTTGCGGAGTTACACCTTGCTTTACTTGAAAACTTTCTTTTCCGGCCCTGCCAAGCAGGTTCCCTTTCTTATATTTGTGGTTACAGTAATTTGCTTGTATTTTTCCAGATTCCCATTCTTTCAGCTTCTTTAATGAGATCATCTCTGAAGTCCGGATGTGCAATTCCTATGAGAAGTTCTGCTCTTTCCCATGTTGTCTTGCCTTTCAGGTCTGCGGCACCATACTCTGTAACAATGTAGTTCGTTGCCATTCTTGGTGTAGTAACTATGGATCCCGGAGCCAGTCCCGGTGAAATAAGGGATTCAACTTCTCCTTTGGAGTTTACTCTTGTTGATGGTGTGCACAGAAAGCTCTGTCCTCCTGTAGACTGGAAAGCTCCCAGCACGAAATCCAGCTGACCGCCTGTTCCGCTTATCTGCTGGTGTCCTGCTGACTCAGAACATACCTGTCCATAAAGGTCTACCTGTATGCAGCTGTTAACTGAAACAAAGTTTTCTATCTTAGCTATAGTTTCAATGAGGTTTACATAATCTACAGGTGCGCTGCAGCAGATAGGGTTGTCATCAATAAAGTCGTACAGGCGCTTGCTTCCTCCTGCAAAGGTATATACCGCTTTGCCCTTGTCGATAGGCTTGTTTCCCGTGAGTTTTCCGGCATCAAACAGGTCAACATACGCGTCCGTCAGCATTTCCGTATGAGCATTTATATTTCTAAGATCGGAGTCTGCAATCATCTGTCCAATGCACAGAGGCAGGCTTCCTATACCAAGCTGCAGTGTGCTGTGGCTCTTTATTCTCTCAACTACATGAGCTGCTATCTTCTTATCAATCTCAGAAGGTTCCTTTGCAGGAAGTTCTGCCAGCGGTGTATTGCTGCCTTCCACTACATAGTCTATTCCGTAAAGGTTAAGCTGTGTCTGATAGCCGTGGGCTATAGGCATGTTCTCGTTTACTTCAACGATGACTTTCTTTGCGGATTTAATTACTCCCCACATGTCTGCCACCTGAGGCCCCAGGTTAAAATTGCCGTGCTCATCCATAGGAGCAACCTGGAACATGGCAATGTCGAGCTCGTTATTATTGTTGGTCCACAGGAATGGCAGCTCACAGAACAGCATAGGAATGTACCAGCAGCGTCCTTCTTTTGACATTGCACGGTCATGACTGTTAAAGTGGGCCGATGCAAATCTTACCTGATCATTGCTTGTGGTTGCCAAATATGTTTCAAAAGGTTTTTCGCGAATTGAAACAGTACTGATTACGGTTATGTCTTTAAGTTCATCTGCACGTTTTGCGATTGCTTTGTCGATATCAACGATGGCACCGCAGCCTGTACCGAAATGCAGCCGATCCCCCGGTTTAACCATTGCTGCCGCCTCATCGGCGGTAATAAGCTTCTTTTTGTACTCTTCTTGTAATCTTGATACTTTATACATCTTTTTCTCCTAACAAGGTTTATTTTGTTACCTTTTTAACAATACGTTCTATATTATACAATAATTTTTTAAAAATAACAATAAAAAACTATTATTTTTATTTGAAAAATGGTATTATATATAATATGGTTTTACATGCTGCTTTTTTATGTATGCAAACCCGGTCAAAAATCCAGTTAAATGGATATACGAACCTTGAATTGTCTGCGAAATTAAAATTTCGGACAATTTCAAGAACCGTGATACTCGCTGCGCTCGTATTATACAGTGCTCTTTATCAAAGCTGTTGCTTTAGGAGAGCACATGGCCGACGAATCCATTTAACTTCTGCGACTTTGCACAACTTAATATGTCTCCGTAGTTAAATGGATATAACAGTGCTCTCCTAAAGCATAGTTGGCGGTTCGATTCCGCCCGGGGATACCAGATAGCGAGCCGTCGTCAAAACGGCTCGTTTAACTTTTAATTATGCATAGGAGATTTAAAATGGATTTTATTAAAAGAAAAGGCCCTGCAGTACTGTTTGCCGCGGCTGTTGCCGGACTTTCAACTTTTCTCGCCGGTCTTCATATCGGAAGCTTCTCCTTTGAAGTCATAGGCGCTCCGGTTTTTGCCATTCTTATAGGAATGATCGTTACGGCTTTCTTCCCTGCCTTTGCTTCCGGAGAAACGATGAAGGAGGGTGTTACCTTTACTTCCAAGAAAATACTGCAGTGGGCAGTCATTATTTTGGGTTTTACTCTGAACATTAAAACAGTCCTTGCCGTGGGAGGCCAGAGTCTTCCTGTTATAATTGCAACCATTGCCACTTCTCTCATTGTGGCATATATCATGTGCAAGGCTCTGAAAATGGATAAAAAGGTTTCTATTCTTGTAGGTGTGGGGTCTTCCATCTGCGGAGGTTCAGCCATTGCTGCCACTGCCCCGGTAATAGATGCCGATGACGAGGACATTGCCAGATCAATTTCTGTAATATTTCTGTTCAATGTAATTGCGGCACTGATTTTCCCTACCTTGGGAAATGCTCTCGGTTTAACAGATCAGGGCTTCGCTCTTTTTGCCGGAACTGCCGTTAACGACACCTCATCAGTAACCGCTGCAGCTTCTGCATGGGACAGCATGAAAGGGACCAACGGCCTTGTTCTGGCTCAGGCTACTACGGTAAAGCTTACCAGAACACTGGCAATAATTCCGATTACGCTGGTGCTGGCTTTTATCAGAACACGTTCCGCAAAAAAAGGAAATGATGGTACAGCGGATGGTGCGAAAATCTCTTTTTCTAAGATTTTCCCATGGTTTATACTTTACTTTATAGCAGCCTCTCTTATCACTACTTTCGTTGCCCTGCTTCCGCAGTCGGCCTTTACTGCTGCTTACAGCGCCCACTTTGTTCACGGCGCCAAATGGCTGGCCAAGTTCTTTATTGCTATGGCAATGTGTGCCATCGGCCTGAACACAAACATCGTCAGCCTTGTTAAAAAAGGCGGCAAGCCTATACTTATGGGTTTCTGCTGCTGGGTTGCCATTGCGGCAGTCAGCCTGGTAATGCAGCACATTCTCGGATATTGGTAAATTAAAAACCGGCAGACCATGACGTTGCTTCGCAACAAGGACCGCCGGTTCTTTATTTTTTCAAAATGTCAGTAGTGATGCCGTTTATAAGTGAGTCCAGTTCACTCGCCCACTCTTCAATATTTGTTTTCATATCTGTATTCAGCCAGTGAAAAATCTCTCCCATGAGAGCAAAAGTATAAAATTCCGACATTATCCTTTTTTCTTTCTGGCTGCATTCTATTCCACGAGCTCTCTGATTGACCAGATTCTCCATTTTACAGTAGATGGCATTATATAGGTATCTTTCAAGATAAGAATGATTTACAGATTTGTAAAGATGATATACCGCCCTTTTGTTCTGCCGTGCAAATTCAGTTGCCTGTTTGAAGGCTTCTATCCAGTTGGGAGTTTCTGTATTGTCTGCCTCCAGTCTTGTCATTTCGTCATCTAAAATCTCCCCCATCAGATCGTAGACATCCTGGAAATGATAATAGAAAGTATTTCTGCTTACTCCGCATTTTTCTATTATATCTTTTACCGTTATTTTTTCAAAAGGTCTTTCGTTGAGCAGTGACATAAAGGCATCCTTAATCGCTCGTTTAGTAAACTGTGGCATGGGACTCCTCCTTTTCTTCGTACATGTTTCTACATCAGCGGCGCAAAGCCTTTCATAACAAATCCCAACAGTTTAAGGCTCTTTTTATCATGTTTTACCGTTTCATGCGTTACTCTCCTGCTTACTGCTGCTGTTTTTCTGAAATCTGACTCTATCTGATTTATGCACTTTGTACCATACATGTAGGCTGCGCACTCAAAGTGATGATAAAGACTTCTGTAATCAAGATTGATAGTTCCCACAACTGCCTCTCTGTCATCACTTACAAACACCTTTGCATGAATAAATCCCGGAGTATATTCGTATATTTTTACTCCTGATTCCAGCATACCCTTATAGTGAGTCTTTGCCAGAGAATAAGCCACTTTCTTGTCGGGAATTGCAGGTAATATTATTGATACATCCACACCTCTCTCTGCGGCAAACCGTATTGCTGTTTCCATCTCTCCATCCAGGATAAGGTATGGTGTCATAATATGAACATATTTCTGAGCACGGTTGAGAATATCCATATATACTCTTTCTCCAACCTTGTCATCATCCAGAGGGCAGTCTCCATAAGGCACCACAAATCCACCTGCGCTCTTTACCGGAGCCGGATTGTAGTTCATAAAGGTCTCGAACTCCATTTTTTTCTCATCTATGTTCCAGGCCTGAAGAAACATAAGAGTAAAACTTTTTACGGCTTCTCCTTTTAGCATTATGGCTGTATCCTTCCAATGCCCGCGCTTTTCGATCCGGTTTATATATTCATCTGCCAGATTTATTCCCCCGGTGAAGGCGATGTCACCGTCAATTACGGCAATCTTGCGATGATCTCTGTAATTGTAATGAGTAGATGCAAAAGGTGTAATAGGAGCAAAAGCCTTACATTTTATGCCCAGCTTTCCAAGCCTTTTCGGATAATCATGGGGCAGTGTGGAAAATTCACATGTGCCATCATAAATCACCCTTACATCCACACCTTCTTTGACTTTTTCTGCCAGTATTTCAAGAACATTTCCCCACATATACCCTTCATCTATGATGAAGTATTCCAGAAATATAAAATTTTTGGCATTACGCAGCTGTATCAGCAGTTCTTCAAATTTGTCTTCTCCGGAGGGGAAATATGTTACCTCTGTATTTTCATATGTGGGAAATTTCCCTACTCTGTGAATATATTCGGCTAAAGATGCAGCTCCGTAATTTACTGTCTTTAACTTGTCAATTGCTTCGTCTCCCTGAGGGATGCTTCCCTCTGTCCGGTCAATGATTTCTCCCATTCTTTTTTTCAAGACTCTGTGACCTAAATCACTCTGAGTATATATGTAAAAAAGACCTCCGAAGACCGGCAAGGCCATAATAATAACAAGCCAGGTTATTTTTGCGCTGGGGTCGTGGTTTCTGTTCAGAACATACAGCACCATTGCCACAGCAAAGATAGTAGACCCTCCATATATATGAGGAAGAGCTTCCTTAAACCACGCGAATCCGGCAAACAAGATCATAAACTGCAGCACAAGCAATACCACCATCAGCCCTACCCGGCTGAAAACCACATGAAACAGCCCTTTTTGCCCCTTTTTTAAAAGATTTAGTCCCTGCTCTTCAATCTGTTTGTTCATTGCTTCTCCCCATTGAAGTCTGTGCTCTTAACAAGCCTTCCTTTAAATCGTCATGTATTTTTAGTATAGAGTAAAGGTCAAAAATTGTCAAATTTTCTGCTTTTGTCACTTTTCCACGGTCGCTGCGTGTCCAGCCATCCGTTTTTCTTCCAATACTCCTTTTCTTCTGTTCCGGAACCCCAATCTTTAAGCTGCATTATGCGCATCATGCTGAACATAAATTTCGTTTTAATTCCGACGCGAATCTTGGCATTTTCAACTGTTTTTGAAAGTTCCACCATGTTGTTGCTTATTTTTTTCTTTTTTTCGGGAGAAACCTGCTCCCAGTTCATTGCCTGAACGGCCATCCCGTATTCTTTTATATACGGAACGCCCCAGTAAAACAATGTGTTTTTTATATCCTTAATTGCCGATCTCGTTCCGGTCCCTGCCGCGGTTGATATTATCACTGCTTTCTTTGAAAACATGCACTACCGTGGTTTATGAGACATCCAATATGTGAATGTAAGGTCAATAAATGACTTCATCGGCGCTGATGCACGCATGCAATATGTGGGCGTGGTAAAAATAAACAGATCAGCGCCTTCAATTGCTTCCATAATGCGCCTTTTGCCGGTATAAAAAGGACACTTCTCTTCATCGGAAATGCACTTGCAGCACCCGGTACAGAAATGCTCCAGATCTTTAGTCAGAAAAAACTCTTTTATATCACTGTCTGCAAATTGTTCTGCAAGGAGCCTGCCGATGTGATAACTGCTACCTTTATGGTTTTGTCCATGTACTAACGTGATTTTCATTTCATATCCTCCGAGCAGCCGGCACTGAATTGCTGCAGATATCCCTCTATCATTTTTAAAGCCTCCTGTTCTCTTTCCGGCTGACGATCACATACAGTCAGCAAAGTATATATGGGAGCATAAAACTGCAGTGCCAGGATTTCGGCATCGGCTTTTTTGAACTTTCCTTTTCCGATAAATATCCTGAAAAGAGCCGACTGATACGACAGCGGATCATTAAAGTATTGCCTGGAATACATTTCTGCCATTTCCGAGTTTCGAAATTGTTCAATTGTAAGCAGTTTTCTGAATAATTTCATCTGTTTGTTATGCAGAAAAAAGAGGAACATAATCTAACACAAGAGAGAAGAAGTTGAACGGCTGCGAGAATTGGCGACAGGGGCAACGTCAAGTATGCACATTGACGGGGTCAGAACTTCAGACTACAGCGACAAAATATCTGATTACATAGGAAAGGAAAAAGCCCTTCAAAATGAAATTGTGGCCGCCATAGACTGCCGAAGAGAAGCAGAAAAGGCAATTGAACAGCTTCCTACTGCTCAATATGACCTTTTATATAACATCTATTTCAAGGGCATGGATTTTCAAACGGCAGCCAGCAGAATGGACAGGTCATACAGTTGGGTTACAATGACCCACGCAAAAGCCCTGAAGAGCCTTAAGAAGGTGCTGGATGAACGCAGCATGAACGCAGTGAACAATGGATGAACAAAGAAAAAATGATGCAATGAACGCAGAAAGGAACGAACATGGAAAGAGAAAGAATCAGAATCAAGCGGTAGATCAGGAAGCTGATGCATGGTATGCTGCATAACATGGAACTGGAAGACATGCTGCAGTGTGCAGATACTATCATTTTCAGCTTGCGGCACTTGCCAGACTGCCAGAGCGATTTTATAATAGTAAACATATTATTGTTTCAATTGAATAGGCTTGTTTTTTTGAATCACAAGTAATAGAATGGTGGTAAGATATTAAGGCGATGAAAGCATGAGTGAAATTAAAAAACTGCTTCACAGGTATTTGTGTGAAGATGCCATCAAGGTCTGTGAACTTGCCGAAAAGGCTGATGATTTTGTGTGGCTTGAAAAACAGGGTTATTATGTTCGCAAAACTGGCGAAAAAACCCAAAAAGGAAAAGCCTACATGAAAAAACACAATGAAATGATGGAATATCATTTTGGTAAGATTTCAGACGGGTCATTGGATGATGACAACTTGAACATATTAAGAAAAGCACTTGGAGAATACATTAAGAAAAACCCTGAAATAGATGTGTTCAAAGAATTGACGGAAGCAGAAACTTTTGCTTTCAGAAATGTTTTTTATAATCATTGGTAACAACCACTTTACAGCGGATGCAGGGTGCTTTTTTCATACCTAAAATGAGATTATGAAACTGTTAACCAAATGTTAACCAAAACCTTTTCTTAGGCTACGCAAGAACAATTTAAAAACAAAACAAAAAACCGCTGAAGCCCTGAAAATACAAGGTTACAGCGGTTTTTATCTGGTGCGGATGTTCTTAACCAACCTAAATTTCACCTTAGAATCCGGCTGATGGCTCACATATTTCCCCGTACATTTGCCAACATTGTGCCTCTTTGATATGGTTATAGTACAAAGTTTTAAGGAGGTCAAGATTTTATGGAAAAATACAAATATGACGAAAAGAACGGCCTTTGGTATGAACTTCAAGGTGACTATTATTTGCCGTGTCTGAAACTACCGGAGGAAGAACAGGTGCATATCGGTATATGGGGACAACGACACTTGAATTATCTGCGCCAAAACAAGCGAGTATTGCTTTCCAGCTTGCAAATCAGCGGTCAACTCAACAGTTATCTCGCCGATATTGACCGACAGGCTGAGGAAATGTTTGATTGTCTGGTAAAGCAGACGATTGCAGCGGAGGGTATAACTGAGAATTTGAAGGCTGCTGACCAGATGGCGTGGGTAGGCAAGATGAATCATATACGAAATCGGGCGACCGAAATTGTTTACGCCGATATTATATACACATAAAGTTTTGAGCCGCAACGGAAGTAAAATCCGTTGCGGCTCGTGCTTTTATTCAGTTGCTTTTTATTTCCTCAGTGGTTAACGGCTCTGTTGGATCTGCCGTTGTTTCCTCCAACGCAGGCGTTGGCTCTGTATCGGTGGTGCTTTCGGGTTGTGTCGGAGCCGGTGCGGTTGCCGAGAGTTCGGGTGTGGTGGTTTCGCTTTCTGCCGGAGAGTTGCTCGGTGTAGTTGGCGTTGTAGGCGTGGTCGGAGCAGTAGGCTCGGTGGTCACGATGCTGTTTGGCTCTTGGGTGTTGCTTTGTTGTGAGCCGGTGGCGGCGATTTCGCCATTGTCTTGAATTGTGGCGGTGTGGGAGTAAGTTCCCCATTTCGGGGTGAGTATGATATTTGTGCCTGCGGCTGCGTTTACGGTAAAGGTGAATTCAGAGGTGCCATTCACAGATATCTGCTCGGTGTAGTAGGTTTCGCTGCCGACCGTTATGCTACAATAGCCTGTTGCGCCGGCCGTTCCTGCGGCTTTCAGCGTTATCACAGTGGTATCGCTTGTCAGCGTATATGCTGTTCCGGCTTCGGCAAGCTCGGTCGGGGTGGCATCCTCACCAACCTGATACAGCAGCTTATAGGACGAGCTTTGGATCTGCGTTGTTCCCGTTGAGGTGCTTGCGGTGAACCAAGCCCAGCTTGCACCGCAAAGGCAGATAGCGCAGATGCAGATGGCAAGCATGGAGGGGGCGAGGATGTGCACAAGACCGTCCGAGCGTTTTTCCTTTGTGGTGTGCTTTGCCCGGTGGAAGAATACGGGGTACACCCGCATTACATTGCGCTCGGTCACAAACGGAATAAGGCAGAGGTAAAGGCAGCGGAGTTCTCTGCGCCAATAGCAATATTCGTTGTAGTCTGCTGCACGGTGCATCTCGTTTAAGAGATATTGCTTTCCCCGTCCGAAATCGTTGACGAATTTTGCAAACCGAATAAGGATCAGCAGAAAGGCAAATACGATCAGAACGATCAAAAGTATCAAAACGCCGCTATCGTTGTCCATAATGATGTATCTCCTTTCTCGGAATTAAAGTAGGCAATCAAAAGACATATTCATCCGGGGCCCCCGACAAAACAAGCAAAGCGGTTTTGTTGGGGAGAGGAGACACAGCGCCGTGATGGACGCCTGCCGCTTACGGCGGGCGGAAAGATACAAAGCTTGTGTCGACGATATG
>OLSB01002390.1_pt1 | contig 15694 bp, 14 predicted proteins | sample 1672071 | NCBI WGS metagenome assembly OLSB01 (sample SAMEA3136642, study PRJEB25190) | human gut metagenome | biome: human gut; feature: human-associated habitat; material: faeces | place: Austria | collected 2013 | reverse complement strand
AAATTGGAATTTGTTTAGTTCCGGATGAATTCAGGACAGTCCCCAAAATCCCCAGATTTGGTGATTTTAAGGGACAGTCCCTAGAATTCCCCCCTCACACAAATTACAATTTTTTATTTTGATAATACAAAAAAAGAATAGCTAATTGCTATTCTTTTATAACTTTATTCATAATGATTTAAAATATTCTTCTAGACATGCTTCTAGTTCATTTACATCTTCTATTCTATTTATTTTTTCTCTTATTTTGCTTGATTCTTTAAGATTTTTAATATACCAACATATATGTTTTCTCATTTCTCTTACTGCTATATACTCTCCTTTTTCAGCTACTGCTAACTCTATATGTTGTTTTAATACTTTTAATTTTTCTTCGTTTGAAATTTCTCTTTTTTCACCTTTTATTATGTCATTTATAATCCATGGATTTCCTATTGTTGCTCTTCCTATCATAATTCCATCCACATTGCAATACTCAAACATTTTATTAGCATCTTCTATACTCTTTATATCGCCATTTCCTATTACCGGTATATTTACCGATTCTTTTACTTGTTTTATTATATCTAAATCTGCTCTTCCGCTATAATACTCTTCTCTTGTTCTCCCATGTATTGTTATTGCAGATGCTCCCGCTTGTTCTATAATTTTTGCCACTTCTACTGCATTTATATTGTTTTTATCCCAGCCTTTTCGCATTTTTACTGTTACTGGCTTTTCCACTGTTTTTACTACTTCTTGTACTATATCTCCTATTAATTCTGGATTCAATAATAACTTACTTCCATCGCCGTTTTTTACTACTTTTGGTGCTGGGCATCCCATATTTATATCTATAATATCAGCAATTTCTGACACCTTGCTTGCAGCAAAAGCCATTATTTTAGGATCATTTCCAAAAATTTGAACTGCTATTGGTCTTTTTTCCCCTTCTACATCTAAAAGCTTTTTGGTTTTTTCATCATTATGGAAAATGGCTCTGCTACTAGCCATTTCTGTGTACACTAACCCTGGATTTCCATACTCTTTGCAAATTTTTCTAAATGCTAAATCTGTTATACCTGCCATTGGTGCAAGTAGTATATTATTTTCTAATTCTACATTTCCTATTTTTAATTTGTGTATATACATATCTATCCCTTTTTAAAATATATTTTTCTGTCTTCTGCTACTAATATTTAATAATAAACCTATTGATATAAAGTTAGTAATTAATGATGTTCCACCATAACTTATAAATGGTAATGGTATACCTGTTATAGGAAGCAATCCTATTGTCATTCCTATATTTTCTACAACGTGGAATAAAAGTATTCCGCACTATTCCCATTGCTATATATGAACCTAAATCATCACTTGTTGTTTTTGCTACATTAATTGCTTTTGTAATTAATACAACATATATAATTACAACTAAGCAACACGCAATAAATCCTGCTTCTTCGCCTATTACTGGGAATATAAAGTCAGTAGTTTTTGGGTATAAAAATCCCAACTGAGTTTGCGTTCCATTAAGCCATCCCATTCCAAAAAGTTTTCCCGCTCCTATTGCTAACTTTGATTGGATAATATTATATCCTGCACCTCTTGGATCTAAATTTGGATTTAAATATACTTCTATTCTAGATTTTGCATGGTCTGGTAATACAAAAAAATACAATAATGGCAATGCTATAACTAATATTGCAAAAGTAGTTATTATATATTTTTTATCTATTCCAGCAACATATAAAATTAATGTAATTGCAACTATATATGCTAATGCAGTTCCATAATCTGGTTGAATTGCTATTAAAAATGTTGGTGCTAGTCCTATTAACAATACAATTGCTAACTTGCTAGGTCTATTTATTTGATTTTTTCCATTTGCCTGAATATTTACAATTGTGTAGCTCAAAAAAAGTATAACAAATATTTTAGCAAGCTCTCCAGGTTGAAAAGATAATAATCCCATATTAAACCAGCTAGTTGCTCCATTAATTGCTCCCGTAAATAATACCACAACCAATAAAATCATAAAAACTGCATAAAAAATCCAAGAGAATCGTGCAATAACATTGTAATCTATAAACATTACTGCGCACATTATTGGAATGCTTATCAAAATCCATATACATTGTTTTTTAAAGGCATCCAATTCAGTTCCTTGGCTTGCACTATATAACGCAATTAAGCCAATTATTACTAATAACAATATGCAAATTAAAATGCTCCATTCTATATTTTTTAAGTTTCTCTTATTCATGCTTAACCTTTCTAAAATATTTTTTTAGGTGGAATATTGCTTCCACCTAATCTTATTATTTTATTTTTTTATCTAATTATTTGTTTTCTTCTTCAGCTTTATCTTCTTTTTCTGGTTCTGTTTTATCACCATCTGATTTTTCTTCTGCTTCTACCTCTTCTACTTTTTTCTCTTCTTCATTGTTTTCTGATTCTGTTTCTTTATTTTCTTCTGATTCTTTAGCTTCGCATTCTTCTGATTTTTCTTTGTTTACCTCTTCATTTATTTCTTCTTTGCTTTTTTCTTGTTCTTCTGCCTTTACTTCTTCTTGCTTTGTCTCTTTCTGTTCTTCTTTTTTATCTTCTTCCTTTTTCTCTTTTTCTATTTTCTCTTTTTCTACTTCTTTTTTCATTTCATTTTTTATATTAACAATTGGGATATTAGCATAAAGTGATGGTGCACCTGTTGTTCCATCTTCTTTTATTTCATTTGTAAGTCTAACATCAATTGCTTCTTCTTCTACATCTATATATTTTTTTATAACTTCTATAATTTCCTGTTTCATTAATTCTAGAAAGTCAGCAGAAACATTTGCTCTATCTTGCATTAAAACTAAATGCAATCTCTCTTTTGCTGTATCTTTACTAGGTACATTTTTTTCTTCTGCTTTTTTTAATCTTTTAAAAAAGTTTACTATATTCTCGAACATTTCTATTTCCTTTCTAAAAGCGATTTTATGCTTCACTTTTTTTGTTATTTTCTAAACCATCCTTTTATTTTTTCCCATAATCCTTGTTTTTTTCCTGGTATTGTAACATCTATATTTTCGCCAAGAATTCTTCTTGCTATCTCTATATATGCTTTTCCTGATGGTGCTTTTTTGTTCTTTATAACAGGTTCTCCTTTATTAGTTTGTGTGATTATATATTCATCATCTGGAACTACGCCAATTAGGTCAACTGATAATAAGTCAACTATATCGTCAACTTCCATCATTTCACCTTTTTTTACCATGTTTGGTCTTAATCTATTTACTATTAATTCCGGATTTCTAATTTCTGAACTTTCTAATAATCCTATTATTCTATCCGCATCTCTAATTGCTGATATCTCGGCAGTTGTTACTACTATTGCTCTATCAGCACCAGCTATTGCGTTTTTAAATCCTTGCTCAATTCCAGCTGGACAATCTATTAATATGTAATCAAAATCTTCTTTTAATTTTTTTGTTAGTTCTTTCATTTGTTCTTCATTTATTGCAGTTTTATCTCTTGTTTGAGCGGCTGGGAGTAAAAATAATTCTTCAAAACGCTTGTCTTTAATTAGTGCTTGTCTTAATTTGCATTTTTCTTCTACAACGTCAACAATATCATAAACTATTCTATTTTCTAGTCCCATAACAACATCTAGATTTCTTAATCCTATATCGGTATCTACTAAAACAACTTTTTTACCAGCTTCTGCTAAGCTTGATCCCAAATTTGCTGTTGTTGTTGTTTTTCCTACGCCACCTTTCCCTGATGTTATAACTATTACTTCACCCATTTATTATTTCCTCCTCAAAACAGAATATAAATTATTCTCTAAAATCATTACTTCCGTATATTTTAAAGCATAAAAATAACTGTATTTTTCAATACAGTTATTTTATAATTTTTTTAGCCAAAAGTCAATGTTAAAACCATTATTTACGTAATGTTTTTATTTTTTTACTTTCATTCTGGAATTTTCTATTTTTCATTTCAATATACTTTTTATTGAATTACATTCTCCTTTTTAAATACAGTTTTATTTAATTTCAAATTGTATATAGCCATCTAATTCATTTAATATAGGATATATCCTTGTCTCTTTCATTTTATTTGCATAGTTTGACAATCTTATATAATTGTTAGTTCCGTTGAACATTAAACAAGTTATGTTTGCTCCAATTCTACCTAAAACATCATTCTCAATATATCCTATATCATATTTAGCTGAAGTAAAGCCAATCCCATTTCTAATAGAGTTTTTTGATGAATCATAGCAAGCATTATATTTGTCATCGTGATTTTTTATAACTATACCTTTATATTTGCTTATGTCTAAAAAATCAGTGGAATCCCAACCATTATACTCAATTTCATTTCCATTTGTCGCATCAATGTATGTGTTTTTTATTAATGAACCTATAATATTTTCTCCAATTTCAGAACTATTCATTCTATTTTGATAAATATCATTATAATTCTGTGATACTGGGCAAATTTTCACATTTTCAAAATTCGAATCAGTTCCCGACAATCTAATGTAACTCACATTATTTGGTATCTCCACTACACTATAACTTCCAATGTTTACATTATACTTTGTAGAAATATCTAAATTCTTAATAAATTTTTTCTCCGCATCATACATTGCATTATACATAGTTAATCCCCTATATATCATTAATTTTTCATATCCTTCAACATTTATGTAATCTGTAGATTTCCACCCTGTATAACTTATTTCTTTTCCATCTTTATTGTTTATGTATGTGTTATTAATAAAATTACCCTCTAATAAATTCTCCTCAAATTGATAATGTTCATATGGATCAAGTGATACTTTTAAAATATTGTTCAAATCATTATTTGCTGGATATACTTTTATATGGCTAAGTGTACTCTCTGCAGCTGAAATTCTTAAATATTTTTCATTTTGGTTAGGTTGCAATATAAACATTGAAACCTCAACATCTCCTAATCTCTCATTATTAATTATAGTTTTTTCTATTTTTATATTTCTTATAAACTCTTTATTTTCACCATATATCGCATTATAATAGTTTCCAAAGTTAGTTATGTCACTCACTATAATTATTTTATTATAGTTACTAATGTCCATGTAATCTGATGTATCCCATCCATTATATGTAGTCAATTTCTCTCCATCAATATACTGATTTTTTTCTACCTCATTCAAATCCAAAAGATTTTTCCCTATTGATAAGTTTTGCTCTTTTATAAGTCCATTTCCATTAATAACGTATGAGGTCCCATTGGTTAATAAAATTGTAACATTATTGCCATTATAATCTATTCTTCCTTTATTTTCATTCGATGCAAAGAATTCTTCAGGTGGCACCCAACCTTCTGGCAGTTCACTCTCTTTTACATATAAATCATTCATTAAAATATAATTTGCTGAGTCAGTAAACTCATAATATTTGCCACCAAGTTCTGGTATAATTATTTTCTCATTCTTTCCAACTGATAAATACTCATTATTAGAATATATTGGAATTGCTCCATTATTAAAAAAGCTATTATATATTTCTGCTAAATCATAGTTTTCATATATTTGCCTTGTTTGATCTATTACCTCTTTTTGAGTTTTTAATTTATTTGAAATTACCATGTAACTACTTATTAAAAACATTGTTAAAAACAGTACAGATACTAATACAATAATTGCAATTGCACCATTTTGACTTTTTAACTTTTTCATTTGTTACCTCCAATAAAATCTAATTTTATTATACTGTAATACTTTTTCAAAAACAATAGATTTTTTGTTTTTTCTTTAGTTGCACATGAATTAAGGAACAAATGGGGACAGATCCCTTTTGTTTCTAAGAGGTGTAATGTGTGAGATGGGATTTATATGGTCAAAGCTCCGTAGGCATTTCTCTATTTTTCGCACTTCTCACCTCACACTTCGCACTTCGTGAAACTGGAATTTGCCTTTCTTCCAAAAAAATAGTATAATATCAATGTTTTAAGGAGATTGATGAAATGAACTCAAAATATTTAGATAAATTAGAATATAATAAAATACTAGAAATGTTAGAAGGTTTTGCTAAAACATATTTAGGTAAAAATTTATGTAGAAGATTACATCCAAGTACCAATGTGTCCTTTTTATTGGAGCAAACAAATCAGGCTCTTGGATTAATTTATAAAAAAGGTAGCTTACCTCTTTCTTCTATTCCTAATATTGATATCGCAATTAAAAACCTTGAATCTAACTTTTCTTTAACAGCTTTAGATTTATTAGAAATAGGTAGTATTTTAAAGACTTCTAGAGAATTAAAAGAGTATTTCCTTGATGAATCTTGTGAGCTAATACTGCCTTCTTATGACATGATATATATTAATAAATTATTAGAAAAAGAAATTTTTGATAAAATTTTAGATGAAAACACTATTGCAGATAATGCTTCTTCAAAGTTAAACTCAATTAGAAAATCTCAAAAAAATTTAGGGGTAGAAATTAAAAATAAATTAAACTCAATGGTTCATTCTGCTACATATTCAAAGTATCTGCAAGATAGTATTGTTACAATAAAAAATGAAAGATATGTAATTCCAGTAAAAGAAGAATATAGAAGTTTTGTTAAAGGATTTGTTCATGATGTTTCTTCAAGTGGTTCTACTGTTTTTATTGAGCCTCTTGCTGTTTTTGAACTTAACAATGAATTGAACAACTTAAAAGCTGAAGAAGCAATAGAAATTGCAAAGATTTTAACAGAACTTTCTAGAAAACTTATGCCAATTACTAATGAATTAAAAAACAATGTTGAATTAATTGGTCAAATTGATTTTATATTTGCTAAAGCAAGTTTTAGTAAAAAACTAAATGGAATTAAACCTGATATTAACAACAAGAAATATGTAAATTTAATTCAAGCGCGCCATCCTTTAATTGATGAAAGCAAAGTAGTTCCAATTGATATTTCTATTGGAGAGAACTATTCTTCCCTTATAATTACAGGGCCAAATACTGGTGGTAAAACTGTTTGTTTAAAAACTACAGGTTTATTGTTATTGATGGCTTATAGCGGAATTTTAATCCCTTGCAAAGAAAATAGCAGTATATATGTTTTTGATAATATTTTTGCGGATATTGGTGATGAACAAAGTATTAGTGAATCTTTAAGTACATTTTCTTCTCATATTTTAAATATTGTTGAAATTACTAAAACAGCAACTAAAAATAGTCTTATTCTTTTAGATGAGCTTGGCTCTGGTACTGACCCAATAGAGGGAAGTCGTTTAGCAATAAGTATTTTGGACTATTTTTATAATTTAGGTTCAATTGTAATTAGCACTACTCATTACGAAGAATTAAAGCAATATGCAATTGTTACAACTGGTTTTGAAAATGCAAGTTTCGAATTTAATTTAGAGACTTTATCTCCAACATATAAATTATTAATTGGCATTCCTGGTAAAAGTAATGCTTTTGAAATAAGTAAAAGACTTGGTTTAAAAGAAAGTATTTTAGAGAAAGCAAAATCATTAATTGATAATGATAATATTTGTATAGAAGATTTATTAAAAGAAATTTATGATAATCAAATAGAAATTGAAAAAAAGAAAGATGAAACAACTAAAAATTTAAATCAAATAGAAATGCTTAGAAAAAAACTTGAAACTGATTATTCAGAGTATGAAGAAAAAGCTATCCTTATGGTTGAAAATGCAAAAAAAGAAGCTAGAGACATATTATTAGATGTTCAAGATGAAGCAACACAAATAATAAAAGAAATGAACAATCTTTCAAAGAAAAATAGCAAAGCTTCTGTTCAAGAAATGTATGATTTAAAAAGTAAAGTAAATGATAAAATAAAAGACTTTTCTATGAATAGCAAAAATCAAAAAGGTAATTTAACACCAGATGAAATAAAAGTTGGAATGCAAGTATATGTTATTCCTCTTGGCAAAACTGGAATTGTACTAAAACTTCCAAATGCCTCTTCTGAAGTAGAAATCCAAGTAGGAAGCTTAAAAACAAATATTTCTATTGATAAACTTGTACTAACAAAACAAGAAACTGCAAAAACTGTTCAACCTACTAAAAATAAATCAATAATAAAATCTAAAAACATATCTAACGAAATAAATGTAATTGGTTTAACAGTAGATGAAGCAATTCCACTAGTAGACAAATATTTAGATGATGCAAATATTGCAAGATTAGAAACAGTTAGAATTGTTCATGGCAAAGGAACAGGAAAGCTAAAAGCCGGAATCCATGCGTTTTTAAAAAAGCATCCACATGTTAAATCTTATAGAATGGGCACATTTGGCGAAGGTGAAATGGGAGTAACTGTTGTAACAATAAAATAGGGAAAAAGGTTCCTGTCCCCTTTTCCCCTATTTTATTCTATGTTGCATTTTCATCCATCTTACTCTTTCTTGATGTAGTTTTTCTCCAAATTCTTGTCCTTGTATGTTTTTATATTTTTTCTTTATATATTCTCCATCTATTTTTGTTAGTAGCTCTTGCCCTATTTGCTCAAATGTACATTTTTTTCTTTTTTCTTCACTTGAAGTTCCTGTTCTATTTTTATCACAATATACTACTATTTGCAATCCATGTAATCCTAACACAGATTTTTCTACTCGTTCTATAAAAGAAACTTGTTTTTCCGGAGTCATTTGACTAAATATTCCACCTCTCATGTGTTCTTTACATGATGTAATTCCTGCTTTTTTCCATGAAGTTGGAACTCCTATTCTATTAGACAATTTTCTTTCTGGTTCAACACCTCTTTCATCATGTCCGTAATGATGTGGCAATATTTCTTTTGGTGTTAAGCCTTTTCCTAAGTCGTGGACTAAACTTGCATATCGTATTTCTAGATTATCTGTTAATTTTGCACTATTATCAAGTACTATCATTGTATGATTATAGCTATCTCCTTCTGGATGATATTCTATTGGCTGGATACTTCCTACTAAATCATATATTTCCTCAAAATGTACATCTAAAACTCCTGCTTCTTTTAAAACATTAAAAAATATTGATGGTTTTTCTGTTGCTAATGCTTTTCTAAACTCGCAAAATACTCTTTCTTTTGATAATGAATTTAATTCTCCTTTTAATTCATTCATCATTTGTATAGTTGATTCCTCTACTTTAAAATTTAACTCACTTGCAAATCTAGCTACTCTATATATTCTTAATGGATCTTCTTTAAAGCTAGTGCTTGTTGCTCTTATTATTTTATTTTTTAAATCTTCTTGTCCATTAAATGGGTCTATTATTTCTTTAGTTAAAACATCTTGTGCAATTGAATTAATTGTTATATCTCTTCTTAACAAATCTTCTTCGATTGTTATATTTTTATTTGTTGTAATCTCAAATTCTTTATGACCTTTTCCTATTTTTTTCTCTGTTCTAGCAAGTGCAAATTCATGTCCATTCAAATCAAAAACTTCAAAGGCTTTTCCTCTTATATGTGCATTTGGAAATAGCTCTAAGAACTCTTGTTTTTCCAAACCAACTACACAATAATCTTCATCAAAAATAGGCCTATTTAATAATTTATCTCTAAGTGCCCCTCCTACTAAATAAAGCCTACCTCCATGATTTTTAATTAATTTTGCAATTTTTAGAACTTCCATGTTTATAAATTTCTTGCCATTTGGATTCCTGAACATGATGCCATCATTAAACCTCTTGTCATTCCTCCTCCATCTCCTATTGAGTATAATCCTTTTATATTTGTTTCAAATTGTTCATTTATTATTACTTTGTTGCTATAAAATTTTATTTCTGGCGCATATAAAAGATTATCTGGATTTGCAAATCCTTCTACAACTTTGTCTATTGTTCTTATAAATTCTAGTATACTTACCATCGTTCTATAGCCTAATGCAAATGTAATATCACCTGCTACTGCTGATTTTAATGTTGGTTCTACTGAATTTCTTTCTAGCTCATAATCCCAAGTTCTTTTTCCTCTATGTATGTCTCCTAGCCTTTGAACTACTATATTTCCTGCACCTAGGTCATTTAAGTTTTGAGCAACATTACGTCCATATCCAATTGGTTTATCGAAAGGATGTGTAAAGTGATGCGATACAAGTATTGCTAAGTTTGTATTTGTACTTTTTCTTTCTTTATATGAATGTCCATTTACTAATGTTAAATTGTTATCATAAACTTCTGCTGATACAAATCCACTTGGGTTTTGGCAAAAAGTTCTTACTTTATCTCTAAATGGTCCTACTCTTCCAACAAACTTTGCTTCATACATGTATTTATTTACATCTTTCATAATTTCGTCTGGAAGCTCATATCTAACACCAATATCTACTATTCCTGTATCTGTTTTTATACCATGTTTATTGCACATATCTACTAGCCAATTTGCACCTTTTCTTCCAACAGCTAGTACAACTTTATCTGCATATACACTTTCTAATGGATATTCTTCATCTTCTATATATTTTGCTTCTTTAATTTTAACACCTTTTATCTCGCCATTTTCTACAATTAAATCTCCAACAGTTGTTCCGAAAAGCATCTCTACGCCATTGTCTTCTATATATTTTTCTAATCTTCCATATACTTCATGGCTTTTTTCTGTTCCTAGATGTCTTATTGGAATATTTATTAATCTTATTCCATCTTTTTCTGCTCTTTTAGATATTTTAGCAATTTCTTCTTGATATTCTGTTCCTTCTAGTTTTTTATCTGCTCCAAAGTCTAGGTAAATCTTGTCTGTATAATCTATTAGCTCTTTTGTTTTTGGAACCCCTATATATTTGTGTAAAATTCCTCCAACATGAATATCATCGTCTTTGCTATCATATAGTGATAATTTGCCATCAGAAAAAGCTCCTGCTCCGGAAAATCCATTTGTTATATTACACATTGGTTTACAATGTACACATTTTTTTGTCTTTTCTATTGGGCAATATCTGTCTTCTACTCTTTTTCCTTGGTCTATTAATAGTACATGTTTATATTTTTTTAGTTGTATTAGTTCATAGGCACAAAAAATTGAGCTAGGCCCCATTCCTACTACTATTACATCATATTTACTTTGCATATAAATCACTCCATTTGTTTATTTTACTATATAATAATAGCATAAATTTATTATATATTCAACAAAAAAAGCCTATATTAGGCTTTTTTTAGGTTAATTTTCTTCTTTATTTGTTATTTCTTCTAGGTGTAATAATTCTTCCCAACGTCTGTCTACTTCTTTTTGAAATTCCTCTATCATCCATTCATTTCCTGGTTTAAACATGTGTTTAAATCTTTTTTGTGGTCTTAAGAATTCTTCTATTGGAAGTTTATTTTTTGGTTTGTAGTTTACTACATATCTTCCATCTATTACTTCATATAGTGGCCAGTAGCATGTTTCTACTGCCAATTTATTTATTTGCATTAAGTCTTCTGTATTATATCCCCATCCTCTTGGACATGGTGTAAGTACATTTAAGAAAGCTGGTCCTTTTGTATATATTGCTTTTTCTGATTTTTCATATAAATCTTTAAAGTTATTATATGCAATTGTTTGAGCAACATAAGGAATATGGTGGTTTGCCATTATATTTGTTAAGTCTTTTCTATTTTGCATCTTGCCAGGAATTACTTTTCCTGCTGGTGATGTTGTTGTATCTGCAAATCTAGGTGTAGCAGATGAACGTTGAATTCCTGTATTCATATATGCACCATTATCATAGCATACATATACCATATCATGTCCTCTTTCCATTGCTCCTGATAAGCTTTGTAGTCCTATATCGTAAGTCCCTCCATCGCCTCCAAATGCTATAAATTTAGTTGTTTGATCTTCTGGTATTTTTCCACTTCTTTTTAATGCTTTGTATGCAGCTTCTGCTCCACTTGCATTTGCAGCTGCACACTCAAAAGCTGTATGTACAAAAGAATCTGTCCATGCTGTGTATGGATAGATAAATGTTGAAACTTCCATACATCCTGTTGCACAAGATATTACTGCATGGTCTTTTGGTTTTAATGCTCTTAAAACCATTCTTCCTACAACAGGAGCTCCGCATCCTGCACACATTCTATGACCTGCTGTAAATCTTGATGGTTTTTCTGCAATTACTTCTTTTAAATTATATGCCATTGTTATTTCCTCCTATTTTCTTAATCCTAAATATCTATATGGGTTATCTATTTCTCCTGTTTTTGCAATTTGAGCCAAATCGTTATACACGCTTTCTATATCGTCTGCTTTTGTATCTCTTCCGCCAATTCCATATACATAGTTTACCATTGGAACTTGTTTTTTATTTACATACATTGCAGATGTTACATCTTCAAATAAAGCTCCACCAGCAGCATTTAATGAATCTGCTTTATCTAATACTGCAACTGCTTTTACATTTTCTAAAGCTTTTGCAATTTCTTCTGCTGGAAATGGTCTAAATACTCTTATTTTTAGAAGTCCTGCTTTTATTCCTTTTTCTCTTAAATTATCTACAACATATTTTGTTGTTCCTGCTGTTGAGTTCATACATACTATTGCAATATCAGCATCATCTAGTTTATATTCTTCAAAGAAAGAATATTTTCTACCTGTCATTTTTTCAAAGTCTTTTGCTACATCTAATATTACTTTTTTTGCATTTTTCATTGCTTCTGCTTGTTGTGCTTTGTGTTCAAATAAATATGCTTGTAAATCAAGTGGTCCTACTGCTATTGGGTTATCTTTATTTAGCAAGTATTCATCTGGTTTATATTCTCCGACAAAAGCTTTTACTTTATCATCTTCTATTAATTCTATATTTTCTATTGAATGTGATGTTATAAATCCATCTTGACATACCATTAAAGGTAGTTTTACATCTTTATTTTCTGCTATTCTATGTGCCATTATTAAATTATCATAAGCTTCTTGGTTATTCTCTGAAAATAACATAATCCATCCAGCATCTCTTACTCCCATTGCATCAGAATGATCATTATGGATATTTAATGGTCCTGATACTGCTCTATTTACCAAACTCATTACTATTGGCAATCTTAAACTTGAAGCAATATATATCATTTCCCACATTAATGACATTCCATTTGCAGAAGTTGCTGTCATAGCTCTTGCTCCTGCTGCTTCTGCTCCTATTGTTGCAGACATTGCACTATGCTCACTTTCTACTGCAACAAATTCTGTATTTACTTCTCCATTACTTACAAATGTTGAAAAATATTGTGGTATTTCTGTTGATGGTGTTATTGGGAATGCTGCTACTACATCTGGATTTATTTGTTTCATCGCAATAGCAGCTGCTTCATTACCACTTAAACGTTCTCTAATACTCATTGTTTATTCCTCCTAACTTATTTTAGAAAAGATTTTGTTATATCTCTAGAAGTGTGAGGTGAGCATTACACTTTTGTAACTGTGTAAATTTTCTCTATTTATCCCACTTTCCACATCTCATTTCTCACTTCAATTATTGCATTTCAATTGCGCCAAAAGGACATACTTTGGCACAAACACCGCATCCTTTACAGTAGTCATAATTAAAGTCTGTTCTCTTTTGATCTTTTCCTACTGGTATTGCATCATCTGGACAAACTGGAAAACACATTCCACATTGTCTGCATTTTTCTGATAGATAAACTGGTTTTACACTTCTCCAATCTCCTGTTTTAAATTCTCTTGCATTTCCGGCTGTATATATATCTCCTCCTGGAGTTAAATCTTCCATAGGAGTTTTACTATTTATTTTTTCTGTCATATCTATCAAACCTCCTTTTTTAATATTAATTTTTTGTAGGGAGTGACGCTCTGTCTGCCTGCAAGTAGCATATTCTACATTAATGGGCGAACACGGAATTCCACCCCCTACACATCATTCATAATTAGTATCATGTATGTGATTTATTTAAATTTTTTCTACTGAATTCAAAGCCATTTCTAAAGCCTTCATATTTCCTTCTATAACTTCTGGCTTCTTTGCAAATTTATGTTTAAAAGAACCTTTCATATCATTTAATAGCTCTTCATCTGTCATAACTTTACTTACTTTCACTATTGCTGCAAGCATTGGCGTATTTGGGAAATATTTACCTAAAGCTTCTATAGATATTTTTCTTGCATCTATTGTGTATATATCTCCTTCATAACCTTTTAAATGCTTTTTAATTTCTTCTGCTTCTTTTGTAGTGTTAATTACTATTGCACCTGTCTTTTTCAAGCCTGCTGTTACATCTACTGATTCTAATAATGTATCATCTACTACAACTACATAATCTGGCTGATAAATATTGCTGTGTATTGTTATTGGATTATTACTTATTCTGTTATATGCAGTAATTGGTGCACCCATTCTTTCTGGTCCATATTCAGGAAACCCTTGTATGTATTTTCCTGTGTTAAATGCTGCATCTGCTAAAAGAAGTGATGCTGTTTTTGCACCTTGTCCTCCTCTTCCATGCCATCTAATTTCAATTAAGCCTTCCATCTATTAACCTCCCTTTATTAATTTATATGTCTCTATTTTGCTGTTATACAAGATACAGTATATTTCGAAAATACATAAAAGTCAACCCACAGTTTTAGCAAAATTTGAATTTTTGTTTGATATGTGGTATAATATAGTTACTATAAAATTTTTGGAGGGTAACTCACATGAAAAAAACATCCATTGTCAAAATTATCCACACCATTTGCGCAGTCTTCTGTGCAATTATGCTTCTTTGGCTTGTAGGTGCAAGCCTTCAGGTAACAGCCGAATATGAAGCAGCAGCTTCATATCAGGAGGCAGAAAATCTGAATCCTTTTAAGTCAGATTCTGAAAAAACTCCTTGGGAAGTAAGATCTCAAGAAGTAAAATCAGAATTTGCCAACGGAAGTTGGGCTGTTCGCATTGCTTCTGGCAACGCAGACAAAGACCTTTCCATTATGGTAGTTTGCTCTTTATTGCTTGGTCTTATTTCTTCTGTAACAGGTTTGATTTTTATCAGATTTGTTAAGAATAAAAAAGCTAAAGCCAGAGCTAAGGCTAAAGCTAAAGCTGAAAACTTGAAAAAAGCTGATGCTGAAGCAAAAGCACGAAAGGAAAAAATAATTGCTGACCTGGCATCAGGTCGCCTTTATCCAAAAAAGTAAAAAAACAAAGCGATTTCAATTGAAATCGCTCTGTTTTTTATTTTATTCTTCTTCTGGTGCTTCTACTGGGCAAACGCCTGCACATGTACCACATCCTATGCATGTAGCTTCATCTATTATGTATTTATCTTCTCCTTGTGAAATGCATCCTACTGGGCATTCTGCTGCACATGCTCCACAAGATATACATTTATCTGATATTTTGTATGCCATTTTTTCATTCACCACCTTTTCATAAATCGCTGTGGGCAACAGCCCTACATATTTTGACTATTTTTATTTTTAGTATAAAAATTAATATCTAAATTATTTGTTGCTTTTTTCATCCATTTTCTCTAATTTTTCTAGTTCTTGTAATTCTTTTAAATCTTCTGGATTTTCTACCTCTATTTTATCATCATCTTTTTCTACATTTTTTATAATTTTTATATCTTTAGAATTGTATTTTTTAAAAAATGTATCTTCTCCATCATGAAATTTAACTTTTATTATTTCTTTTAAAGTTTCTACTCCACAAACTTCGCCTTCTCCATCTTCTGTTTTTACTATTGCGCCTACTTTTGGCAATCTTTTAAGTTTTTCTTCATATACTTCTTGTTCATATTTTAAGCAACACATTA
>OLSB01002388.1_pt1 | contig 15707 bp, 15 predicted proteins | sample 1672071 | NCBI WGS metagenome assembly OLSB01 (sample SAMEA3136642, study PRJEB25190) | human gut metagenome | biome: human gut; feature: human-associated habitat; material: faeces | place: Austria | collected 2013 | reverse complement strand
AAAGCTTGAAACGCAACGGGGGATTTGGTATGATGGACGTAAATAAGCCTTGAGGGGAAGGGCTGCACATTGTGTGCGGTGTGCGCCCTAAATTTTGGGAAGGCGGTTGGATTGAGATGGAAAAAAGCAAGCGAACGTTTCGTGGCAGTTACCCGGCGTATGCCCTGACCTATTTCTTCTTTTACTGGAGCTTGGGCGTGTTTACCTCGGTGCTGTCTATGTATCTGACGGGCATCGGCAAATCGAAAGCGGAGATGTCCTTCATTATGTCGGCTTCGAGCTTGTTCGGCGTGGTGCTGATCCCGATCGTGGGGTATATCAATGATAAGCTGCGAAAGCCGCGGCTTATCTGTACGGTGATGATGGCGTGCGTGGCGGTGTTCGGCATTCTGTTTGCGCTGGTGCGCGAAACGATGCTGCTGTTCCTTTTAAACGGCTGCATCATGGGGTTTATCTCATCGCTTTCGCCGGTGAGCGAGCGCATGGCAACCTCGACGAAGTACCGCTACGGCACCATTCGTATTTGGGGCACGTTTGGTTATGCGGCGGCCGTACAGGTGGCCTGCGCCATGATGGAATTTACGAGCCCGCAGCTGATTTTTGTTTCGGTCTCCGTTTCGGCGGTGCTGGCCATTGTGGGTTTCCTCGGTACGGACGACATTTCGTTTACGGATACGGAAGCGGCAAAGGCTGCGGCGGGCAAGCAGTTTTCATTTCTCTGTGCGCCAATGTACATTTTGTTCGTCATCATCGGGTTTATTTTTTCGGGCTGCTCAAATCTCAACATGACATACAGCCCCATTTTATTGCAGGAGCTCGGCATGCCGACGGGTGCGGTGGGCACAGTGCTGTTTTTCAGTACGATTGTTGAGCTGCCTGTCATTTTGTTTTCGTACAAATTTATGGATCGCTTTTCAGGGCGCACGCTGATGCTTTTGGCGTTTGCTATTATGGTGGCGCAGTTTTTGCTGTACGCCACGGCGCCGAACGCGTTTGTTGCGGTTGTGACCATGCTAGTTTTGCGTGCTATCGGCTCTACGCTGTTCGGGATGATCTTATTGAAGATCGTGCGCGGCGTTGTGCAGGTGCGTTCCGTTTCCACGGCGCTGGGCGTTATCAGCGCTACGGACGCGATGAGTGCCATTTTAATGCAGAACCTCGGCGGCATTCTGGTGGAAAACACGAGTATCCGCATCTTGTATTTTGCCATGGCGGGCCTGATGATGCTCGGCATGATCCTAACGCTGTTCCTGCACGTGCAGAACACGGAAAAGGTGTTTTCGTAAAAAATCCCCCGCAATTTCACTAAATTTCTGACAGTGAATTTTACGGGGGGAATTTTCTTTTTACTGGAAACGGGCGGGCGGCTGTGCTATGATTAAAGTATCAAACGGAAGGTGGTTATATTTATGATATTGGAAAGAGTCACGCCGGAAAGCGTGGGTATTCATTCCGAAGGCATATTGAAATTTATCGATCTTGCAGAAAGCAGAGGGCTTGAGCTGCACAGCATGATGCTGCTGCGCCACGGCAAGGTGTGCGCAGAGGGCTGGTGGAAGCCGTATAATCCGGCGTCGCCGCACATGATGTTCTCCTTTACAAAGGCGCTGACCTCCACGGCCATCGGCTTTGCGTGCCAGGAGGGAGCGCTGTCTCTTGACGATCGCTTGAGCGAGCTGTTCCCGGACAAGATGCCGGAAAATCCGAGCGAAAATCTGCTTGCCTGCACGGTGCGCGATCTGCTCACGATGTCCTGCGGCCACGAGACGGAAATCAATACGTTCGACGTGAACGAGTCGGATTGGATTAAGAATTTCCTTTCGCACGAATTTAAATATAAGCCCGGCACGTGCTTTATGTACAACACTGCCGGCACGAACATGCTGTGCGCCGCGCTGAAGCGCCGCACGGGTGAGAATCTGTTCGAGTACCTTACGCCGCGTCTTTTTGAGCCGCTCGGCATGGAGAATATTGAGTGCTTCCGCCTGCCGGACGGCGTTGAAATGGGCGGCGCGGGCAGCCGCCTGAAGACCGAAGACATGGCGCGCTTTATTTTGTTTGTTTCCCGGCACGGCAAGTGGGAGGGCAAGCAGCTTTTAAACGCCGAATGGTTCGACATGGCGAGCGCAAATCAGGTCTCGACGATCAGTCCGGCGAATAATGCGGATAACCCCGACTGGCGCTGTGGTTACGGTTTCCAGTTCTGGCGCTGCGTGCCGGAGCATGTGTTTCGCGCGGACGGCGCGTTCGGCCAGTACGGCGTGGTGTTTGAGGACAAAGACACCGTGCTCATTTTGCAGAGTTCCTCCTCCAACCAGCAGGAGCAGCTGACCTGCGCGTGGGAGGCGCTGCTGCCGGCTATCACGGACGAGGAGACGCTGCCGGAAAGCTCCATGGCGCACGTTTTGAAGAAGCGTTTGGAAAGAGCGGAGATCACGCCGATGCTGTCTTCCCGCAACCCGTGGTCCGAAAAAGAGATTGAGGGTAAGAAATTCGCGTTTACGGAGGAAGTTCCGGGGCTTGTCGATTTCATCGGTGGTGTGTGGATTGTGGCCCCGCAGGGCGGTGTAACAAAGACGCTGCGCTTGGAATTTGCTCCCGAAAAAGCAAATCTCGTTTTCGAGCAGGATAACGGCGAATTTACAGCGGAGATCGGCCTTCAGAGCCACTTCACGAGCTTTACGCTCGGCGGCCGTACCTACGGCGCTGTGGGTCGCTGGCGCAGTGACAAGCGCTTTGAGCTCGAAGTTCGCTGTGCGGAATCCGCAGGCGGCAGACGAATGATTTTCACATTTGAGGGTGACGTGCTCACGCTGGAGACGGAATCTACGATGGCAATCTCCGGCGGCATTGCAGACCGCCCGTACAAGCGCTACACGCTGAAAGCGGAATAATTTCAAAGAAGGATATGGAGCCGTGCGCAGAAGGAAAACCTGTTTGCGCGCGGCTTTTCTTTGCTTAAAATGTTTGACTAACGGCCTGAAATATGCTATACTCTTGGGGTATCGAATATTGGGCTGTCGCCAAGCGGTAAGGCAACGGACTTTGACTCCGTCACCTCGTGGGTTCGAATCCCGCCAGCCCAGCCAGAAAAAAGGACTTTGCGTTTTGCAAAGTCCTTTTTTCAACAAGATAAATCCCCCGGGAATTTGTGAAACTGCCCTTTGGGCGGTGAAGTGTCTTAGAATGTTTATAAAAGGAAAAACCGCCGACCTTCGCAATCATCTCGCGCAGTAGCTCAAAAGTCGGATTTTGTAAAAACAGGAGAAGGAGAAAAGGCGGACATAAAAATACTTTTGTCCGTTTTGGCAGAAATTATAGAGAAAACAAAAGCGCCGGGCTTCCATGAAAACTCGGCGCTTGATTTATTGATGAAAATTATACGAACTGGGACGGGTCTACACGGGTGCCGTTTTGGTAGACCTCAAAGTGGCAGTGGTCACCGAAGGAATAGCCGGTATCGCCGACATAGCCGATGACATCGCCCTTGTTGACCCACTGGCCCTCGCTGACGGCGACAGAGCTCATGTGTGCGTACAGGGTGGAATAGGTGCTGTCGTGGTAAATGGAGACGTAGTAGCCCCAGGAATAGCCCCAATCATCGGAGCCGTTTGCGGTCATGACCGTGCCGGAGCGGGATGCCACGATCGGCGTGCCGCGGCTTGCGGGGATATCCATGCCGTAGTGGCCGTTGCCAAATGCACAGCTGACGCCGGTCCAGCCCGGAACAGGCCATGCAAAGCTTTCACCGGAATAGTCATCGTCATAAGACGGCTGCGGCACCGGGGTCGGGGTGGGGGTCGGCTTTACGGTCGGCACCGGGGTCGGTGTCGGGGTAGGCATAACGTTGCCGTTATCGTCCACTTCTTCTTCGGGCACCGGGGTCGGCGTAGGTGTAGGCTCTACGGTTGGTACCGGGGTCGGGGTGGGCGTGGCTTTTGCCTGTGCCATCTGCTGCTGCATTTCGGCGATCTTTGCCGCCATCATGTTTGCGAGCACGTATTCTTCTTCCTCGGTACGGGAAAGCTCGGTCTCGGCACTGCTCTTATCGGAGCGAATCTGCTCGAGCAGGGCGGTGTTGTCGCTTTCAAGCTGCTTTAATTCTTCTTCGCTTGATTCATACAGCTTTTTGGCATCGGCGAGCGCGGTCTTTTCTTTTTCAAGCTCTTCGCGCTGTGCCTTTGTCTCGTTCATGTACGCTGCAACCGTATCGATGAGCTGCTTATCGTGGCGGGTGATGGTGGAGACGGCCTCTGCGCGCATGGAGAAATCATGCAGGCTTTCGGAATTGAAGAGAATCTCCAGTGTGCCGACGGTGCAGCCGGCGGAGTACAGCACGGCGAGACGCTTTTTCAGAAGCTCCATGGTATCGGAGATCTGATCTGCGGAATCGCTGAGCTCTTTTTCGAGCTTTTTAATGCTGGTGTTCAGCACGGTGATGTCACTGTTTGCGGTATCGATCTGCTCCTTGATGGTATCAATCTTTTCGGAGAGTAGGGTAAGGTATTCGGTCTTATCGGCCTCCTGAGACTCCAGAGAGGAGATTTTGTTTTCGAGGTCGGCCTTTTTGTTGGCGAGCTCGGTCTGCTTGGCTTCCATATCGGCTACGGTATCGTCGGCGTAGCTGAGCGGTGCGGCACAGAGCAGCAGGGCGGAAAGCACGGCTGCAGTGATGCGCTTCATGTTTTTAGAAAACAGCTTCAACGGAAAAACTTCCTTTCAGCAATAAATTTCGATTTCATAAAAGGGCATACGAATCCCCCTTTTATATACGGGACTATTCTACATGATAACTTTCGATTTTTAATTCCTTAAAAGAATTAAAATGCAAATTACTACGGAAAAAGAACAGATTTATTTCAGAATTCTTACAAGAGAGCCCAAGTCGGTATCAGCTTCGAGATAACTTTACGGGGAAAAGAAGGGCACTTCAAAGGAAAAAGAGGATGCGCGAAAGCGTTTTACTTGACATTTTGCCGCGAAACGAGTACAATATCAGCGGTTGTTCGTTAGTTTGTTTAACTAAATTTATCGAAAAACGGCACAAATGGGCGAAAGGAGTGTGCAGCATGTCCGGCTTTTCTGCGAAAGCAAACGAGCTTCTGGTGGAGATCTATCGCAATGTGCAGATCTTGGAGCAGAACGAACTGAAAAAACAACGGCTGAACATCTCCATCAACGAGATGCACATGATCGAGCTCATTGCCAAAGGCAAAACCGGCATGACGGTCAGCGAGATCGCCCAACAACTCAAGGTGACAAAGCCCTCCGTTACGGTGGCGGTGAACAAGCTGGTGCAGAAGGGCTACTGCGAAAAGCAGCGTCTGCCCGGCGACGGCCGCGCGGTGCAGGTAATGCTAACGCCCGAGGGTAAAAAAGTGGAGGCGTTCCACCGCCGCTGCCACCGGCGCATCATTGCGGAAATCTGCGAGGATCTTTCGGAAGAGGAGCGCGAGGAGCTTCTGCGCACCATGACGCGCATCAATTCTTATTTTCAGACGAAATTGTGATTTCTTTAAGTTTATTTCGATGATTTGCGCGGCAAATCATTGGGAGACCCCTTAATTGGGTCTCCCACACCTCAACAGTCCACTGGACTGTTGAGGTTCCCGTCCTGATTTTTGGGAGGCAAAAAGATTTCGCCATTTGCGAATGACGACTTAGGGCGCTGCCCTAAGAACCCGCAAGTTTTCTGAAGAAAACTTGACTAAAGACTTTTAACAAACATTCACTTTAATAAGGTTATTATATTGCCTTTACGGCGCTGCCGAAATTTTTTCGGCCGGAAAGGAAAGAAAACTATGAGCTTTAAAATTTTAGGTACAGGCAGCTACGCGCCGGAGCACGTTGTGACGAACGACGACCTCTCTGCGCTTGTAGACACCAACGATGAATGGATCACACAGCGCATCGGCGTGCGCTCCCGCCACATCAGTGAAACGGAAACGAATGTGGATATGGCGGTGAAAGCGGCCGAGCGCGCACTGGAAAACGCGGGCATCTCTGCCGATGAGCTCGACCTCATCATTGCGACGACCATCACGGGCGACACGCTTTCTCCGGGCACGGGCTGCATGGTGCAGAACCGCATCGGCGCGCACTGCCCGGCGTTTGACCTTGCGGCGGCCTGCAGCGGCTTCCTCTTTGCGTTGGAAACGGCGGCGGGCTTCCTTTCCCGCGGCGCGTATAACCGCGTGCTTGTCGTCAGCGCAGAGCGCATGAGCGGTATCATCGACTGGACAGACCGCGGCACGTGCTGCATTTTCGGCGACGGCGCGGGCGCGGCGGTGCTCGGCAAGGGTGACGGTCTTGTGGCCTCTCACCTGATGACAAAGGGCGGCGACGACGTAATCACAATCCCGACGCGCTATGACCGTTCCCCGTGGTACAAAAACGAGATCAGCGAGATTACGTCCGTACACATGAACGGCCGCGAGACGTACAAATTCGCCGTGATGGCGATGTCCGACAACATCAAGGATTTGATGGCTTCGGCGGGCGTTGCGGGCGAAGACGTGGCGCTTGTCATTCCGCATCAGGCAAATTACCGCATTATCAACGAAGCGCGACGCAGAATCCCCGACATTGCGCCGGAGAAGTTCTGTATCAACATCGACCGCTACGGCAACACGTCTTCCGCGAGTGTGCCGATCCTCTTGGATGAGATGAACCGCGCGGGCAAGATTCACGAGGGCGACCTCATCATTCTGGCGGCATTCGGCGGCGGTCTTTCTGCAGGCGCCATGATCATCCGCTGGTAAAAACACGACATACAGTCAAAAATAAAGAAAAACCGAAACGTTTTCAACAGGCAAAAGCCGGAAAGGGGAAAACATTATGATCTCAACACCGATTTGTGACATGCTTGGCATTCGCTACCCGATCTTTCAGGGCGGCATGGCTTGGATCTCGGACGGCAAATTAGCAGGCGCCGTTTCCGAAGCGGGCGGCCTTGGCATTATTTCCGCTATGAACGCAAACGCAGAGTACCTGCGCGAGCAGATTAAAATTGCAAGAGAACTGACCGATAAGCCCTTTGGTGTGAACATCATGCTGATGAGCCCGTTCGCGGACGAGGTGGCAAAGGTGGTCGCGGAGGAAAAAGTGGCGGTCGTAACGACCGGCGCGGGTAACCCCTCCAAATATATGAAAGACTGGCTTGCGGCCGGCATTAAGGTTATCCCGGTCGTGGCATCCGTCAGCATGGCACGCCTGATGCAGCGCGTGGGCGCCTGTGCGGTCATTGCGGAGGGCGGCGAAAGCGGCGGCCATATCGGCGAAACGACCACCATGGCGCTTGTACCGCAGGTGACGAGCGCAGTGACGATTCCGGTCATCGCGGCGGGCGGCATCGGCGACGGCCGCGGCGTGGCGGCAGCATTCATGCTGGGCGCTGTGGGCGTGCAGCTCGGCACGCGCTTCCTGGTTGCAAAGGAGTGCGGTGTGCACCAGAACTACAAAAACAAGGTCTTAAAGGCCAATGATATTGCGACGATGTCTACCGGCAAGCGTCTCGGTCACCCGGTGCGCAGCATCAAGAACCCGTACACGAAAGAATATTTTAAGCTCGAGTACAGCGATATTTCCGACGAGGAGCTTGAAGCGTACGGCAGAGGCTCTCTGTACCGCGCGGCCGTGGAGGGCGACGAAAAGACCGGCTGCTTCCTTGCGGGCCAGATTGCCGGCATGGTGAACAAAGAGCAGACCGCAAAGGAGATCATCGAAGAGATCTTCACGCAGGCGGAAGATGTGCTGAAGGGGGCGACCAAATGGGTAAAGTAGCCTTTGTTTTCTCCGGTCAGGGCGCACAGTACAGCGGCATGGGCAAGTCCCTTTACGAGCACAGCGCGGCGGCAAAGAACGTGTTTGACACGGCGGAGAGTATCCGCCCCGGCACGAAGAACCAGTGCTTCTCCGGCACCTTGGAGGAGATCAGCATCACGAAAAACACGCAGCCGTGCCTGTTCTGCGTTGATCTTGCGGCGGCGGAAGCGCTGCGTGAAGCGGGCATCACGCCCGATGTGACGGCGGGTTTCTCGCTCGGCGAAGTGGCGGCAGTGACGTTTGCGGGCATCTTTACAACGGAAGAGGGCTTCTCGCTCGTCACAAAGCGCGGCGAAGCGATGCAGGCGGCGGCCGAGCAGGCAGACAGCGCCATGGCGGCGGTTTTGAAGCTGCCGAACGAAAAGGTTGAGGAGCTGTGCCGCATGCACCAGAGCGTGTTCCCAGTGAACTACAACTGCCCGGGCCAGCTCGTCGTGGCGGGTCTCAAAACGACTTTGCCGGATTTCCTTTCCGACGTTGCCGCAAACGGAGGCAGAGCCGTACCGCTGAATGTGAGCGGCGGCTTCCATTCTCCGTTTATGGAGAGCGCTTCTGCGCGTCTGCACGACGTTTTGGAGACGATGGACGTGAAGGAGCCGACCGTGCCGGTCTACGCGAACTACACGGCGGAGCCGTACACGAAAGAAACGGCAAAAGAACTGCTGACACAGCAGGTGGCACACCCGGTGCGCTGGCAGCAGACCGTTGAAAAAATGATTGAGGCGGGCGTGGATACGTTTGTTGAAGTGGGCGCAGGCAAAACGCTGTGCGGCCTCATCAAAAAGACGAGCCGCGCGGTGAAGGTATATAACGTGGAAGACGCGGAGACGCTTTCGGCAGCGGTGCAGGCGATCCGTGCAGAAGGAGAAAACGCATGAGCTTAAACGGCAAAACGGCGCTCGTTACGGGCGCATCCAGAGGCATCGGCCGCGCCATTGCGCTGCGCCTTGCCGAAGACGGCGCGAATGTAGCGGTCATCTACGCAGGCAGCGCCGATAAGGCCAAAGCTGTTGTGAACGAGATCACGGCGCTTGGCGTAAACGCAAAAGCATACCGGTGCAACGTGGCGGATTCCGCCGCGGTGAACGAAACCGTGAAAGCGGTGACGAACGACCTCGGCAAGATTGATATTCTCGTCAACAACGCGGGCATCACACGCGACGGCCTGATGCTGCGCATGAAGGACGAGGATTTTGATGCGGTGCTCGACACGAATTTAAAGGGCGCGTTCAATATGATTCGCGCGTGCTATTCCGGCTTCATCCGCAAGAAAAGCGGCAGAATCATCAACATTTCCTCCGTTTCCGGCATTATGGGCAACGCAGGGCAGGCGAATTATTCCGCTTCAAAGGCGGGCGTCATCGGTTTAACGAAATCCGTGGCGCGCGAACTCGCTTCCCGCGGCATCACCTGCAATGCGGTGGCGCCGGGCTTTATCCAGACGGACATGACAGAAAATCTCGGCGACAACAATCCGCTTTTAAACAGCATCCCGCTGGGCAGAATGGGCAAGCCGGAGGATATTGCGGCGGCAGTGGCGTTTTTGGCTTCCGACAGCGCGGCGTACATTACGGGCGAAGTGCTGAAGGTAGACGGCGGTTTGGCTATTTAAAACCTGTGAATTTTGAGATTTTACGGGCTTGAAAAGTTCTTATTGATTAAGTTTTCAACGTAAAAAGATAAATCGGTTCAAAACTTTCAAGAGAAAGGAGTGCTTCCGTTTCGGAAGCCTGAAAAATATGGAAAGAAGAGTAGTTATCACGGGTCTCGGCGCAGTTACCCCGATCGGCAACGATGTGGATACGTTCTGGGAAAACCTGAAAGCCGGCAAGTGCGGCATCACGAAAATCACGAAGTTTGACTCCACGGACTTCAAAGCGCATGTGGCGGCGGAGGTCAAGGATTTTGACCCGCTGCTGTACATGGATAAGGGCGAAGTGCGCAAGAACGACCCGTTCTCTCAGTTTGCCATCGCGGCGGCAACGCAGGCGGTGAACGACAGCGAAATCATGGGCAAGATCGACCCGGAGCGCTTCGGCGTGTATTTCGGTTCCGGTATCGGCGGCATCCAGACGTTCTCCAATCAGGTGACGGCGCTGAACGAAAAGGGCCCGCGCCGCGTTTCCGCGTACTTTATCCCGATGCTCATTGCGAATATCGCGGGCGGCAACATCGCCATTAAGTTCAACGCGCAGGGCTCCTGCCTGCCGATCACCACGGCGTGCGCGACGAGCAACAACGAGATCGGTGAAGCGTACCGCGCCATTAAGCACGGCTATCTCGATGCCATCATCGCCGGCGGCGCGGAAGCAGCCATCGTCCCTGTGGGCGTGGCGGGCTTCGGCAATATGACGGCGCTGACCACCTGCCCCGACCCGGAAGACGCTTGCTGCCCGTTTGATAAGCGCAGAAGCGGCTTTGTCATGGGCGAGGGCGGCGCGGCGCTCATTCTCGAAGAATATGAGCACGCAAAGGCGCGCGGCGCGAGAATGTACGCGGAGATCGTGGGTTACGGCGCTACGGACGACGCGCACCACATGACTGCCCCGGATCCGGAGGGCAACGGCGGCGCAAGAGCCATCCGCATGGCATACGAAGAAGCGGGCGCGGACCTTGCAAACGAGAAAATTTACATCAACGCGCACGGCACCAGCACGCCGCTCAACGAGCGCAGTGAGACGCTGGCCATTAAAAAGGCGTTCGGCGAGCACGCATATGACGTTGTCATCAGCTCCACAAAGTCCATGACGGGCCACATGTTGGGCGCGGCCGGCGCGGTGGAGGCCATTGCTTCCACGCTGGCGGTGAAAGAGGGCATCGTTCCGCCGACCATCAACTACAAGGAGCCGGACCCGGACTGCGACCTTGACGTCTGCCCGAACGAAGCGAGAAAGGTTGACCTTGACCTCGCCCTGTCCGTTTCCCTCGGCTTTGGCGGCCACAACGCTTGTATTGCAATTCGCAAGGTTTTGTAGTAAAATATGGGGTACGACACCGCAGGGTATCTGCGGGAATACCCGGATAAATACCGCTTGATTCAACGGAGGGACGTTTGTGAATATTAAAGACATTGCGGCTTTGGCGGAGATCGTCAAGCAGAACGAGCTGACGAAGCTGGAAATAAACGGCGAAAATATCGTCATTGAGCGCGCCGCGCAGGTCGTGCAGGCGGCACCGATCCTGAACGCCGTGCAGCCCGCCGTGCCGGAGCAGATGCACACGACGGAGCCCATTGCGGAAGTGAAGGAGAAAGAGGGCGTTTATGTAAAAAGCCCTGCCGTAGGCGTATTTTACGCCGCGCCGTCTCCGGACAGCAAGCCGTTCGTCGCCGTGGGCGACACGGTGCACAAGGGCGATACGCTCTGCATCATTGAGGCCATGAAGCTGATGAACGAGATCAACAGCGAAATGGACGGCGAGATTGCCGAGATTTGCGTCGGCAACGGGCAGGTCGTCGAATACGACCAGCCGTTGTTCCGCATTATTTAAGATGAAAAGCTCCCGGAGCGCCGCCGAAAAAATGCGCGTCCCCGGGATTTTTCCGTGGAAAGGAATACGTTAGATGAACAAGGAAGAGATCAAAAAGATCCTGCCGCACCGCGAGCCGATGCTTCTCGTAGACGAAGTGGAGCTCATTGACGGCAAAGCGTTCGGCAAGTGCCACATCCGCGGTGACGAATACTTTTTGCGGGGCCATTTTCCGGGCAACCCCATCGTGCCGGGCGTGATTCAGTGCGAAATGCTGGCGCAGAGCGCCTGCGTGCTGCTCGCAGACGGTGCATCGGAGGGCATGACCCCGGTGTTTACGAGCCTCGATAAGGTGAAGTTCCGCGGCATGGTGAAGCCCGGTGATACGCTGGAGACCGAGTGCGAGCTCGTGCGCCAGCGCGGCATGTTCTATTTTGCAAAGGGTACGGGCCGCGTAAACGGCAAGGTCTGCGTTTCGGCAGAGTTCTCGTTTGCGCTCGTCAAGGCGTAAGCCCGGCGGAAAGGAACAGGCTATGTTTACGAAACTGCTTATCGCGAACCGCGGCGAAATCGCGGTGCGCATTATTCGTGCCTGCAAGGAAATGGGCATCCGCACCGTGGCGGTGTATTCCAAGGCGGACGCGGAGTCTATCCACGTGGCGCTGGCCGATGAAGCCATCTGCATCGGCGAGGCGGCGGCGAAGGACAGCTATTTGAATCAGGAGCGCATCATCAGTGCGGCCATTGCGTCGAAAGCGCAGGCCATTCACCCCGGCTACGGCTTTTTGGCGGAAAATGCTTCGTTTGCGAAGCTGTGCAAAAAGTACGGCATCGCGTTTGTGGGCCCGTCCGGCGAACTCATCGACCGCATGGGCGATAAGGACGCCGCACGCAGACTGATGAAAGCGTCCGGCGTGCCGATTATTCCGGGCAGCGGCATTTTGGAAAATGTCGACGAAGCAAAAAGGGCGGCAAAGGAGATCGGCTACCCCGTCATGTTAAAAGCATCGGCAGGCGGCGGCGGCAAGGGCATTCGACTTGTAAAGACCGAGGACGAGCTGGAACAGGCGTTTAAAACGGCATCAAGCGAAGCGCAGCAGGCGTTCGGTGACGGTCGCATGTACATGGAAAAATACATTTATCCGGCAAAACACATAGAAGTGCAGCTGCTCTGTGACGAGCAGGGGCATGTGGTGTGCCTTGGCGAGCGCGAATGCTCCATTCAGCGCAATAACCAGAAGCTGATTGAAGAATCCCCCTCGCCCGGTGTGACAAAGGAAAAGCGCGCCGAGCTGTTTGAGGCGGCGACGAAAGCGGCGAAAGCCGTGGGCTATGTGAACGCCGGTACGGTGGAATTTTTGATGGACCGCGACAAGAATTTCTATTTTATGGAAATGAACACGCGCCTTCAGGTAGAGCATCCGGTTTCGGAGCTCGTCACCGGCAAAGACATTGTAAAGTGGCAGATCCGCATTGCAGCGGGTGTAGAGCTTGACTGCACGCAGGCGGACATTAAAGTGCGCGGCGCGGCGATCGAGTGCCGCATCAACGCGGGCGGCGTGGGCAAAGTGAATTTCCTGCACATTCCGTCCGGCCCGTGGGTGCGCTTTGATACGTTCTTATATCAGGGCTACGAGGTGCCGCCGTTTTACGATTCCATGCTCGGCAAGATGATCGTGTTTTCTTCGACAAGAGAAGAAGCGATACGCAAGATGCAGTCCGCCTTGTGCGAGCTTGTCATCGGCGGTTTGCCGAACAACATTGAAGATCAGATCGATATTATCCGCGACCCCGTTTTCCACAGCGGAGATTATTATACGGACTTCATCAAAAACCGTGAGGGCTGAGGAAGTTCATTTACCGAAGGGAGTAGACCGTTATGAATTTGATGGGTCTGTTCCGCTCGCCCCAGAATGAGCTGGAAAAGGGCGGAAAACAACTGAAAAACCCGCAGGAGGAGCAGCACGAGATCACAATGACATGCCCGAAGTGCGGCACGCAGACCCCGGTCTCCGAGCTTTGGGACGACCTGAACGTCTGCCGCTGCGGCCACCATTTCCGCATGACGGCACGCCAGCGCATCAGCTTTTTGGCGGACGACGATACGTTTACGGAGCTCGATGCCGACATGACGAGTCATGACATTCTGGAGTTTCCGAACTACGAAAATAAACTGAAAAGCGCGCGCCTTGCGACCCGAGAAAAGGAAGCCGTTGTCTGCGGCACCGCAAAGGTAATGGGAGAGGACTGCGCCGTGTTCTGCATGGACCCGCATTTTATGATGGGCAGCATGGGCACGGTTGTCGGCGAGAAGATCACGCGTTTGTTTGAGTATGCCACAGAGCACCGTTTGTCTGTTATCGGCTTTACGGCGGCAGGCGGCGCCAGAATGCAGGAGGGCATTTTGTCTTTGATGCAGATGGCGAAAACGAGCGGCGCGGTACGCCTGCACAGCGATGCAGGGCTCTTTTATCTCACTGTGTTGACCGACCCCACAACGGGCGGCGTGACGGCGAGCTTTGCCATGGACGGCGACGTCATCATGGCGGAGCCTGACGCAATGGTCGGTTTTGCCGGTGCGCGTGTCATTGAACAGACCATCCGCAAAAAGCTGCCGGAGGGCTTCCAGCGTGCGGAGTTCCTTTTGGAGCACGGCTTTATTGATCTCATCACGCCGAGAAGTCGGCAGCGTGAAGTGATCGCGCGGCTCCTGCGTCTGCACAACGAGGGCAAACAGGATGCCTGCGTACAGCAGGCGGATGCAGGTGAGACAAAGGAGGCTGAAGCATAATGGCAACGGCATACGAAAAGGTTCAGCTTGCTCGCGGCAAGGGACGCCCGAGCGGCCTCAGCTTCATTCAGAATATTTTCCCGGATTTCATTGAGCTGCACGGCGACCGCCGTTTTGCGGATGACCCCGCGGTCATCGGCGGCATCGCGACGCTCGGCGGCCGCGCGGTGACGGTCATCGCCATCGAAAAGGGCGCAGACACAAAGGATAAGGTCTACCGCAACTTCGGTTCGCCGAACCCGGAGGGCTACCGAAAGGCGCTGCGCCTGATGAAGCAGGCAGAAAAGTTTCAGCGTCCGGTAATCTGTTTTGTGGATACGCCGGGAGCTTTCTGTGGTATCGAGGCAGAGGAACGAGGACAGGGCGAGGCTATTGCCCGTAATCTCTGGGAGCTTGCCGGACTGAAAACACCGGTTCTGTCTATTGTGACAGGAGAAGGTGGAAGCGGTGGGGCACTTGCTCTGGCAGCAGGTGATCAGGTATGGATGTTGGAGAATTCCATATATTCTATTCTTTCACCGGAAGGATTTGCAAGTATTCTCTGGAAGGACAGTACTAAGGCAAAAGAAGCTGCCGCGGTCATGAAACTGACAGCATCGGATCTGTATGAGAAAGGAATCATTGAGCAGGTGATTCCTGAACCGGAGAATCTGACACCGGAAAGTATGTGGCAGGTGGCTGAACGCCTGAACGATAAAATCTGTACTTTCCTTCAAAAATATACATCTCTTTCCGAGGAAGAGCTTCTCGAAACAAGATACGCCCGTTTTCGTAAGTTCTGAATTGAAATATCACGCGACTCGCCCAGAACGTAAATGTCCTCTCCTTCCAGCGAGTACCCAAAGGCATTCAGTTCCTCTGCAAGGTGGGCAAGCGTGTCATCCTTAGCAAGCTGTACACTCCAAACCGCAGCAACAACAAGCAGTACTGCCGCCAAGCCCAATAGAATGAATTTTGTTCTGTTGCTCAAACCCATAATGCCTGCACTAATACAATCATGCCCGTCATCGCCGCAAATGCCGCAGCAGCCGCCGCGTCACGCGGTGCAAAGCGCAGCACATGCATCCGCGTGCGCCCCTTTCCGCCATGGTAACAGCGGCTTTCCATGGCCATCGCAAGTTCGTCCGCCCTGCGGAATGCGCTGATGAACAACGGTACCAACACAGGGATCATGCTTTTCGCACGCCGGAATATGTTGCCGGATTCAAAGTCCGCACCGCGCGCCATCTCCGCCTTCATGATTTTATCCGCTTCTTCGATGAGAGTCGGGATAAAACGCAAAGCGATGGTCATCATCATCGCGAGTTCATGCGCCGGAAAGCCGAGTTTTCCAAACGGCGTGAGCAGTTTTTCCAATGCGTCCGTAAGCGCAATGGGTGTTGTCGTGAGCGTCATAAGCGACGTACCCGCAAGCAGCAGCACCAGGCGCAGCGTGATATAGACGGCCTGATAAACGCCGCCTTCCGTAATTTGGATAAACCGCCATTCCCAAATGAGATCGCCCGTCTTCACCATGAACAAATTGATGAAAAACATGAAAACGAGCAAAAAACGGATGGGTTTCAGCGAGCGCACCAAATAGGAAAGCGGGACGCGCGCAAGGTATGTCACCATGGCAACGAAC
>OLSB01002385.1_pt1 | contig 15723 bp, 11 predicted proteins | sample 1672071 | NCBI WGS metagenome assembly OLSB01 (sample SAMEA3136642, study PRJEB25190) | human gut metagenome | biome: human gut; feature: human-associated habitat; material: faeces | place: Austria | collected 2013 | reverse complement strand
CGAAAAAATCGAGCAAGCGAGCAGCGCGAAGATTTTTTCGGGCACCGCAAGGCGGTGGGGGCAGATGCTGCCGCAGGCTACCTTTGGAGCGCATCTGTGCGCAGTACGGATTTAGGTTTTTCGGCTGAGAAAAATCTAAATTCGTAGTCAGCACAGCTAAGCGTCAAAGGGGTTTGTCAAGGGGGAAGTTTGGTCCCCCTTGACCCTGTTTTGCTTCCTTTTGCAGGAGCAAAAGGAAGGCCCCCGCGGCGAGCGGTGCTAACTATGCCTTTGCAAAAGGCCCCGCGACGCCGATAGGCGACTGCAAACTGGCCTCCGCCGGGCAGGCAAGATGAGATGGGGCCTACCCACATAAAAAGGCCCGGAGAGAAGCTCGCCGCTTCCCTCCGGTAAAAAGGCTTATTCTGCTTTGGCGGTGCTGCTGGTGCCGTCCTCTCCGTGCAGGATGCGGTCCAGCTCCTCCCGGCGGGCCCGGCGGTAATCGTAGTACTGCTGCAGCTTTTCCCGCAGCGGGATCTCGGTATGCAGGGCCAGGAAAAAGTGCTGGCGGCCGTTTTCCCGGCCGGCCTTAAAGTAGGCCTTCAGCTCCTCATAGCGGACCACCACATTCTTCTCGCGGGCAAATGTCCTTATCTTGACCATGAGGTGGGTGGAATAGACGAAATCGATGGCGAAAACGCCGAAAAACGCGCCGATGACAAAGGAAAACGCCAAATTGCGGGAAAGCCAATCCAGTGCCCGCAAAATGAAAGGATCCACAAAGAAATAATAGGCCGCGCCCATCACTGCCCAAATGGCGGAAAACAGGGGGCAAATAAGGCCATTCACATTACCCCAGCGGCGGCTGTAATCCCACAGACGGGCATTCATCACCTTCAGCAGCAGAATGCCGGCAATGTACTCGATGGCGGTCATGGCGGCGGCCATCAGCACCAGCATGGCAATGTGGTTCCACACGGGGTCGGCGATCTGACGGCTTTCCGAAAGGCGGGAAACCAGGTACAGGATGCAAAGCCCGGTGCCGTACAGCGGCACATAGGGCCCCACCATAAAGCCGGGGTTGATCCACTTGCGCTCGGGATTATTGCCGGAAATAAAGCGCCGGAAGAAAAGCTCCAGCACCCAGCCCAGCGAAGAACCGATATAGAACAAAAAAGCCAGCTTCAAGAAGGTATTCATAGGGCCCTCCGGTCACGGTTTTTGGCGGCCATGCCGCGCTGGGGAAAATTATATCACATCTTCGGCCGGGGTTCAACTCACACATGGGATAGAATGGGGGCAGCGGCAGGTTTTGAACCTACTGCTGCCCCCAGAGAGGTAAGTGAGGATGGCTGTTTAGAAGCGGCGGGTGCCTGCATACAGGCACAGAGCCGCAAGCGCCAGCAGAGCCAAGCCGGGCAGCGGCTGGCCCACCGGGGCCGCGCCGGTATTGGGGTTGCTGGCGGGGGTGCTTTCACCGGACTGGGAGGGAGTGATGATCACCACACCGCTGCCGCTTTCGGTCCACAGGATGATGGAGCCGGTAATGGATTCGTAGTTATCAAGCTGCGGGGTGAATTTCCAGGTGTAGGCCTTGTCTTTTTCTACGGGAACAGTGCTGGGGTCAAGCTCATCCGTTTCCCCTACCCATTTTACAGTGCCGGGCACAGAGAATGCATTATTATCGGCATTGAGGTGGGCATCGGCCAGGGTCTTGCCGCTGGAGGTGATGGGGGTGTAATTGGGAGTGCCAGTGGGGGTAATTTTGGTGAGGGTAATGTTTACGGTAACGGTGGCATCCTCGTGGTTCTTAGAATAGGTCTGATCATTATATCCAACTTGCATGGTTATTGTAATTTCGTCATTTACACTTAGACCATTAGCCAGTTGATAAGTAATGGCACCAGTATTAACATCCACACCCCAGCCACTTTTTATCGTGTCTACGGGAGAATAAGTTCCCGTGTGGAAACGCAGTGTTCCTGCATCCTTTTCCAGTTTGTTCAGATCTGTACCAATGTAATCATAGATATTGATGGTCTTGCTGGCGGTGTCATTGTAGACCTGGTTCACATTGATGGTGCCCAGCAGGGGGCCATCCGCCTTGGCAATGGGCACTTTGACTTCCTCGCTGGTGAGGGAGTAGGTGCCAACGGTGGCTGTGCAGCAGTAATCGTAGTCCCCCGCATTCAGGCCGGTTTCCACTGTATAGGTTTGGGCAGTAGCATTATCAATCGCGGTTTTCTCGTTGCCGTTTACCTTGTACCACTGGTAGGTCACACCGGTCGCATTATCCGGGGCAACAACGGTTGCGGTAAGAACCGGGGCCTGTTCGGCGGTGTAGCCGTATTTGGCGTTATGGGCCGTTACGGATGCCGTGACACTCTTGATGGGGGCCTCCTTAACAGTATTGCCATCAAATACATAGCCGCGGGCCAACAGGGTTTCCTTATCGGCTCCGGTAATTTCGCCATAGGTGCCGCCGGAGAGTTGAACTGTACCGTCGCTAACTTCCAGCTTAGTAACTCTACCATTCCCTGTTATGGTAAGCTTGCCCTTTGTTACTTTCAATTCATTTATGGTTACTCCAGCCAAATTAAGCGTTACCTGCGTATTCTTTCCACTGTAAGTCACGCTCTCCTGGTTCCCAATTGGATTTACCGTTATTGAGTCTCTTTCATTGCCGGCATAATCCAGTGCCCCCTGCAAGGTTGTAAAGCACCCCTGAGCGGTAGAGTTGCCTAAATACGCTCCCAAGCCAACCCGGCATGCATCACATATACCATCTCTGTTGATATCATAATGCTGAATTGTTAGATTCTCTCTAACATGCTCGCATTTGTCACATCTTGGGCTGTGGCTTATGCCATTGGCATTAGGTGCCCACAGGTTTTCATCGTAGGTGTGTGCGCCATCGGCACATTCCGTCGCCAGTGCTACAACAGACAGCATGGTGACACACAGCACGGCGGCCAGCAAAATACTACTTACTCGTTTCTTCATATGTTCCTCCAGAATTACAGTTTTTATTCTACCAGCCACAGGCGGCGGGCGGCGGTTTTGGCCTCGCTGCGGCGGCTGACATTCAACTTGGTGAGGATATGGCTGACATGGGTTTTTACCGTGGGCAGCTTGATATCCAGGATACGGCCGATCTCGGCATTGCTTTTATCGGCGCACATCAGGCGCAGCACCTGCAGCTCGGTGGCGGTCATTTCCTCGCCGGGGGGCAGGGGCGGCACCAGGAAGTAGGGATACCGGGCGGCCTGCACCCGGGCAAAGGCCACCACCTGCCGGTACCAGCTCTCTTCCTCCGGGCTGGGCAGGGCCTGCAGCAGGGGCAGCAGGGCGGCGCCGCAGCAGCTTACCGGGCGGATGAACCCCAACCCGGCGGCAATGCGCAGGGCATCGGTAAGGCTTTGCCGCCAGGCTTCGTCCTTTAGCCGGTACTGGGCCACGGCCCGCAAAAGCAGCAGGGTGGTGTGATCCATCTTCCGCTGGCAGGCGATGCAGTAGGGTTCCAGCGGAGCCAGGGTAAGCAGGGCGGCCTGCGGCCGGCCCTGAGCGAGCTCCGCCATGGCCTGAGTAAAGTACTGGTAGCGCTTCATGATATTGATGCTGAGGGGGTCGCGCGGGGCCTTTTCCCGGTACCAGCTATCTACGGCATCGGTATCGCCAGTCCGCAGGTCAATGCGGCACAGCATGGCATCGATATTGGGCAAAAATCGGCTTTGGCCGCCTTCCGCGAAGCGCTGCCGCAGGCTTTCCAGCGTCCTGCGGGCATCCTGGGAGTGGCCGGCCGCCAACTGGCTGCGGGCCAGCAGGCCCACCGCGGCGAATTCAATATCCGGGGTGCCATCCCGCTGGATCTCCCCCAATCGGGGCATCAGGGCCAGCATACGGGCGGTGATGTCCTCGCCTTTTTCAAACTTGCTTTCGGCAATGGCGCAATCCGGCAGACCCACGCCATCCCGGCCCAGAATGGCCTCCACCGGGACACGGATGGTCTGATAAAGCAGGTCATCCCGGCGGCTCCATTCGCTGAAGTCCTTGCCGCCGTTCATAATGCTGGGCAGGGCGCTGGTGACCGAAAAGGCCGGCAGGGTCACTTCCTTATTGACCAACAGCCGGTAGGCCGCGGGAATGATGGCGGTGAGATCGGTGACGCCGCGCTGCGGCAGGGAGATATCCAACCAGGCCAGCCGGCCCCGGGCCTGCCGCCCGGCCGCGTCGCTTTTGGCACGGCAGCGGGCAAACTGAGAAAGCGCCTGGTACCAGCGCTCGCTGCCCTCATAATCGGCCGCCAGGGCGCACAGCATACTCATGCCCTGCATCAGCGCCGGGGAGGCGGCGATCTCCTGCTCCGGCAGGCTGCGGTAGTATTTCTCCATCTCGCTGTAATGGCCCATGCCGGGATGAAGCTCGGCATTGCGCACCAGAAGCTCGGAGACCTTGGAATGATCCCCTGCCATGGTGTAGCACTCCAGCGCATGGCTGTAATCCTCTTTCAGCTCGTAGTAGAGGCCGCCGCGGCCCAGAACGGTGCGGCGCTTTTCCTCGCTGTATTCCCGGTCCATCTCCCACAGCAAAAAGGTGCGGAACTGCGGCCAGAACCGGAACCGCTGCACATCATCGGGGCGCAGCATGGTGGTATTGTGCTGAAGCCAGGCCAGGCGTTCCCCGGCGTGGGGATCGCCGCTGACCATGCGGGCCAGCTCGGCATCGAAGCTCTCAAAGGGGGCAAGCTCCAGCAAAAAACGGCGGATGGGCAGATCGAACCGGCGGTAGACCGCCGCCTCAAAGTAGAAAAAGACCTCGTGGTAGCCCTGGGCGATGAGCTCCGGGCCATAGGGGCGGCCGCCGGCCATGCAGTGGGCGATGACCGCCACGCCCAGCGGGTAGCCGCTGGTTTCCCGCAGGATCTCGGAAAGCTCCGATTCGCTGACGGGGGTGCCCTGCTGCCGGAACAGGCTGCGGATATCCTCCCGGTCAAAAAGCAGGGCGTCGGCATCCAGCACTGCCATAAGCCCGGCATACTGGAAGGCCATGAGCCAGCCCGGCACCGCCCCGCGGGAAAGCAGGACGAACCGGCGGTCGCTGTACTCCCGGATGAGCTGGCACAGCGCCTGCTGATCCGGCTCCTCGGTCATCTGCCGCAGGTCATCGATCAAGAGGACCTGCCAGTCCTTATCATCCGCCGGCAGGGCGAAGTCCGGCTCCCCGGCGGTGAGAGAAAGCACCTGCTGCCCGGCAAGCAGCGTTTCGGCCAGGATGCTTTTGCCAAAGCCGCAGGGCGCGGTGAAAAACAGCACCCTGCCCCGTGCCATGAATTTTTGGTACTGTTCCCGGACAGACGGCCGGATGACTACATTTTTGGCCATGCGCTCCCTCCCTTTGCAACGGATTCATCCCGTGGGGGCCACGGGATGCCGAAGGGGACCAGTCCCCTTATGGTATGATGGATCGGCGGTATTTTGTGTTCTGGTCTTATTTTACCAGCCAAAGCTGGTGGTGTAAATCATCCCAAAGTATGAGAAAATACATTTTTGCGGGGGATGAGGCACTCCCACAGGGGAGAGCCATGCCGCCAATCAGGTCAGCGGGGGCGGCGGGAGGACCTTCCATATAGGGACGGAAGTGTATTCCATGCCAAAGTTGCAACAGTGCGTGCGGATTGTGCAATTGACTTTATACACAAGGCTTTCTAAAATAAAAAGTGTAGATTGTGCACAATTTATTATGGAATCCGTTTTCGGATCGCGACCGAAGGCGGCAGATCACCGTTCACCTGAGAATAAAAATTACAGAAGGGAGGATCGCATGCAAAGCTCCGTGCTTAGCCTTGCATGTGAACTACTATGACAAAGTCAGCTGTCCAAAAGCGTGAATGGCCGATCATTTTGATCGCGTTCCTCTTTATGTTCTTTTTCGGCCGGATTCTGGGCCCGTTCTCCGTGGTTACACAGGTCGGCTCCAATGCCCTGGGCGTATTTATCGGCGTTATTCTGCTTACAGTATTCACTTCCCAGTCCACCCTAGCTGCTATCCTGGGTATTATCGCCATGGTATATAGCGGCTTTTTGACATCCTCCGCCGCTGTTTCCAGTTGGATGGGCGGTTCTACCGTCCCCCAGCTGATCTTTGTATCTGCGCTGTGCGTGGCGCTCAAGGAAGCCGGCGTGATCGATGTGCTGGTGCGCAAGCTGCTTAGCATCAAGGCGCTTCGAGGACGCCCGGTCGCGCTGCTGTTCTCGCTGTTCTTCTCCAGCTTTATCGTTTCCATGTTCATCGGGTTTATCCCCACCGCGCTGCTGTACTTCGGCATTTATGAGTCCATCCGGGATGTGTGCGGCTATGATAAGCAGGACAGATTCTGCAAATTCATGCTGCTGGGCATCTACCTGGGCTGCATGGGTAATTTCTGCTTCCCCTTCAAGGGCATTGCCCTTACCATTTACACCCTTATCAATACCAGCATGCAGGGCTTTGGACTGAGCATCAATATGTTCACCTATATGTTCGTGTGCATCCTGGTCAATCTGGTATGGCTGTGCATTCTGGCCTTTATGATCCCCGGTGTATTTAAGTGCAATGTTGCCCCGCTGAAGGAGCTGGATATTGAAAATGTAGAGGCGCTGCGCAACATTCCCAAGAAATTTAATAAGCGCCAGAAGCTCATTCTCACCATCTTCTGCCTGTCCTTCCTGTATATCATCGTGATCCCGCTGCTGCCGAAGGACTTCCCCGGAAGCACTGTTCTGGCTCCTATCGGCACTACCCTCATTTTCCTGCTGGCGCTGGGCATTCTGGGGCTTATCAAAGTAGACGGCAAGCCGCTGGCCAACCCCATGAAGCTGCTGAGTGAAGGCACCCTGTGGAATGTGGTGTGCATCGTTGGCTGCTTCACCTTCCTGGGCAATGCCATGGCTTCCGCTGATTTGGGCATTCGCGACTGGATCATCTCCCTGCTTAAACCCGTATTCGGCAATATGCCGCTGCCGCTGCTGCTGCTGCTCCTTACTATTGTTATCACCATCATCACCAACATCTGCAACGGTACCCCCCTTACCCTGTTGGGCAACGCGGCCATCATGCCTTTTGTATGCCAGATGCAGCTGGACACCGGGATCAGCGCATCTGTTACCGCCGCGACGCTGAGCCTGTGCGCCAACATGGCCTTCTTGACCTATGCAGGTACCATCTACGCCGCGCTGCTGCTGGATCGTGAGGAGATAGACAACCGCTTTATTTGGCACGATGCCATCAAGGTGATTCCTGTTTATATCATTGTGGTTTATGTGATTGCCCTTGGCTGCAGCTACATTCTGCCCTAACCGGCTTTTCCGGGACGATATGGCCTATTCCCTTCTTCCCGCGCATCTGCTATAATACACTAAGAAACGAGGCATACCATCAATGGAAAAACCAAAGCAAATCACTGAGCAATCCCATTCCATCCCCGTTGCGGGGGAAGCGGATGTAATCGTAGTAGGCGGCGGCGTAGCCGGTGTAGCCGCCGCAGTTTCGGCCGCACGCAATGGCTCCCGGGTCATTCTGCTGGAGAAAAGCATCATCCTGGGCGGTCTGGCTACCCTGGGCCATGTCTGCATCTATCTGCCTCTGGATGACGGTTTGGGGCACAAGGTATATGGCGGCCTGGCGGAGGAGCTGCTGCATGTCTGCATCCGCTACGGCTACGATAACCTGCCAGATTGCTGGCGGAACGGGCCCGATACCGTGGACACCCCCACCGGCCGCTACCGCACCAATTTTAATATCCCGGCTGCCGTGTGCGCACTGGATGAGCTGATGGAACAGGAAGGTATTCAGGTCGTTTTTGATACCAACTTCTGCGCGCCCATCATGGAGGGTAAAACCTGCAAGGGCGTCATTGTCGAAAACAAATCCGGACGCACCGCCTACCTGGCCAAGGCCTTTGTGGATGCCAGCGGCGACCTGGACCTGATGTTCCGGGCCGGCGCTCCCACCGAAACACAGCGGAGCATTGTTTCCCACTGGGCACATGAAATAGACCTGGATACCATGAAAAAAGGCCTGGAGACCGGGCAGGCCCTGCAGGCACTGCCGCTGCGCTGGCTGGGGCTTCGCCCCGATGCCGATAACAGCGAGGCGGAGATCCCCATGTACTATGGCACCACCAGTGAGGGCGTCAACGGATATATCCGTACCAGCCGCAAGCTGGCGCTGGACTACTTAAAGCAGCACCAGAGCCCCTCCTACGCGCAGATGACCCTGCCGCTTATGCCGCAGTTCCGTATGACCCGCCGGCTGGTTGGCAAGGAGCAGCTGGAGGTAGTGCCTGACCGGTATGTGGAAAGCTCAATCGGCTGCATGATCCACTCGCTGGAAATCCCTGCCGAAGTATACGAGTTCCCATACGGCGGCCTCATCGATACCGAGATCACCAACATTGCCGCAGCCGGAAGGATCGTTTCCGCCACCGGCCGCGGCTGGGAAGTCGCACGGTTTATTCCCGCCTGTGTTCTCACCGGTGAAGCTGCCGGCTTGGCTGTTTCCATGGCTGCCAAGGAGAATATCAGCCTGCAGGCGCTGGATGTGCCCGCCCTGCAGCACACTTTGGCCAGCCGCGGCGTCAAGATCCACATGGATGAAGCCCTGCGCCGGAACCGCCGCCCCCAGCCCGGAGAAAAGAAGGACCCCAAAAAGACGGATGCCACATCCGTTGTTCGGGCGGATTCCCTTTCCTACCGTCACTGAGACACTGAGGAAGCCCCGCCGCATTGCCTACCCGCTGCCATAACCAAAAGGAGGGCGCACTATGGAGATCCAATACCTGAAGACTGTACTGCTGGTGGCCACCCACCTGAATTTCAGCAAGGTCGCTGAGGAGATCCCCTGTGCGCCCTCCTCGGTCTCCCGGCAGGTGAAGTGTGTGGAGGAAGCCCTGGGCATCACCTTATTTGACCGTCCCGCCCGGGGCGAGCGCCTGAAGCTGACAGGGCCGGGCACCAGCGTTCTTCCCTATATCGCACAGGTGGTGGGACAATATGAATCGCTGGAGTTTCACATCAGCCGGCTGAAGGGCCAGGATGAGAAGCCCTATACCATCGGTCTTCCTCTGGGGCGCATCAGCATAAAAACCGAGTGCCTGCTGATGGAAAAATTCTATCTGTATGCCCCCGGGCACAATATTCAGTTTCTATTTTACCAATCCTCGGAGGTCGAAGCCTGCCTGCGCAGTCGGGAATTTGACGCGCTGCTGGTCACTCGTGTCTTTTGGCAGGAGGACCGTAATAAAACGCCTGCCTTCTGCACCATACCGGGTACCCGCTGTACCCTGCTGCACAATCAGCCGCTATGTATTGTCATGCGGGCGGACCACCCCTTGGCTGGACAAGCGGATGTAGATGTGGGCGACCTGCGGGAGCAGAGCTTTATCCTGTACTATGATCCCATCCGGGAAGGGATCCGTACCGGAGATATTCAAACAGACGGTTTTCTCCGTCACTGCCAGCGAGCCGGATTTGTGCCCAAGCTGGAGATCATCTCCAAGAACATCTCCGAGCTGCGCAATGTATGCGTAGAAAACTACAACTGGGTCTACCCCACCTTCCAGCCGAACTGGATGCTTCCCTCTTCCCAGATTCGGGCTGTCCCACTGAAGGATCCCCTGTATGGCTCTGAATACTATCTGATTACCACCGAGGACCACACTGATGACACCGCTGAAATGGTCCGGCGGTTCTTCCAGCAAACCTTCTCTGCGGATTAAATCGCCCTCCGTAAATAAACAAACTGAAGTCCTCCGCATGGGATCCCACGCGGAGGACTTCAGCATATATATTCGGTTTAGAATTCCGCAAAGCCGGTGGTGCGGGGGAAGGGCAGTACATCACGGATATTCGGGATGCCGGTAACATACATGATGAGCCGCTCGAAGCCCAGGCCGAAACCGGCGTGGCGCGCGCCGCCGAAGCGCCGCAGGTCGAGGTACCACCAGTAGTCCTCCTCATTCAGCCCCAGCTCGTGGATGCGGTCCAGCAGGATGTCCAGACGCTCCTCACGCTGGCTGCCGCCGATGATCTCGCCGATGCCGGGCACCAGCAGGTCCACGGCCGCCACCGTCTTACCATCATCGTTCAGGCGCATATAGAAGGCCTTGATCTCCTTGGGATAATTGGTAACAAAGACCGGCTTGCCGAAAATCTTTTCGGTGAGGTAGCGCTCATGCTCAGTCTGCAGGTCCACGCCCCAGCTGACAGGGTACTCAAACTCCACATCGGCCTTTTGCAGCCGCTCGATGGCCTCGGTGTAGGTGCAGACGGCAAAGTCGCTGTTTACCACATGGTTCAGGCGTTCCAGCAGTCCCTTATCCACAAAGTTATTGAAGAATTCCAGCTCGCGGGGGCACTGCTCCATCACATAGCGCAGCACATATTTTATCATGTCCTCCGCCAGCACCATATTGTCCTCCAGGTCGGCAAAGGCGATCTCCGGTTCGATCATCCAGAACTCGGCGGCATGGCGGCCGGTGTAGGATTTTTCCGCGCGGAAGGTGGGGCCGAAGGTGTAGATCTTGCCAAAGGCCATAGCCATACACTCACCCTCCAGCTGACCGCTGACGGTGAGATTGGTGGCTTTGCCGAAGAAATCCTGGCTGTAATCGATCTTGCCGTCCTCGGTCAGAGGGGGATCGGCGGGATCGATGGTGGTGACGCGGAACATCTCGCCGGCACCCTCGCAGTCGCTGCCGGTGATGAGCGGGGTGTGCGCGTACACAAAGCCGCGCTCGGTAAAGAACCTATGGATGCCCTGGGCCGCAACAGAACGCACTCTAAACGCCGCGCTAAAGGTATTGGTGCGGGGACGCAGGTGCTGGATGGTGCGCAGGAACTCCATGCTGTGGCGCTTTTTCTGCAGGGGATAATCCGGGGTGGAGGCGCCCTCCACGGTGATCTTCTCCGCATGGATTTCAAAGGGCTGCTTGGCCTCGGGGGTCAGCAGCAGGCGGCCGGTAACAATAAGCGCCGCGCCGACATTCTGGCGGGAAATCTCATCATAATTGGCCAGTTTATTTTCCTCAAACACCACCTGCAGATTGCTGAAGTAGCTGCCGTCGTTCAGCTCGATGAAGCCAAGGGCCTTGCTGGAGCGCAGGGTGCGCACCCAGCCGCAGACGGTGACCGGTTCCGCGGTGTAGCGCTCCGGCTCCGCAAACAGTGCTTTGATCTCTACTCGTTTCATGGGTCTTATCCTTCCTTTTTTCCGAAAGTGATTTATAATATTATAGTACGCCAAAGGGCCGGGCGCAATCCTTTCTTTGCCCGTAATGCGAAAAAATGTCTTTTAGGGCAACTTTTTTGCAAAAAGGGGGTTGCTTTTATGCCGGTAATACGGTATAATAAATTCTCGTCAGGACTTTTACTTGACCCATCCTGATAACGACATGGAGATGTCGCCTAGTTGGTCGAGGGCGCACGACTGGAAATCGTGTAACCGTCAAAAGCGGTTCGAGAGTTCGAATCTCTCCATCTCCGCCAAAGAAAAACCCGCAGAAATGCGGGTTTTTCCTTTGTTTATGCGGGCTTTCAGGCTTTTTACGCTTTGCGCTTATTGCTTATTTTTTGCGCGTTTCTGCGTTTCAAGGGCACAGAAAAAGCACAGGCAAATATAGTAAAATCCCCCTCCTAGGTGGAGGGGGGATTCTTTTACCATACCCTGTCGGAGACACCAAGTGCTTCGTACAAAAGGTGTTTCTGCTTTGTGGTCGCATTTGGTACGGCCTTGTCGATGGCTTCTTTCTTTTTGCGGCTTGCAGAGTTGGTAATCGTCTTACCATTCTCGTCCTTGTCGCCGGTGATACCACGGGCTGCAAAGTATGCCGCATAGTACTGGTCGTAGGTAACGCCCTGTGCGACATACTCGGCTGCCTTTTCTTCGACATCCTTGTTGTATGTCTTTAGTGCGTACTCTGCGCCGAACGCCTTGCGGTTTGCTTCGCGCTTCACCACATCGCTGTCTGCACTTCCGATGCTCTTTGCGGTTTCCTCGTAGGTGCCGACGGTCAACAGGGCTTTTCTATAAATCTCGTTACGCAGCTCCAGCAGGTCACGAGCCTCGCTCATCTTCTCCTTGCGGGTCTTTTCGCCGCTGTTGTAGATTTCCTTGAGCTGCTTTGTGATCTCGGACGCCGCCTTGCTCTGCTTATACAGGTAGGATTGCCCGGGCCATCATGAAGGATGCGCCTGTCATCATTCTGGACGAAGCCACTGCCAATGTTGACCCCGAAAATGAAAAGGAGCTGATGGAGGCCGTTGCAGAATTGACCCACGATAAGACGGTCATCATGATTGCTCACCGGCTGAAAACTGTGCGCCATGCCGACCAATTTTTTGTGGTCGATCACGGTGAGATCGTTCAGCAGGGCACCCATGACGAGCTGGTTGCTGTTGACGGGCTCTACCGCCGCTTCGTGGTGGAGCGGCAGCAGGCCGCCGGGTGGAAGGTCTGATTTCACTTTGCATATTATTCAACAAAGCCCGTACCAGTTAAACTGATACGGGCTTTGTTATGCTCCGCGTCTATCCGCCTACCTTAACGCTGAACGCACGATGCCTGCAAGAAGCAGAGAAGCACCTTGCCGCCTCTCTGCTCCCTCACTTTCTTGCTTATTTTCGGGGATTTTCTTCATCGTCCAGCAGGTCGGTCATATTCCGCAGGCTGATGCCCAGGGTGGACCCGTTGTGCAGCAGTGCCGAGGTGGCAGGTGGCAGTACACCCGCCACGCCCAGCGCGATCAGCGTCAGGTTGAAGCCCACGATGAAGCGGTAGCTGCCGTGGATACGCTCCATCAGTGCCTCACCGAGCCTGCGCAGCGTTACCAGCGCGAAGAGATTCTCCGAGGCAACAGTGATGTCTGCGATCTCCCGGGCGATGGCCGCGCCGGTGGAGATGGCGATGCCCGCATCCGCTTCGGAGAGGGCCGGAGAATCGTTGACGCCGTCGCCCACCATGATAACGGTGTGGCCCTTCGCCTTTTCCTGCCGGATAAACGCGGCCTTGTCCTCCGGCAGCACCTCGGCGTGCACAGCGTCCACGCCCACCTCGGCGGCCACGGTCTCCGCCGTGCGGCGGTTGTCGCCGGTCATCATCACCACATTGGTAAAGCCGCTCTCGTGCAGTGCTCTTACCGCCTCCCGTGCCTCCCGGCGCAGGGGATCGTGGATGCAGATTACCGCCGCCAGCTCCCCGTCTATGCAGAGGTACAGGTGGGAGTACTCGGCGGGCAGCGCGTCAAATTTCGGCTGTTCTCCCTCCGGGATGCGGCAGTCCTCGTCCTCAAAGACAAAGTGGGCGCTGCCGATGATGACCTTCTTGCCCTCCACCATACTGGAGATGCCGTGGGCCACCACATACTGCACCTGCGAATGATACTCCTCGTGGGTAAGCCCCTGCCGCTTTGCCTCCGCCACCACGGCGTTTGCCATGGAATGGGGGTAATGCTCCTCCAGGCAGGCGGCGAGGCGGAGCATATCCGCTTCCCGGCGTCCGCCGAAGGGAACGATCTGCGCCACGGTGGGCGTCGCATAGGTCAGCGTGCCGGTCTTGTCGAACACGATGGTGTCCGCCTTGGCCACCGCCTCCAAAAAGCGTCCGCCCTTGACGGAGATGTGATAGCCGCTGCTCTCCCGCATGGCGGACAGCACTGCAATGGGGATGGCCAGCTTCAGGGCACAGGAGAAGTCCACCATCAGCACCGACAGCATTTTCGTCACATTCCGGGTCAGAAGATAGGTCAGCGCCGTGCCGCCCAGCGTATAGGGCACCAGTCTGTCCGCCATCCGGGAGGCTTTGTCCTCGGCGGTGGATTTCAGCTTCTCCGACTCCTCGATCATGCGAACCACCCGGTCATACCGCCCGCTGCCGGAGGATTTCTCCACGGAGATGACGCACTCGCCCTCCTCCGCCACCGTCCCGGCATAGACGGGACTTCCGGGATGCTTGGCCACGGGCATAGACTCGCCGGTGAGGGAGGACTGGTTCACCATGGCCTCTCCCTCCACCACCCGGCCGTCCAGCGGGATCATGCCGCCGGTGCGGATCACGATACGGTCCCCCGGCTTCACATCGGTGATCTTCGTCAGCACCTCGGTGCCGTTTACCTGCAGCCAGACGCTATCCACCCGCAGGCTCATGGCGGAGGCAAGGTCGGCCACGGATTTTTTATGGGTCCACTCCTCCAGAATTTCGCCCAGATGCAGCATGAACATCACAGAGCCGGCGGTGGCAAAATCGCCCCGTGCCATGGACACCGTGACGGCGGTGGCATCCAGCACGGCGACGGACAGTTTGCCGTGCCACAGTGCCGAAAGCCCCTCCCGGATGTACTTTACGGAACGGAACACCGCCAGTGCCGTGGTGATGGGCGCAGGCAGAAACAGCTTGGAGATGCATCTGCGCATAACGGCAACTGCCAGCTTGTCCTCAAACTCCCGGTTCAGTGCCCGGGAGGTATGCTCCGGCACCAGCTCCATGGCCTCCGCCTTGGCGAAGGAGAATACTGCCAGCGCACGGAGTATGCTTCCACGCTCCGCGTCATAGAGCACCACCGCGTCCTGCGTCCGGTCGTAGACCCTGACCTCCTGTACGCCGTCCTGGGCGCGCAGATAGTATTCCAGCACATCCGCTTGGGATACTGTCATCCGCCCGCAGCACAGGTGTACCCGCAGCCGTCCGGTCGTTTCATGTAGGATTTTGCATTTCATGGCTCACTCCGCCTTGCTTTCCTCCGCAGAAGTGTCCTCCACCACAGCGGCGGCCTCCGCCTCTGCGCGGCGCTCGTTGATAGCCTTGGCTTCTGCGTAGATGTCATCCGCACCCTCACGCACCGCCGTGACCGTTTTCATCACGCCCTCCTTGGCACGCAGCGCGGCGGCGGTGGTGTGGGCGTAGACCTTCTTGGCATCCTTGCTGCCCAGCAGCTTAATGCCTGCCGTTCCGAACAGCACGCCTGCTGCAAATAAACCGAGTTTTTTCATAATGATTGTCCTCCTATATAAAATATATATGTCAAACCGATGGCCGCGATGGCGGCATCGGAATGATCTTACTGTTTCTTCTTCCCAAAATGGAAAAAGCCTTTCTTCTCGTAGACTGCGGTGCTGATCTCTCCCGCCATATAGCCGGTGGCATCGCCTCCTTACTTTCTTCCCACCAGCAATGTTGAGCCGCGAAGCATCAGGCGTTTGGCCTCCTTCGGTGTCATGAAGCTGCCGTCGGTCGTGTCGATCAGCTCTACACGCTCATAGCCCATATCCCTGAGCTTTTGGACAAACGCCTGCATATCGCCGTATCTACCGGGCGACATCAGGTCGTGGATGGCAAACATTCCGCCTTTTTTCAGAACCCGCAGTGTTTCCAGCAGAAGTGCCTGCTTGTCTTTCCCCGCGATATTGTGATAGACATAGTTGCTGGTCACCGCGTCGAAGCTCTCGTCGGGAAAATCCAGCTTCACGGCGTTCCCACGTTGGAACGAAGCGTTTTTCATGCCCTCCGCAGCAGCGTTTTTTTCGCACAGCGGCAGGCTGAAGGAAGCATATTCCTTGCCCCAGCGGTCAATGCCGATCATTTTTCCCTGCGGATTGCGCTTTGCGCAGGCAATGGTAAGCGCGCCGCTGCCGCAGCCGATATCCAGCCCCACGCCGCCATCCGGCAGCGTGATATGCTCCGCCGTGCCGTCAATGATCTGCTTTGAGAGCTTGC
>OLSB01002380.1_pt1 | contig 15759 bp, 19 predicted proteins | sample 1672071 | NCBI WGS metagenome assembly OLSB01 (sample SAMEA3136642, study PRJEB25190) | human gut metagenome | biome: human gut; feature: human-associated habitat; material: faeces | place: Austria | collected 2013 | reverse complement strand
ACATAGACTTTAAAGAAGCTTTAGACATTGAACTGAAGGACTTACATTATTTGGAAAAAAGACATGATTTAGCTCCAAAACATTGGTATGAAATGTACGGATTTCTGATCATACCTATTGAATGGAATTATTGCATTAAAACACAATTTAATAGAATTTTTGGGGATTTTCCGACAAAAGAAGGAGCAGAAGAATATATTTTACTTTATTTAAAAAATCACTATCTTTTCTTTGAAATTCCTGAAAATGAAAGAGAAAACTTTGAGTGTATTGCAAAGTCATGGGAAGACAGAATTTACGAAGATAAAGATGATTGGCGTTTGCATTTAACTATAAATGGGAATTATATTGAAAATCCTGAGGGTTACGTCTATCATCGGCGTTATTATAAAGCCACTACAGCGATTGCAGATATTGCATATAGAAAGAGACATCAAAAACCGCCACGGACAGAAAATGAGAAAAAGGGAATTAATCCAGAAACAGGAAGGTATATTTCCAGATACTTTGCAAAGAAAGCGAATAGTGAAAGAAAAAAGATCGTAAAAGTTGAAAATGAATACGTTCTAATGGATGAGACAGAATATTATGAATATAAGAAAAAATAACCGTCAATATTTTTGGATAGGAATTGTAATGTTAGTATTTGAGTTTATTATAATTTTCTTTTAAAGTATTACAGGAAAGGAGTAAAATAAAATGAAAAAACAATATTTTTGGATAGCCATTGCAATCATAGTATTTGGTGTATTATATTTTGGATATAACTTATTTATCTATTTACACGCAATGAACATGTACAGTGAGGTGTTGCAGAATCTATGAGGAAAATTGAAGCATTATTTGAAATACGTGATAGAATATACACAGATCAATCGTATAGTTTGTGGTATAATTTAGTTACTGATGATGTATGCTTAGATTTAAAGGATACAGAATGTGATCAAGTGAAATTAGGTTGGATAGATATTACCGATAAATTAGAGCGAATCGATATTTTAGATTTAAATCGTGTCATTAAAGAATTGAGAGATTCTTTATTGAATATATAATCTTTTCTTTTTTAAAATAGGAGGAAATAAAATGAACGAATTAAGTGTACAGAAAACAGTGCAGACATTACCTGAAGAATTGAAAATGAATGTTTTCAATGCTTTGAACAATCCTGATTACAAAGTTTCAGACTGTTACGGTCAGCAGATTGAAGTGCAGGCTTGGTTAGTTTATCCAGTAGAAATGAAATCACAGCAGACAGGGGAAATTGAAGTATTGCCAAGAACAATTATCATTGACACAGCAGGTAAATCTTATTCTGCGTTATCCAGAGGGTTTGCGGGTGCTGTAAGAAATTATCAGTTGATCTTTGGCGAGGAAGTCATTTTGAACAAACCGATTACTATTGAAATTCGTCAGGAAGGAACAGGAATGAAAAAGTATGCCACATTTAATTTAGTATAGGAGTTAAAATATGGCAAAGAAGCCGAAACTAACACAGGCTTACCGTAAGCGGCGTCAATTCGCCGCTTCCGCGGTAAGAAGTTATAACGCTGCGGTTACAAGGATTGAAAAACAGTTTGGCAAGAGCTATGCACCACCACGTCGTTCGGTGGATGAGCTAATGAAGAACTATCCAAACATGAAAGCATTACGTTCTGAAGTAAAGCAGATGAAGAAAATACCATCACCGAAGAATCTTGAAATTGTGAGAGTAAAAGACGTTTTAACATCTACTTATGCCATATCAGAAACGGCGAGATTAAATCAGAGAAGAAACGAAAAGAGAAGAAAAAGAGCAGAAAAATATGGTAGGTTTGTAGAAGGAAGATCTGGATGGACAGCATCACAAGAAAAAAGTTTGCAAGAACCTGTGCCCTTTGATGAAGCCCGTTTTAACGACCCAAATCAATGGTCAAGGTTTAAACGAAATCTAATGATTGACTTATCAAAAGAAAGAAATGTTGATTCTTATTATCAAAACTATTTAAACGGGATAGAAGATGATTTAGGTCCAGAAATACGAGGAGTAGTGGAGGAAGCGCTGGGAGATATTAGTCCTGAAGAATTTTACCAATTAGCGTTAACCGAAGATTATAGAGATGTATTTACAATCGAATTTATTATTTATATGCCGATTTCCGCAGAGCAGAAAATCCAAGAATTATTATGGGGAATTGAGCAAGTAAAATCCTATGTCTAAGATGGAGATTTTTGCGGCAGATTTTGAAACAACAACGGATCCAGAAAAAACGGAAGTTTGGGCATGGGGGATTAGTAATTTAGATTGTATGTCACCCTTTGAATGTGGAACAAATATTCAATCTTTTATTGAATTTTGTTATAAATTAAAGAAACGAAGCAAAATCTATTTTCACAATCTCAAATTTGACGGAAGTTTTATTGTAAATTATTTACTACAAAACGGATGGACACATAAGCAAGAGAAGTTAGAAGAAGCATGTGAATTTCGTACATTAATTACAGATCGAAATCAATGGTATAGAATTGAATGTAATTTTTTCTATACGTCGCAGAAAAGAGTAACGAAAATTTTTAAAGTTACTTTCGTTGATTCATTGAAGTTGATTCCTATGCCGATTAGTAAAATGCCAAAGACATTTAACTTGGGAATTGAGAAGTTAGAAATTGATTACGATGAAGAACGAGAAATTGGAGGTTCGTTATCTCAGCAAGATTTTGAGTATTTAAAAAATGATGTCATTATTTTAAGGGACTCGTTAAATCAAATGTTTGAGAATAACATCAACCGACTAACCTTATCTTCGGCAGCGATGAATGACTTGAAAGAAACCATAGGAAAGCAAAAATTTGAACGAATTTTCCCAATATTGCAAAATGACGAACCGTATCTTACGAATTTAAACTTATCAAAGCAAGAAAATTTAGCATTATCGATTGATAAAGAATTACGGCATGCCTATCGAGGAGGATGGAATTATTTAAAAAAGGGATATGGGGGGAAAGAATTTGAGAATGTAGTCGTATACGATGTAAATTCTCTTTACCCTTATGTCATGTCAGAAAATATATTTCCATTCGGAGCGCCGATCATCACCCATGATCTGGAAGAGATAACCGGATATAGTATTTTTATTATTAATTTTGATTGTGAATTTTGGTTGAAAGATGGTAAATTGCCTACGATACAGATTAAAAATTCGCAGTTATTTAACGGAAGGGAGTATCTGGAAAATAGTAAAAGTGAAATTGTGAACTTAACCTTAACTTCGGTTGACTATGAAATGTTTTTAGAACATTATGAAGTAGCGTATTTTAGAGTGCATAAGGTTTACTATTTTCGTGGCACAGAAGATCTCTTCACTGAGTTCATCCAAAAATGGGCAGCAGTAAAAGAAAAGGCAGGAAGAGAAGGGAATAATGGATTACGTTTTATTTCAAAACAGATGCAAAATTCAACTTATGGAAAATTTGCGACGAATCCGTTAAAATCACAAAAAATTCCTTACTTAGAAAATAATATTTTACGATTTCAAACAATGTCACCAGAATTTCGTCCAGAATATTATTTACCTGTTGGGTTATTCGTGACTGCATATGCAAGAAAGCATATCATATCTTATGCACAGAAAAATTACGATAGCTTTATTTACTGCGACACAGATTCATTACATTTAAAAGAAAAATCAGACAATATCCCTTTGGACAATGAAAAATTAGGATATTTTAAAATTGAAAAAGAATTTGATCGAGCAAGATATATCAGAGCGAAACGATACATTGGAGAAAAAGATGGTGAGTTATTAATCACCTGTGCAGGTCTACCAGCAAAATGCTATGAACAAGTTACGTATGATAATTTTAAAACAGGTCAGATTTACACAGGAAAATTAATGCTTACGCAAACGGAAGGCGGGGCTGTATTAATTGAAACTACTTTTAATTTAAAATAGACTATACACACATTTTTTGATATAATAATTATGTACAGGTTAGCGGAAATAATGATGAAGGGAATCCACGGATTAAGCCCCGCCCGGACATCCATGGCTATGGGAATAGTGTTATTCTGCGCCTGTACATTTTTAAAAAGGGGCGAAAGAATGTATTATAGTTATGAAAATTGTTTAGAAAAGAAAGCATTATTTAATTTTATTACCGGAGAGCGAGGAAACGGAAAGACTTACGGTTTTAAAACGCAGATTGCTTGTAAAAATTATTTTGAAAAAGATGAAAATTTTGTTTATTTACGAAGATTTGAAACGGAATTAGTAAAGGCGGCAAAGTCTTTTTTTAAAGATATAGAGCATTTATATCCGGAGAAAGAATTCAAAGTAACGACGGGGAAAAGCGGAACTTTTTTCTATGAGCGTGGACGTGAAGTAGAAAAAGGTGGATGGAAGCTTATGGGCTATGGAGTGGATTTAAATACCGGAGGGAAAGATAAGTCCGTATCTTACGCTGGAGTTACTTCCATATGTTTTGATGAATTTCAGAGCAAGAAATACTTAAAAAATGAGATTCGGTTATTTTTAGACCTTTACGAAACGATATCTCGAATGAATGATGTTCCGGTATATTTTCTATCCAATAGTATTAATGTTTCCAATGTTTATTATGATTATTTTAACTTATCCCAGCCTTACGGGAAAAAGCGTTGGAAACTAACGGATAATGGATTAATTTACTTGGAACATACCTTATCGCAAGATTATCGGGATAAGAAAAAATCAACTCGGTTCGGGCAGTTGATCGAGGGATCTAAGTTCGGACAATATGCAATAGATAACGAATATGTTGAAGATACTAAGGACTTTATTAAAAAGAAAACCGGAGATGTCAAGAGCGTATGCAATCTTGTGTATCTGGATAATGAGTATGGGCTTTGGTTTGATCGCAGAAATGGTTACCTGTATATGGATTCTACTTTCGACAAGTCACGCGTAACCTATGCATTAACCAGAGAAGACCATACCGAAAATACCTATTTTGCAAATCGAGGAAGAAAAATTGCGTGGCTGAATCTGATGATTCAGGGATATGAGCAGGGATTTCTATATTTTGAAAACCAGCGCGTCAAGCGGATTGGTTTGGAGATTTTAAATATGATCCGTTAAAGGAGGGTTGAATGGAACAGATTATGTCTTATATTTCAACGGTAGGATTTCCGATCGTGATGTGTCTACTTTTTTATTATCAGATGACAAAGTCAGATGAGCACATGAATGAAATGTTAACACAGATTAAGGTGATGGTGGAAGAAATTAAAAAGGCGGTAAACAATGGCGGTACAGACGTATAGCATGAGAACCGACGCAAACACCAATGTATCGGAACATTTTAAGGTTCGCGAGTTTGCGTGTAATGATGGATCGGATACCGTGTTGATCGACGATGCTCTTGCCGAACGATTGGAGCGGATTCGCGCCGTTTTCGGGTCGGGGATCACAATAACGTCCGGGTACCGTACCCCATCGTATAATGCCGCAGTAGGCGGTGCGGCATCCAGTCAGCATACCAAGGGGACGGCCGCAGATATCCAGCTTCGAGGTGTACCTCCCTTGGCTGTAGCAAATTATGTAGAAGAAACCTTTTCGACCGGGGGAATCGGTGTTTACGGTACTTTTACCCATGTAGACACGCGAAGTTCCCGCGTGATCTGGAAAAACAATGGATCAAATACCGTGAGAAGTACGGGAGCTTCGGAAGGTTACTGGCGTGAATTTCAGAATGGAGCTGACCCCGGCGGTGGAGGAGAAGGGGGCGGCGGAGAGTCCGGAGCGATTGATGTTACGATCCGCAGATTTACGGTAGTCTTTAAGCGACCAAACGGAAAAACGTATACCGCAACCTACTTTCCTTCCTATTGCAATGGATGGTGGTATTTTAATGATAGTGAGTTCTATCGTTGTGATGATATCCTTGGAAATTATCAGCAGTATTTTAAAGCTGGCTATTGGGCGCATATTACGCACATTCAAAATATTTCAGCGTTGAATGTACATTTAACAGGAGGTTCGGATGGTTAACACTTTTACGAATTTAGACTATCAAGTGGGTAAGTATTTTAAAGTAAGAGAATTTCAGTCAAAAGATGGATATCCTACCGTTTTAATCGACGATAATTTAGTCGATCTGTTGGATCAAATCCGAGAATATTTTGGAAAACCTGTGCTCATTACTTCGGGATATCGTACGAAGTCGCATAATGCGGCAGTTGGGGGTGTATCCAATTCACAGCATACGCTTGGAAAAGCCGCAGATATACAGGTATCCGGAGTTCCCCCAGCCGCAGTGCAGACCTATGTTTATGACCATAGTAAATATACGGTTGGAACGTATACGACGTTTACTCATGTAGATACTCGAACAACCGTAAAGTTATTCCGTGGAAATACGGAATTTGTTCGGGCCAATTATGAAAAATATAAAGCCGAAGAAATTAAGGAGGAAACAGAAATGGCAGAAAAAAGATACCAGAAATTAGAAGAAATTCCTGATTACGCAAAAGAAATTATTGAAGATTTGATCAAATCTGATATAATTAAAGGCACAGGAGAAGGTTTGAATTTGACAGAAGATATGCTCCGTGTGATTGTTATTTGCTATCGCATGGCTCTTACGAACGCAAATAACATTTATCAGCTTGCGAAAACTTTAGGAGGTGAAACGAAATGACGGTATATGAAGCGTTAGACATTGTAAGTCAGGGATTTGCTGATTCTGATGAAGGTTTGACTGCGGTAAAAACAATTGCTGATTACAACAAAGAATTAGAAGGTAAAATTGTTACTTTGGATGAAGCGTTAGCTGCCGCTCATGCAGAAAAAGATGATGCCTTAAATTCTTATAATGATTTAAAAAGGCGCTATGTAGAACGTTTTATGAACGGAGATTCTACGGTGGACTCTGATACGACCGTATTAGATGAAGGAGAAACTGCGCATAGTGCAGAAGAACTTACTTATGATGATGTCTTTGTGACGGAAGAAGATTAAGAGGTGTGAAAAATGGCAACAAAACCAAAAAATGTGAAATTAGCAAAAAACGGTGTAGATATTTTAAATGCGATTCGTAATGACGCATCCCTTTCCTTTCAGGAAAGAGTTCCTGCAGCAACGCAGGAAGATATTAAGACTTACGGGTCTGCGGTTCTCAATTTTCCGGGGCTGGCAAATGAGTTTCTTGATGCTTTGGTAAATCGTATCGGTAAAGTCATTCTTACTTCAAGGCTTTACAAGAATCCGTTTGCCATGCTGAAAAAGGGTATGCTTGATTACGGAGAAACCATTGAAGAAGTATACACTTCTCTTGCTAAGGCAAAGATTTACGACCCTCAGACAGCGGAAACGGAGTTCATGAAGCGGGAAATTCCGGATGTAAAATCTATTTTCCATAAGCTGGACTATCAGAATTTCTTCAAAACGACAATTCAGAGAAGAGATCTGGAAAGAGCGTTCCTGTCGGAAGATGGCGTTTACAATCTGGTAAGTGATATTATTTCCAGCCTGTACTCCGGTATGGAATATGACGAGTTTATTACGATGAAGCAGTTGATTGTAGAATATGCAAAGAAAGGCTTATTCTATGAGGTAGAAATTCCGACAGTTACTGCAGAAAACATGAAGTCGATCATTTCTACGGTAAAGGGTTACAGCAATAAGCTGACCTTTATGTCCACGCAGTACAACGCTATGGGAGTTCCGACCTATACGGACCGCAGTTCACAGATTATCTTCATCGACGCAGAATTTGATGCAATGATGGATGTGGAAGTACTGGCTTCCGCATTTAACATGGATAAAGCAGAGTTCATGGGAAGAAGAATCTTAATTGATAACTTCGGTGAGCTTACCGGCGCAAAACTGCTTCTGTGTGACGAAAGCTTTTTCCAGATTTACGATGTGCTTCTCCAGTTTGAAGATGTTCGCAATCCGGAAGGACTGTATTGGAACTACTTCCTTCATAAGTGGACAGTATTTTCTGTTTCTCGTTTTGCAAATGCGATTCTGTTTACTGTTCCAGATAATGAGATTACAGGAATTACACTGAATCCATCTAACAGTGTCATTCAGAGATCTCAGTTGCCAAAAGATGTGACCATCAATGCGACGATCAAGTCCACGGGCACGGTAGATGATACCCTTGAGTGGGAAATGACCGGAAATGAATCTACCGAAACAACCATGACGGTTGTAAATAATACTCAGGTTCGAGTACATGTTTCTGCAAATGAAAAGATTCCAAACACGTTTAACATTATTGCAAAATCGAAGTATTTTCCAGTTAGCCAGACGGCTGCCATTTCGACGAGGGAAAATGCTTAACTCTACTCCTTTCCTTTTACTATATGATAGCCTACCATTCTTTGGTAGGCTATCGCTGAATTGGAGGTAAAAAATGATTCGTCCTTTAATTGGCCCATCGACAACAGTTCGCGTGTGTCAATCAATCCCGTTAGATAACACCTATACGGATACCATTCTGTTTACGTCAAAATCAGCGCAGGAAAGCTATTTTGCATCGAAAACGAAAAAGGTCTATAGCGGTTTAACGTATCAGCGGCTGGCATCGAATAGTTCTACGTGGGCAATCTTTCTGGAAGACGTAGCAGATTATTTCTATGATTGTAACTATCTATGTTTTCAGAATGGAGGGTTTGGTAATAAGTGGCTTTATGCCTTTATTTCCGATATTTTGTATATCAACGAAAATTGCACGGCAATTACTTTTGAAATTGATGTCATGCAAACATGGCTTTTCGATTTTGAAATTAAAAAATCCTTTATCGAGCGGATGCATGTTTCGGATGATACTATCACACGAAATTTGGTGGAAGAAGATTTGAACTTCATGCAACGGTATGAGTATTATAAGGTGGAAAATTCCGGATTATTTGAACCTGTCACTCGCGCTGCACCGAGTGAATTTGATAATAATTTAGATTACAGATCATTAATTTTGGTTACCACCTCAGAAGATATTGATGATGAAGATGAAGTAAAAGAGGGTCAATTAATCCAAAACACCTATCAAGGATTAAAATATATTGGCTTCGATTTGGAACAAGATGGAGTTAAAAATTGCAACGCTTGGTTAAAGCGAATGAATGAAGGTGGAAAAGCTGGGGCGATTAGCAGTATTAGCATGGTGCCTTGGAAAGGCGTTTCTGTTACTCCGGCAGATCATGGGAAATATGAGGTAACTGCTATTTCCGGTACCGCGGTTGTTGATGAAAAAGAATACGACATCAATTATTCAACCCTTGATGATGATTACATTCCGAAAAATAATAAGCTGTTCTGCTGGCCATATCACTTCTTCAGCATTACGACTCTCGACGGTCAAAGTTATGACTACAAGTATGAGGATATTATAGAAAGCGATCCTACTCCGGGAGCAACGAAGATGAAGTTTAAATTTAAGTTTGCTTTCGGCGCAGATCCTACCTATTTTATGTATCCTTCATACTATATGAAGTGCAATAATAACTACGATTACGGTATCAAACTTTCTGGTTTTCCAAAATGTAACTGGAACTTTGGGGTGTGGGAGAACTACTATGCACAGCAAGATACCAATATTACCTTGGGTATGATAGCTTCGGCATTAGGTTCGGCAAACCAAGCCGCAAGCGGTGTGATGAACTCTTCGGGAGGTTCCAAGGGTTCCTTAGCTGCAAGCGCGGGAATGTCTATTGCTCAGGCGGGTTTAGGTACATTGCAGGCCGGCCTTTCTACTTTCGGCGGATTATCCGTAGTCAAAAGCCAACCAGACCAGAGCAAAGGCGCAAACAATGTCGGCGGCGTGAATTACAACATGGAAATAATGGATTTTTGGATTATTCATAAGCGTCTCCACTGGGGCTATGTTGTAAAAATTGATGATTACTTTACAAAATTTGGTTATCGGGTGAACTCTACGGGTGTACCGAATTTACATACCAGAAAATATTGGAACTTTTTGAAGTTAGATCAGCCGTCAGTAACCGGAAATATGCCTGTTGGAGATATGGCTGCGATTAAGCAGATATTAAGTAACGGCATCACTTTTTGGCACACCACCGACGTCGGAAATTATGATCTAAATAATAATGAAGGAGTGTTAGGACATTGAAAAACCGAGGATTGCCTTTAGAATGGTCGGATAAAACCATTCTGCGAATGAAAAACGCGATATTTCACGATTATTACAATCGGATTCGAAATATCGCCTTATCGCGTTATGAATGGAGAGATCTTCCGGACGATATGAATGAAAGATATATCGAATGGTTGCTATTTTACAATGGCAAGTGTGTCTTCTTCTACGATGAAATTCTGGAAAAATATCTCTCACTGCAGTGTACCACAACCGGCGAGATGGACTTTTACAATCTGCCGAAAAAGGTTACCGCATATAGTACCAATGTAAATTATACCTACAAAGAATTAGATATGAAAAACTGTGCTCTGTGTTTTAATAACTTGAGCTGGTTACCCGATGAACCGACCGCTTATCTCTTCGCACAGAAATTGACCAGTATTGAAATGAATATTCTTTCCAATGTGGAATTGCAAAAGTTCGCGCTGATTGTCAAAACACCAGAGAAAAAGAAACTGACCTATAAGAACCTAATGCAGAAGTTCTTTGGCTATCAACCGTTTATTATGACTTCGGAAGGAACACCGATTGATAACATTGAAATTTTGAATCAAAATATCCCGTATATTGCGGATAAGTTACAGATTCAAAAGATTAATACGTGGAAAGAAATGTTATCTGCCTTTGGTATCGTTACCCCAGCATCGGAAAAGACCGAGCGTCTCGTATCAAATGAAGTAACCGCTGGGTTAGGTTATTCCGAAATGGCGCAGAATGTAGGTCTTGTTTCTCGTCGGCAAGCAGTAGAACATTTCAATGAACTTTTTGGTACGAATGTATCGGTAGACTTTCGTTCCAATCTTTACGCAGATATTCTGGGAGAAAATACGCAAGGTTATACCTATAATACTTATCAGGATAACACAGAAGACGATACCTTCTCTACGCAAAAAACTGCGCGTCAGTCCAAGGGGGTGAGCTATAGTGAGTAGCACAACAACTATGGTGCGCTGGTATTGCGAATATTTGTATAACCAAGTAATCAACGACAATACCAAGCCCCCAAATAATTGGGTCACGGATGTAAATACCATCATCCCCGCCGTATGGGAAAAGATCTTCTATGATTTTCCCATCTGGGAAGAATCCTATCGACCTACCCTCTGCAAAAAGATTTTACGGCATTATTACTTCCGGGAAATTGGCGAGGAAACGGTAGAATTTTGGAAACTACGTCTACAGCAAACCCTCGGCGAGATCATGCCGTACTATATTCAACTGTGGGAAACGACACAAGTAGAATATGAAAAACTTTGGACAAGAAACTACATTGAAAAATATCTCGGAAATGAAAATCGTACCGAAGACAAGACATCAAACGAATCAAGCGACTATCATGACACTGCGACAACTTCTGATACAGCAAATACGTTAACTGATTTTACCGACGATGCCAAGACCAATATCAAACAGACGGGAAAAACACATGACGAAGGTACCAGAACTTATTCCGAAACGGTAAAAGATGTGGCATCCAACACCCCGATGAATCGGTTGACGTGGAACGATCTGGAGAATAATCTATATGCCACCTCAACAGATTTTCGTTCCACCTCGGGAAATGAGAACACAACGAATGACGGTACCTCAGAGAATACAACGGATCAAACCTATAACGATACTTCAAACACAAAAGTTAATTCTACTTATGATCGTAATTTTACCGATGAAAATAGCCGTGATACGGACTATACTCATAACGTCAAGGGTAAAACGAATACTGATTATATTCGTGAAATCACCGGTTGGGACGGTGTAAACCCGAACGATCTTATTTTAAAGTGGAGAGAAACCCTTTTAAATATTGATGTGATGATTATTGAGGAGCTGGAAGATTGCTTCCTCGGCGTATATTATTAGGAGGTAACTATGAGATATTTAAACCCACTTCGCTATATCCACTATCACACACAGTTAGCTATTCCGACCATCTATGATGATTCTCTCTCGTTCTACGAGATTATGAACAAGACGAATCTGCACTTCAATGAAGTGATCAATGACATGAATGAAAACTATGAAATCATTGATAAGGCATTTCAAGAGGTTCTTGAACAGACCAACAAATGGATGGAAGAAGCGAAAGCGCAAGCAGATCGGGCAGAACAAGAAGCGAATAAATCACAAGCGTCCGCAGAAGCTTCCCAGCAGGCGGCGGAAGATGCCAGAAATCAGGCAGATCGAGCAAAAAGTGAAGCCGACGCCGCCGCCGCTTCTGCTGTAGAAGCTCAGAAACAGGCAGACAGAGCATCCTCGGAAGCGGATCGTGCCCACACAGAAGCAGAAAACGCAAAAGCTCAGGCTCAAGCCGCGGCAAACTCCGCACAGGAATCCGCAACGTCCGCGGCCGCATCCGCCGGTAGCGCATCGGAAAGTGCGAAAAGCGCTGAAGCTTCGAAAAATAGTGCAGTTGCTTCAGCGAACTCTGCTTCACAGGCGGCTCAGTCTGCCACTGCTTCCCAGAACAGTGCGGAAGCTTCAGCGAACTCTGCTTCTCAGGCGGCTCAGTCTGCTACCGATGCGGCAAACTCCGCAAAAGAAGCTGCAGATACTCTGGATGAAGCAAAGGAAACCTTTGTGAAAAAAGCTGGGGATACTATGTCGGGTAAGCTTACCATCTCTTATGGAGGTCTTTCTGTTGATGGATCCGCTGACATATCAGGAGATCTTAACACGGGTCGTTTACAGGTTGGTAAACCCGACGATCATAGGGATACCCATTTATACGGAAATCTTTATCTCAATGATATGTTAAACATGAGTATTGGTAGCAATGTTGCCCTTAAATTTGCTAACCTTCAAGATGGATTGAAACTTTACGCTCCTTTATCGTTTGAGCCTTCTCCATTGAGAATTTCAAATGTGGGAAATCCTCAGAATGATTTTGATGCTGTAAATAAGATAACATTGGATAGTAAAGTAACTGGTATTAATGCTGAACTCACTGACGTAAATAATCAGATTGCGGCTCTTACGACAAGAATGGGTACTGCAGAGAAGAATATTACGAAAAATACATCTGATATCGCTTCGCTTACTAATCGTGTGACTACGAATGAGACGAGTATCAATAACATTAATACTGAGATCACTAATATTAAACAGGACATTACCACGGTAGAAGGTGACTATGTTAAGAAAGCTGGCGATACCATGACCGGCAATCTCACTATGGGACTGAATCAAATCGTGATGGATACCGGCCATATTGTGGGTGGAAATAATACGCTTCTCTTCGAAGGTTATCCGTTAATTGATGTTGACGGCGCAAAGATTTCTATGGTTGCTAATCCTGTGGAGGGGATGGATGCCGCAAACAAGGAATACGTTGATAATGCTGTTGCTGGGGTAAAACCTACTGGAGATTATCTGCCACTGACTGGTGGTACGATGAGCGGCGATATCAATATGGGAGTAAATAATTCCGTTCGTTTCGGTGCGGCGAATTATGCTCTCTATCAGAATAAAGGTACTGGACATTTGGTTCTTACGGGTAACTCCAATACTGACATTGTAGAAATGAACAATATTGGTACGCTTCAGTTTGGAAATGAAACAACAATCAAAAATGTGAAAACTCCTACGAATAACAAAGATGCCGCGCCGAAATCATATGTTGATGGTCAGATCGTAGTTGCTAAAAATGATGTTTATGAGCAGATTCATAATTATTTACCTCTAACCGGCGGTACGTTGACTGGTGCTGTTCGTTTTGGTACTACTGCTTCTATAGACGAATTAGTTGATTTTGGACTGGTTGCCAAAATGGACAGTGGTAATTTAGGTATTGTGACACAGAGTATTATTCATACGAATGATTCAACTTCTACCGACGGCGTTACCTACACATTAGCTAATGTTGATTCAGATATTCATTACACCTGCGCAGGCAATGGTGTGAGGCAAATGAATATTGGAAGTTTTGAAACGGTAAAGGTTAGCTCTTCATTATTAGTTGCTGAAGATCCAACTCAGAATATGCAAGTTGCTACAAAGCAGTATGTCGACCAGCATGCTGGGGGCGGGGGTAGTAAAGTTGACGCAGGTGGGAATTATATTTTTGTATTAACACCATTAATAGGAAGATATACAAAGTTTGAAATATTTACGGTTTCAACTACTACTATCACATTTAAAATTGATGGTTCGAAAATACAAACACAACAACTTCAAGTCCCTTATAGTAATTTTTTAAATAATAACAATTTAGAACTTAACCTAAATGATTCAGTTAGATACTTTATTCAAACTTTTAAAGATAATACAACTAATTCAAATATAGCTTTGTCAACTTACTTTAAAAATACATTACCTGACACCGTTTATTGTGAGTTTACTAATTTAAGTACTACGCATACTGAGGGAACTTATTACATCCACGGGGGCGGAAAAATAATGGAATGTTTAGTTGTAACAAAGGAAATTATATCATAATAAAAGGGGATTTAATCCCCTTTTTCTATTTTCATATATTTCTCAAATACTTCATAATTATCTGCATAGTATGAAAAGATATAATTCCCTCCTTCACGAACAGTTAATTTCGATACATAACCTTCATTGATTAATTTGTTAATAAAAGGCGCGGGATCAACTTCTTCTAATTCTACATAAGAAATTTGAATTTCGGCTTGTTTCTCCATAATTTAATTACCTCCTAAAGGGCTGAATTTTCAGCCCCTAATTCTCAATTATTAAATCAAAATCTCCAATATCATAGTAACCCAATTTATAAAATTCTTCCTCTTGATTTGTAAGCCAATTATTCACAAGATAAGCTACATATTCCTCTTCATCCATTGGAGCGTTACTAACAATATCCTCCAAATTTTCAAGCATATCTTGATATGCTACTGATTTTTTAATATAGTGCACTACTTCTTCCTTTTCAATTTCAACTTTACTATATTCTTCTGGAATTATGATATTTTCATGAGCGACCACATAGATTTTCATTTCCTTTCCTCCTTAATTAATCTCAAATTCTTCTGCAAAAGTTTCATAGTGAAGATATACATAGCGATCCATGAAATCCTTATCACTGCAAGGTGCGAGTTCCCACGCGACACGTTCGCGAAGTTCATCATCCATATAGTGTTCAAAAGTGCTAAATTCTTCAACCTGACCAGTTCTCTTGTTAACTACTAACATGTTATTTCCTCCTATCCAATTACCATTGCGGTTATGATTGTTTTAATTTCTTGATTAGATAATTTGTAAAGTTTTAATAATGCAATTGCATTGTTGATGCTTGAACACATCATTAATGCTTTGTCCTGATTTGGTATAAGTTGCTTAATTGCTTTTGCTGTTTCCTTTGTCATCTTTTGATCTCCTTTCCTTTTGTAATTATATTATAGCACAGGTTTTAAAATTATCAATAGGTTTTACTGATGTATTATGTATACATGATGTGCTTTAGTACTTTACTGTGATGAAGTATTTGATTAGGTAAGTACTTTAGCGCTTTAGTGTAGTAAAGTCTTGAATTAGTGAAATACTTTAGCGCTTTACTGTGATAAAGTACTTGATTGTGTAAACTGTTGGAGATGATATATAATTGAGTAAAACAACGTTTTGCGCAGATTAGTGAAATACTTTAGCGCTTTACTGTGATAAAGTACTTGATTGTGTAAACTG
>OLSB01002379.1_pt1 | contig 15760 bp, 14 predicted proteins | sample 1672071 | NCBI WGS metagenome assembly OLSB01 (sample SAMEA3136642, study PRJEB25190) | human gut metagenome | biome: human gut; feature: human-associated habitat; material: faeces | place: Austria | collected 2013 | reverse complement strand
GGGCGGAGCAGAGCCCCGCCCCTACAGGGGGCATCCCAAAGGCTTCCCCTATGAGGGGAAGGCGATCGGGTGCGCATTGTCCAGCTCCCCCTGCCGCAAGGGGAGCAAAAAAACCGCCCTGCCGGGACTCCCGGCAGGGCGGTTTGGGTTTGGGCTTATTCAAAAACCACGTTCAGTGCTTTGCAGACGGCGGCGCAGCGGGGGCAGAGGCCGTGCTCGTCGGGGGTCTCGGAGTGCATCCAGCAGCGCGGGCACTTCGTGCCCTTTGCCTCGCTCACGGCGACGGTCAGGCCCGGGTAGCTGACGCCGGCCTCGACCACGGCGCCCTCGGCGGGAGCCGCTTCGTCGGTGCTGACGTTGGAGACGATGAAGATCTCCGGCAGGTCGATGGCCTTGACGGCCTCCAGCGCGGCCTTGGTGTCCTCGTCCTTTGCAAACAGGGCGACGTGCGCCTCGAGGCTCTTGCCGATGCGCTTGTCGGCGCGGGCGGTCTCCAGAACGCCATTGACGTCGGAGCGGAGGCGGAACGCGGTCTCCCAGGCGGTCATCTTGGCCTCGGACAGGGCGTAATCGGCGTAGGGCTTCGTCATCTGGTTCAGAACGACGTTTCTGGGGTCATCCTCCGTGCGGTGCGGCATCTGCAGCCAGATCTCGTCGCAGGTGAAGGCGAGGATCGGCGCGAAGACCTTGGTCATGGCGTCGAGGATCATCCACAGAGCGCTCTGCGCCGAGCGGCGGGAGGCGGAATCCTTGCCGTCGCAGTACAGACGGTCCTTGATGATGTCCAGATACAGGCTCGAGAGCGTCACGACGCAGAAATCATTGACGGCGTGGGAGACGGTCAGGAACTCGTAGTCCTTGTACGCGGCCTCGCAGCGGACGAGCAGCTCGTTGAGCTTCGTGATGGCCCAGCGGTCGAGCGCTTCCATGTCGGCGGGCGCGGTCAGGTGGTTGGGGTCAAAGTCGGTGAGGTTGTCGAGGCAGTACTTGGCGGTGTTGCGGAACTTCAGATAGTTCTGGCTCAGCTGCTTGAAGATCGCGTCGGAGCAGCGCACGTCGACATGATAGTCGGCCGAGCCCGCCCACAGACGGCAGATATCCGCGCCGTACTTCTTGAATACGTCGGCGGGATCGACGCCGTTGCCGAGCGATTTGTGCATGGCCTTGCCCTCGCCGTCGACGGTCCAGCCGTGGGTGACGCACTCTTTAAAGGGAGCGCCCTTGCCCAGCGCGCCGACCGCGGTCAGCAGCGACGACTGGAACCAGCCGCGGTACTGGTCGAGACCCTCAAGATAGACGGTCGCGGGCCAGAAGCCCTGATCTTTCTGCATGGAGGCGAAATGCGTCGAGCCGGAGTCGAACCAGCCGTCGAGCGTATCGGTCTCCTTTTCAAAGTGCTTGCCGCCGCAGTGCGGGCAGGTGAAGCCTTCGGGCACGAGCTCGTCCGCTTCCTTCTCAAACCAGATATTCGAGCCAAACTCGCCGAAGAGCTTCGAGATCTTCGCGATCGTCTCGTCGGTGCAGATGGGCTTGCCGCAGTCCTTGCAGTAGAACACCGGGATCGGCAGACCCCAGCGGCGCTGGCGGGAGATGCACCAGTCGGCACGCTCGCGGATCATGGCCTTCATGCGGTCGATGCCCCACGCGGGCAGCCAGCGAACATCGTCGCAGGCGGCGCAGGCGTCGTCCTTGAACGAATCGACGGAGCAGAACCACTGCGGGGTGGCGCGGAAGATGATGGGCTTCTTGCAGCGCCAGCAGTGCGGGTAGGAGTGGACGATCTGCTCGGAGGCGAACAGGGAACCGGCCTCCTGCATGTCCTTGAGGATGACGGGGTTGGATTCTTCGACCAGCATCCCGGCGTACTTGCCGGCGTAGTCGGTGTGGCGGCCCTGATCGTTGACGGGCACGACCATATCCATGCCGTAGCGGCGGCAGGTCTGGTAGTCATCCGCGCCGAAGCCCGGGGCGGTGTGGACGCAGCCCGTGCCGGAGTCCATGGTGACGTAGTCGGCCAGAACGAGACGGGAGGTCTTCGGCAGGAAGGGGTGATCGGCCAGCATGTTCTCAAAGAACGCGCCCTCGTGGCGGGAGACGACGGTATAGTCCTCCACGCCGCCGACCTTCATGACCTTCTCCATGAGCGCCTCGGCGACGAGATACTGCTCGCCGTTCTGGTTGTTGCGGACGATGACGTAGCTTTCGACCGGGTTCAGCGCGATGGCAAGGTTGCCGGGCAGTGTCCAGATCGTGGTGGTCCAGATGACGAACGAGAGGTTCTTCTTTTCCTCGTCCGTCAGCTTGCCCTGGTCGTCGTGCAGCGGGAACTTGACGTAGACGGTGGTGCAGGGGTCGTCCTGGTATTCGATCTCGGCCTCGGCCAGCGCGGTCTCGTCGTGGTAGCACCAGTAGACGGGCTTCAGACCCTTATAGATGTAGCCCTTCTTGTACATCGCACCGAAGACCTTGACTTCCTCGGCCTCAAAGCTCGGGGCCATGGTCTTGTACGGATGCTCCCAGTCGGCGACGACGCCGAGGCGCTTGAAGCCTTCCATCTGCACATCGATATAATGCTGCGCGAAATCATGGCAGGCGGAGCGGAACTCCGGGATGGGCATGGCCTTGTGGTTGAGCTTGTTCTGCTTGATGATGGCGGACTCGATCGGCATGCCGTGGTTATCCCAGCCGGGGATGTAGGGGGTATAGTAGCCGCGCATGGCCGCCGAGCGGACCATGAAGTCCTTGAGGCACTTGTTGAGCGCGTGGCCCATGTGCAGCGCGCCGTTGGAGAACGGAGGGCCGTCGTGCAGGGCGAAGAGGGGCTTGCCCTCGTTCTTCTTGAGCAGCTCGTTGTAAAGATCGAGCTCCTGCCAGTGCTTCAGCATGTCCGGCTCGCGCATCGGCAGACCGCCGCGCATCGGGAAGCCCGACTTGTTCATGTTGAGTGTCTGTTTGTATTCCATAATTCCTCCTGAAAAAACAACGCGCCCTGAGCCAGAGCTCAGGGCGATAAATTACCGCGGTACCACCTGAATTCCCGCACGCGCACGCGCCTGCGGACACTCGTCTTCTGTAACGGGAAGTCCCGTCCGGGCTTACTTGGGAAGCTCCCGTTCGCCCCGGCTGCTCCAAGGGGATCTTCGGGGCCCGTCACCGCTGCCTTACACCGCCCGGCAGCTCTCTTTGCGTCTCAGAAGCCCGTACTTGTCCTTTTCATCGCATATTCCAGCTACAGTGTACCCACTTTTCCCGCGCTTGTCAAGAAATTATCGGGTGAAAATTCAATAATTGTTCAAATCTGAACGCCCGCCGTGCGATTGCAAACGACGGCCGCTTGTGGTATGCTTATGGGACACCACAGGCAGCTTTGTCCATTGCGCCCGCGCGCTTCGGCGGTGCTGCCCATAGAACTTGGAAGGATGGAACACATCATGGACGAAAAAACCAGCAGCGCCCCCATGCAGGAAGACCCGCAGAAGGGCGAAGAGCTTTCCTTTACCATCACCGGCGAAGACGCTGAGGCGCAGGACGCGCTGAACGCGGAAAAGCCGGAGCCGCAGCAGAAGAAAAAGTCCCCCCTGCCGTGGATCCTCGGCGCGGCAGCCGTGATCATCGCCGCAGCGCTCGTGCTGATCCTGACGATCAAGCCCAGCCAGACGACGCCCGACGCCGACCAGCCCGGTGACGCCACGATCTCCGAGCCCGCCGATACCCCGGACGATGCCCAGCCGGACGACCAGACGCCCGGCGCGGAGGATGAGACCAACGGCCAGACCGGCGAGGAAGACACCCAGACCGGCGGCAACGGCGTGAGCTACACCGTAGATGCCGAGGCCCTGACCGACGAGGTCCTGAACCTTGAGGTCGCAAGCTGCGGCGACGACCGGCTGACGAACCGGGATCTGCCGTATTACTATTGGCAGCAGTACTATTCCTTCGCCAGCACCTACAGCTCCTACGCCGCCTATCTCATCGACACCACCAAGCCCTTTGACCAGCAGATGTGCGTTTTTGACGATACGCTCACCTGGCAGCAGTATTTCCTGCAGGGCGCCGTCAGCACCTATAAGAGCGTCTCCGCCCTTTGGCAGGACGCGCGGCTGAGCGGCTTCCAGCTCGGCGAGGAGGATCAGGACTATCTCGACGGCCTGAGCAATACCGTCACCGTCTCTGCGGCAAGCTACGGCTACGAAAGCGCCGACGCCTATCTGCAGACGGCCTATGGCCCGGCCGCGACCATGACCGGCTACCACGATTTTGTCGAGCGCTATCTGACGGCGTCCGCCTACCTGCAGGCGCTCGTCGAGGCGAAGACCTACACCGAGGCCGACATCAGCGCCTATTTTGATGAGAACGCCGACACCTATGCCGCCAGCTCGATCGAAAAGAGCGACGTCAACATGGTGAACGTGCGCCACATCCTCATCGTCCCCGAGGAGAAGAACGACGACGGCACCTACACCGACGCGGCCTGGACCGCCGCGGAGCAGAAGGCGCAGTCCCTGCTCGACGAGTGGAAGGCCGGCGAGCATACCGAGGATTCCTTCGCCTTCCTGGCCGCGGAAAACTCCGCCGATACCGGCAGCGCCTCCAACGGCGGGCTGTATGAGGAGGTCTATCCCGGCCAGATGGTCGACGCGTTCGACGCCTGGTGCTTCGACGCCGCCCGCCAGCCCGGCGACACCGGCATCGTGAAGACCGAGTACGGCTATCACGTCATGTACTTCTCGTCCGTCTGCGAGCATCCGTACTGGTATGTCCGCGCCGAGAGCGATTATCTCAACAAGCTCTCTGCCGACGTCTCGGAGGAGGTCTCCGCGAAGTTCGAGTCGGCCGAAAGCGTGCAGAACGCAGCGCTCGCAGATATCCTGCAGAACTGAGCGGCCCGCCGGGAGGTCCTTCCGCATGAAGCGATTACTGTTTTTCATCAACCCGAACGCCGGCCACGCGGAGATCCGCGGCACGCTCATGGAGGTGCTGGAGATCTTCTCCGCGGGCGGCTATGAGGTCACGGTCCATATGACCACCGGCCCGCGCGATCTGACGCGCCAGATCGCCGCGCGCGGCGCGCAGTACGATCTGATCGTCTGCACCGGCGGCGACGGGACGCTCAACGAGGCGGTCTCCGGTCTCATGGCCCTGCCGTATGAAAAGCGGCCGAAGCTTGGCTATATCCCCGGCGGCACCGTCAACGACGTGGCCTCCACGCTCGGGCTGTCCAAGGATACCGTCCGGGCGGCGCAGGAGATCATGGACGGGCATCCGTTCCCGCTGGACATCGGCTCGTTCGGGCCGGACCGGTTCTTCACCTATGTGGCGGCCTTCGGCATCTTTACCGACGTGCCGTATGAGACCCCGCAGGAGGACAAGCGCATCTGGGGCCGTCTTGCCTACATCATGAACGGCGCGGGCGCGCTCGGCCGGCTCAAGCCCACGCACGTGCGCGTGTCCTATGACGATCATCAGGAGGAGGCCGACGTGCTCGTCGGCCTCGTGACCAGCACGACCTCCGTCGGCGGGTTCAAGACCACGCGGGATCTCGGCATCTCGCTCAACGACGGCCTGTATGAGATGATCCTGGTCCGCGCGACAAAAAATCTGGCGGAGTTCAATCTGGCCGCGACTCGCGCGCTGCGGCTGGACTTCGACAACGATTCGTTCATCTCCGCACAGACGGGCGCGCTGCGGTTCGAATTCGACGAGCCGGTCGCCTGGACCGTCGACGGAGAATTCGGCGGCAGCGTCACGGAAGTGGAGATCCACAACGAGCGCCGCGCCATCGATATCATCGTGCCCTGAAGGGGCGGGAGGCAGATCATGCACATCCGATTTGCGGACCCCGGCGACGCCGCGGCCTGTCTTGCCGTCTACGCGCAGTATATCGATACGTCCATCACCTTTGAGACGGTCCTGCCGTCCGAGGCGGAGTTTTCCGGCCGCATCCGGAGCTACGGCGCGGTCTATCCCTGGCTGATCGCGGAGGAGGACGGGCACGTCCTGGCCTACGCCTACGCCCACCGCGCGCAGGAGCGCGCGGCCTACGGCTGGAACGCGGAGCTGTCGGTCTACGTCAGACGCGACGCGGCCGGGCGCGGGCTCGGCACGAAGCTCTATACCGTCCTTCTCGCGCTGCTGCAGAAGCAGGGCGTGCGCACGGCCTACGGCGTCGTGACCATGCCGAACGATGCCAGCAGCGCTCTGCACCAAAAGCTCGGCTTCCGCGTGCTCGGCACCTACCGCAATACCGGCTACAAAAACGGCCGCTGGCGCGATGTGGTCTGGTTTGAGAAGCCCATCGGCTCCTTCACCGGCGAACCCCGGCCCCTCATCCCCATCCCCCAACTCCCCGAAGCCGCCGCCATCCTCGCGGCCGCCAACACATAAACCGACACCCGCCCCGCGCCGCCAAAAGCAGCGCGGGGCGCGGCGCTTTTGGCAGGGAAAACACCGGAACACGCAAGAGGCAACACAGAGTTGCTCCCGATGTAACCAATACGTGGTTTACTTTTGACAGAATATTCATGTAAAATCAGGAGTGTGAAGGGTATGACACTCAGAGAAAAACTGATCGTATCAAGAAACAAGGCCGGACTCTCGCAAATGGAGCTGGCCAATCAGCTCGGTGTATCCCGGCAGGCGGTCTCCCGCTGGGAAAGCGGAGATACAACGCCGTCCGTGGACAAGCTGAAGGCGCTGGCGAAGCTCTACGGCGTATCGCTGGACTGGCTGTTCGGCGATACCGCAGACGGGGAACCCCCTGAAGCAGCAAAGCCCGAAGCCGACAGAAACCCGGACGAGGCCCCCGCGGGAAAGGAAGGTGAGAAAAAGCAAAAAATCAGGGCCATCGCGATCGCACTGGCGATCGTCGTGATCGCCTTCATCTGTGTATGGTTTGCAGCAAGAAATATGAGTAACGAAGCAGACAGTACACAAATTGAAGATATGGAACATGAAGAAATCGATATTCCAGATCAGGATGAAAGCGGATTTGATTTTGAGTGGAAAGATTAACAAGCAATTAATTCACCATGAACAAAACGAAAAAACATTACTGACGATACTGGCGATTGCAGGGGCGGTTTTGCTGTGGCTGCTAAGCTACAAAGGAGCGCCGCTCGGGGAAGTGCTAAGAAGTATAGCAAGGATCATCGTGGTTTTTTTGCTGCTCACGCTTATAAATATAAAGAAAAAAGGAAGAACGTGAGCGCGTAAATAAGACCAGATGAAATATTTGATGATTGGCAGTACGATTGAAAGGAGATACTCAATGAAAACGCACCTTCGTATTTTGTCGAGTAAAAATGGGAGAGTTAGAAGCGCCATTGTAAGGCATCTTCTTTTAGCAGCAATGCTGAGCGGGATGCTTATGATGCTTTGCTGTGCTGTGTCGGCAAATGACGAGCCTGTGCTCAGCCCGTGGGCGAAGGAGGAGGCATTCGCGGCGGAGGAGGCGGGGATCCTTCCGGACGCTCTGCATGGCGATCTGAGGGGCGCGGGAAATCGCGGACAGGCGGTCTGGTATCTCGTGAAGCTCACGGAGACGGTTTTGCAAAAGGAACTGCCGAATACCGCGGAAGGTGTATTTCCAGACATGGAAAATACATTCTTCGAAGAAAAGGCGGAAAAAGCCTATTCCGCGGGGATCGTGACAGGCTATGCCGACGGGAGCTTTGGCGCGGGAAATCATATCAGGCGCGAGGAATACGCGGCGATGCTGTATCGGCTGTTTCAGTATCTGGAGCGGGAAACGGGGAAACAACTGCTCCCGGACGATCTGCAGACGCGGCCATATGCAGACGAAAAAGAGATCTCCGCATGGGCCCTCGACGCCGTACATGCACTGTCCGTGATGGGCATTCTGGGCGGAGACAGCCGCGGAGACTTTTGCCCCGACAAAAATATCAGTCTGGAGCAGATGATCGTGCTATCCCGCCGCTGCTGGAAATACTGCACGGATAAAAGCTGAGGAACAGAGCATGATCGCCTGCCTCGATAGACACTGATCGAAGCAGAGATACCTGCGTTCCACAGGTATCTCTGCTTTTTGATACGCGGGAACTGCTTGTGATTTTCAACAGAAAATCAGAAAAAATTTGTTGCTTTTCGATATGGATTTTTCGGGCGGCACTGCTATACTGTGTGCATGGGAAACGCCCCACAAAAACCCATAAAAAGAGAAAAACAGGGAGGAAACATCTATGACTGGCATTGGATTGATCATTGTCTTCATTCTTGCCATCGCACTGATGATCTTCTGCATCAGCAAGCTGAAGATCCATCCGTTCCTCGCGATCATGGCCATTTCTCTGGTATTCGGCCTGATCGCCGGTATTCCGCTGGTCAACACCACGGACGCCGACGGCAACACCGTCAGCGGCATTGCCAACGTCATCGGCGCCGGCTTCTCGGGCACGTTCTCGAGCATCGGCATCGTGATCATCTTCGGCGCTCTGGTCGGTACGCTGCTTGAGAGCACCGGCGCGGCGCTCAAAATGGCCGACTGCGTGGTCAAGCTCGTCGGCAAAAAGCATCCGGAGCTTGCCATCGAGCTCATGGGCTGGATCGTCTCCATCCCCGTGTTCTGTGACAGCGGCTTCGTCGTTCTGAACCCCATCCGCAAGGCTATGGCCCGCCGGACCGGCGCGTCGAGCGTCGCGATGTCCGTCGCACTGTCCATGGGCCTGTACATCAGCCACTGCTTCATCCCGCCCACACCCGGCCCCATCGCGGCTGCCGGTACGCTGGGCTGCGGCGATAATCTGCTGCTGGTCATGGGCCTCGGCGCCCTGTGCTCCATCCCGCCGCTGGTCGCGGGCTACTTCTTCGCAAAGTACATCGGCAAGAAGGTCAAGGCTGCCGACGACATCGTCGCGGACGGCGACGTCAAGACCTATGAGCAGCTCGTGGCCGAGTTCGGCAAGCTGCCGAGCGGCTGGCTCGCATTTGCGCCGATCGTCCTCCCCATCATTCTGATGGGCCTGGCCTCCGCGTTCTCCATGGCGGGCGTCAAGGCGGATTTCATCAGCTTCCTCGGCACGCCGATCATCGCCCTGGCTGTCGGCTGCATCATCGCCATCATCAGCCTCTTTGCCGCCAATAAGGGCAAGGACTTCTACAAGCTCACCGACGACACGCTGAAGACCGTCGGTCCCATCCTGTTCGTCACCGCTGCCGGCGGCGTGCTGGGCAAGGTCATCGCGTCCTCCGACATGGTCAACTTCATCAAGGCCAACGCGGAGATCTTCGAGAGCATCGGCATCTTCTTCCCGTTCCTGCTGGCCGCCATCCTCAAATCCGCGCAGGGCTCCTCTACCGTCGCCATCACCACCACGGCCGGTATCGTCGCGCCGCTGCTGCCGGTCCTGGGGCTGGATTCCCCGGCGCTGTCCTGCCTGACGGTCATCGCCATCGGCGCAGGCGCCATGACGGTGTCGCACGCGAACGACTCCTACTTCTGGGTCGTCACCAACTTCGGCGAGATGACCCCGCAGGACGGCTACAAGACGCAGACGCTCGGCACGCTCGTCATCGGCGTCGTGTCCATCATCGGCGTGTTTATCGTGTCCCTGTTCCTGCACTGATCGTTCTGATTCCCCGCAGGGGATGGGTTCGCCCATCCCCTGCTTTTTAACTTTTTTAACCTTGTGTTGAGGCAACCCTGCACAATTGCGTCCGCGCGCTTCGGCGGATCTTTTCCGCCAATCCTGCGCTTTTCAAATCTTGGCTTGACGGAAAATCTCTCGCCGAATCTGCTTGCCGAATTGTGCAGGCTTGCCTTAACCCGCTTTTTAACCCTTTTCGTCCTTGCTTTTTCCCGGGATGCTTTTTATAATGGGGACAACGAATAGAATGCCCCCAAGCGAAGGAGGAACTATCATGCAAACTCTCAGACAAGACGCGCAGGCCATCATCGACAAGGCGCTGGCCGACGCGCTGCCGGATTCCGCCGTGCGCCGCGCGCTGGAGCAGTTTCAGAAGCCGGAGGGCCGGCTCGTCCTGATCGCTGCCGGCAAGGCCGCCTGGCAGATGGCCAAGGCCGCCTATGACGTGCTGGGCGCGGCGATCACCGGCGGCGCAGTCATCACAAAATACGACCATGTCAAGGGCCCCATCGGCGCGCTGGAGCTGTTCGAGGCGGGCCACCCCGTGCCGGATGAGAATTCCTACCGCGCCACGAGCCGCGCGCTGGAGCTCGTCAGCGGGCTGAGCGAGCGGGATACCGTGCTGTTCCTGCTCTCGGGCGGCGGCTCTGCTCTGTTTGAAAGTCCGCTGGTCCCCGCGGAGGAGATGGCGGACGTCACGAAGCAGCTGCTCGCCTGCGGCGCGGACATCGTGGAGATGAACACGCTGCGCAAGCGCCTCTCCGCGGTCAAGGGCGGCCGGTTCGCCGAGCGCTGCCTGCCCGCGAAGGTCTTTTCCATCGTGCTGTCCGACATTCTGGGCGATCCGCTGGATATGATCGCCTCCGGCCCGGCCTATCCCGATTCGTCGACCTGCGCACAGGCGCTGGAGGTGGTGCGAAAATACGGCCTGCGGCTCTCCGAGCGCGCGCTGGAGCTTCTGGCGCAGGAGACGCCGAAGACGCTCACGAACGTCGAGACCCACATCACCGGCAGCGTCCGCCAGCTGTGCGCCTCCGCCGAGCAGACGGCCCGGGCGCTCGGCTACACGCCCGTCATCCTGACGGCGAGCCTGCGCTGCACCGCGCGCGACGCGGGCAGCTTCCTGGCCTCCATCGCGCAGTGCCACCAGGACAGCAAAGCCTCGCTCGCCTACATCGCCGGCGGCGAGACCGTCGTCCATCTGACCGGCCACGGTCTTGGCGGCCGCAATCAGGAGATCGCGCTTTCCGCCGCGCAGGAGATCGCCGGTCTGCGCGATACCGCCGTCTTCTCCTTCGGCTCCGACGGCACCGACGGCCCGACCGACGCCGCGGGCGGCTACTGCGACGGCGATACCTGCGCGGCGCTGGCGGCAAAGGGCATTTCGATCCCCGACGTGCTGCAGGATAACGACGCCTACCACGCGCTGCAGGCCTGCGGCGGTCTGATCCTGACCGGCCCGACCGGCACCAACGTCAACGACCTGTCCGTCCTGCTGATCCGCAGATAATACAAAAACCGCTGCCCTCGGGCGTGTGCCGATAAGACAGTAATTTGAGAAAATTACGAAATCGGCATCTGTCAGACAGGATTGGACAAAACAGGCGACATTCAACTTTGGTTGGATGCCGCCTGTTTTTGTACATCTAAGGGTTGAATTTCGCTTGTTTTCCCCTCTGTGTGGCATTGTTCAAATGCAGGCATATCAGACTTCACCTATCCGTGTGGTCTGGTGTAGAAGCGCAAAAATAGCTACTGTTCAGCGTATGGGATACACGGATTTAAGAAGCGCTACATGGTAAAATCTGTTTGCTCTATAATGAACTTCTTTTCTGAAATCACAACACTTGCTTTGCTGCTATGGAAATAGGTGCAGATATTCACCCTGCTTACTGCTGCCCACGCGAAAGCATATCTCGATATGCAATAATTTGTTGCGTTTTTGGGAATTCTGTGATAAGATTATAAAAGCAAAATGCAAAGAGAGGGCACCATGATGATTTACAGCTACGACAAGTTATGGAAATTGTTGATAGATAGAAAAATCACGAAAACCGAGATGCGGCAACAAACAGGCATTAGTACAAATATGCTCGCAAAAATGGGAAAGCAGATGCCAGTTTCCATGGAAGCCCTTGCAAAGATTTGCAACTATCTCGGATGTGGGCTTGATGATGTTGTGGAAATATTTTCTTCTACCGAAGAAGGTGGTGACAGATAATGGCTGGAAATAGCAATCTACATGATTCTGCAAGGAACAAACAGGATGAGTTCTACACGCAACTTTCGCTGATTGAAAAGGAACTCAAGCATTACCGGAGTTTCTTTGCTGGCAAAACAGTTTTGTGCAACTGCGATGATCCCTACGAGAGTAATTTCTTTAAGTACTTTGCCATGAATTTCAATGCTTTGGGGTTGAAGAAATTGGTAACAACTTGCTATGCAACATCACCCGTGGTTGGAGATGAATTTGAGTACTATGTTGACAATGCTGGACAGCTTGCATTTGTTCCAGACACTGACACAACTCCATTGGTTTGTAGCACTCGGAGACCCTATCGAGTAGAAATCACCGAGGTGACAGACGAAAACCACGATGGGCGGGCAGATCTTGCGGATGTCGAATATCTTATGCGAAACAGAAAAAATACTATGACACTTCTTAATGGTGACGGAGACTTCCGAAGCCCAGAGTGTGTAGAGCTGCTAAGAGAAGCTGACGTGGTGGTAACTAACCCGCCGTTCTCCCTGTTCCGCGAGTATATTGCGTTACTTGAAGAATACAGAAAATACTTTATAATCATTGGAAATATGAATGCTGTCACATATAAAGAGATTTTTCCGATGATTGCTGAAAACAGATTATGGTTGGGGTATAATAGCGGACATTTTTGGTTCAAAGTACCCGATTCTTACGAGATTAAGAAAACCGATTTTAAGATTGATGAGCATGGACAGAAATGGCGGCGAATGGGAAACATTTGCTGGTTCACAAATGTGGATATCGAAAAAAGGCACGAAAATATGCCCCTATTCAGGAGCTACTCGCCAGAATTATATCCTAAATACGATAACTACGACGCTATCAATGTCGACAGGACAGTAGATATTCCCTGTGATTATTATGGTGTCATGGGTGTTCCAATCACGTTCTTGTCGCAATATAACCCTGACCAATTTGAAATCGTGGCGTTCAGAAAAGGAACTGATGGCAAAGATCTTGTTTACTCTTTCCCTGATTGTTCACATTCTGTTAATGTAGAGAGAGAGAGAGAGAGAGAGAGAGAGAGAGAACGGGGCGGCGGACGGTGCAGCCGTACTTCCGTATCCTCGTCAGACGCAAGCCGACAACTCACACGACGACGTGATTCGTCCGGTTCTGCACGGCAGGAAATTATATCGACGGATCACAATTCGTATGCAACGGCAATCCCAGGGTTGATTAAAAATGCTGAGGGGAAGATCGACGGAAAAATCACTTATGTGCGATTGACTATTCGCAGAAAGTAGAGAGTATGTATGAAAATCAAACTACATGAGATTCCTGTGCGAGAAGTTGTTGCAGGATACAAGGATAGTGCTGAGAACGGTGTTGTGGGCTACGATGGAAGGCTGAATATCCGCCCAGCTTTTCAGCGGGAATTTATCTACAAAGACAAACAACGTGACGAAGTTATCCGTACCATCACAAAGAATTTTCCTTTGAACGTAATGTACTGGGTCAAAAATGATGATGGCAATTTTGAAGTGCTTGATGGTCAGCAGAGAACAATAAGCATCTGTCAATATGTTCAAGGTGACTTCTCTATCAACCATCTTACATTTTCCAATCTGACGCATACGGAACAACAGCAGATTATGGACTATCCGCTGATGATTTATATTTGCGAGGGTACGGATAAGGAGAAGTTAGACTGGTTCAAAATCATCAACATTGCAGGAGAACAACTGACAACGCAGGAATTACGAAATGCGATTTATACGGGAGAATGGCTGACCGAAGCAAAAAAATATTTTAGCAAAACCATGTGCCCGGCTTATCAAATTGCCGGCGACTATTTGAATGGCTCCGCAATCCGTCAAGACTACCTTGAAACCGCCTTGAAGTGGATTTCTGCCCGTGAAGGTATTGAAATCGAAGATTATATGTCACAGCACCAGCATGACACGAACTGCAATGAACTGTGGCTGTATTTCCAGACTGTTATAAATTGGGTAAAAGCTACATTCCCCAAATATCGCAGCAAGCTGATGAAGGGACTCGAATGGGGTATCTTTTACAATAAATACGGCACAGGTAAATATGATCCCAAAGCACTTGAAGCTCGTATCATTGAACTGATCGAAGACTACCGCAATGGATATATCTCAAATCAAAAGGGCATTTATGAATATCTCTTTGATGGACAGGAACGGCACCTAAATATTCGTGCTTTCTCTCCTGAAATGGCACGGGCAGCTTATGAGCGGCAAAAAGGTATCTGCCCAAAATGCGGAAAGCATTTTGAAATTGAAGAAATGCAAGCTGACCATATCACGCCGTGGAGTAAGGGTGGAAAGACAACTGCGGAAAACTGTCAGATGCTTTGTGCAGACTGTAACCGCCGCAAGAGTAACATATAAAATTTCTCCGTTCAGCTCCGTAGGAGCGCAGCCGATTTCTCTGAAATCGTTCAGGGGTTTGGGGCAATTCCCCAACAAGATTGCACGGGTGTATAAACACGAGCATTGCTTGCCAAGTGCGTTTCGCAGTTGGCAGGTAATGAGAAGTGGGTACCGCCGTGCATTGCTTGCCAGAATGGCAAGCTCCGGTGTGGGTACTCACCGGATTTGCTTGCTATTCTGCAAGGAAATCCCGGTCGTACCACGCCGGATTTCGCAAGTGTACATACACTTGCTGTGCTTGCTATTCTCCGTTTCCCATGTTAGCAAGCGCCATTTTCCAAATGGAAATCGGCGGCAACCGCCGCCTTGTCTGCCAAAAAGCGAAACAGACGGACGGAAGTCAATGGCGGCGCAGCCGTTCATCTTGACCATTGACGGCGTTCGTCCGTTTTGCTACGCAGTAGCACTTGAACGAATATAATCGAAACAAATAAGCGTATTGATTGAGGTGTTAGGAGTATGGATTGTCTAATTCGGAAAGTACAGCAAGGTGATGAATTTGATTTAGCTTATATCCAAACAGAAAGTTGGAAGGCTGCGTTTAAGGATATCCTGTCTGCCGAGATACTGCAAATGTCCACCAACCTAAATCGTGCTACGGCAATGTATAAGCGATTGCTCGATGAGAATATTGGCAATGGATATATTTTAGAGGTGGACTCTCATCCTCATTGTATTGCATGGTGGGATACGGCGCGAGATAACGATATGCCTGATTATGCGGAACTCATCTGCATCCATAGCTTGCAAGACAACTGGAGAAAGGGTTTCGGAACTCAAATGATGAGCAGAGTCATGGGCGACATGAGAGCTGCTGGCTATGATAAGGTTATGCTTTGGGTGTTTGCGAACAACATTCGAGCAAGAAAATTCTATGAGTCGTTTGGTTTTTTCACACATGGAAAAGTTAAACCTTGTCTTGAAACAGAAGAAATTTGCTACGAGAGAAAATTATAACGAGTATTGTTTTAATCGTTATAACCATGAAAGCGAAGGAGGCTTGACGAAGTGAATCCGAAAGAAAAAGACAATGAGATCATCGAACTGACCGACGAGGAACTGGATGAGATTTTCGCCGACGATGATTTTGATAACGGCGAGGAGGGCGGTGAAATCCGCTCGTTTTATTTCTCCAATCCTGACCCGTATTCCAAGGATACCAGCCGCAAAATCCGTGCCGTCAACAAGGCAAAGGGGGAGCGCGGAGAGCGCTTGACTACCAATGTTCCCTACGGCTATAAGCGTGACTCTGACGATCCTAAGAAGTGGGTGATTGATGAGGAAGCGAATCGGAGAGCTTGACCGCCTTTTCATCCGTATTTACGAGGACAATGTAGCCGGTCGGCTGGATGATGAACGCTTTGCGATGATGAGCAAGAACTACACCGAGGAACAAAAAGACCTCAAAGCCGAGGTCAAGGGTCTGCAACAGCAAATCCATGAACAGGAACAACAGGCAGAGAATATAGAGCAGTTTGTTCAGCGGGTAAAGA
>OLSB01002378.1_pt1 | contig 15764 bp, 11 predicted proteins | sample 1672071 | NCBI WGS metagenome assembly OLSB01 (sample SAMEA3136642, study PRJEB25190) | human gut metagenome | biome: human gut; feature: human-associated habitat; material: faeces | place: Austria | collected 2013 | reverse complement strand
TGGCGTTTTTGAAGCGTGCAAAAAAGTCTGCGAGGACTTTTTTGACACGCTGAAATGCCCATAATTATGGGCATTTTCTATTTTTTTCACCACAGGAGGTATACTATGGAAACCATGATCCCGGAGGGGTACAAAAGCATCCTCAGCGTGTATGACACGCAGAAAGCCATAAGCCTGTTAAAGCGCCTGTTTGAGGACAGATTAGGCGCGCTGCTGAACCTGTACCGCGTTTCCGCGCCGCTGTTTGTCGAGTCAAATTCCGGCCTCAACGATAATCTCAACGGCTATGAGCGGCCCGTGTCCTTTGATATTCTCCGCTCGGACGCAACAGCGCAGGTCGTGCAGTCGCTTGCAAAGTGGAAGCGCCTTGCGCTCAAGCGCTATTGCTTTTTCCCCGGCAAGGGGCTGTATACCGATATGGACGCCATTCGCCGCGACGAGGATGAGCTCGATAACCTCCATTCCATATACGTTGACCAGTGGGACTGGGAAAAGGTCATCCTGCCGGAAAACCGCAACCTCGATTATCTCAAGCTCACTGTTATGGATATCGTCAAGGCTCTGTGCGACACTCAGGATACCATGCAGTCGATTTATCCTCAGCTTCAGCGCCTTGGGAAGCTGGAGCGCAAGGTCACGTTTATAACGGCGCAGGAGCTGGAGGATATGTACCCCGACATGAGCCCGAAGGAGAGGGAAAACGCCTTCGCAAGGGAGCATAAGACCATTTTCATCATAGGCATCGGCGGCGCGCTGAGATCCGGCAAGCCGCATGACGGCAGAGCGCCGGACTATGACGACTGGAGCCTCAACGGGGATATCCTGTTCTGGTGCGATTGGCTTGACTGCGCGATCGAGATATCATCAATGGGTATCCGCGTGGACCCTGACACTCTGGACAAGCAGCTTCGCCTTGCAAACTGCGATGACCGCAGACAGCTGCCATACCACAAAATGCTCTTAAACGGCGAGCTGCCCCTGACCATAGGCGGCGGCATCGGCCAGTCGCGTGTTTCAATGCTGCTGCTGGGCAAGGCGCATATCGGCGAGGTGCAGGCGTCTATCTGGGATAAACGCACAGAGGAGCTGTGCGAGGAAAAGGGCGTCATGCTGCTGTGAGCGTAAGCATAATCTTAAAAGGGTGTTCAAATGGAACTTATTGAAATAATCAAAGTAATAATCCTCGGCATCGTCGAGGGCATAACCGAATGGCTGCCAATTTCAAGCACAGGCCATATGCTGCTGGTGGATGAGTTTATACATATGAACGTAACTCCGGAGTTCAAGGAGCTGTTCCTGTATGTCATCCAGCTCGGCGCGATACTTGCGGTAATAATCCTGTTCTGGGACAAAATGTGGCCGTTTCAGAGCAAAAGCAAGGGCCCGGTGGTAAAAAAGGATACCATCATAATGTGGGTCAAGGTCGTTATCGCCTGCATCCCTGGCTTTGTCGCATACCTGCTGTTTGACTTTGTGGATAACTGCTATGTGGTCGCCGCGGCCCTTATCGTATACGGTATTGCTTTCATCGTCATTGAAAACCGCTGCAAAAACCGCACGCCGAGAGTTCAGACGCTCGAGGAGATATCCTATAAGGACGCATTTGTTATCGGCCTGTTTCAGGCGCTGTCCATCATCCCCGGCACATCCCGCAGCGGCTCGACAATAATAGGCGGACTTATCATCGGCGTATCCCGTGTTGCCGCGGCGGAGTTTACCTTCTTCCTTGCCGTGCCCGTTATGGTGGGCGTGTCGCTGCTCAAGATCCTGAGCTTCGGCTTTGACTTCACTGGCGCGGAGCTCATTACCCTTGCGGTGGGCTGCGTCGTTGCGTTTGTGGTGTCGGTGCTCGTCATAAAGTTCCTGATGAGCTATATTAAGAGAAAGGATTTCAAGATCTTCGGCTGGTACCGCATCGTCCTCGGCGTGGTCGTAATACTGTACTTTCTGATATTTGCATAATAAAAAGAGCCTTAACGAAGCTGTGAAATAAGAAAACGCTGCAGGGACGGGCATTTGCCGTCCTCGGACGAGCAATGCTCGCCCCTACGTCTGTTATCTTAAACAGCCCATAAAGGCTCATTTTTGATGCTTATAATGAAAGAAACGCACTTTTGTCTACCAGACAAAAGTGCGTTCTTTTCTGGAGCGGGGTACGGGAGTCGAACCCGCCTCCGAAGCTTGGGAAGCTCCTGTACTACCGATGTACTAACCCCGCGAATGTACTTATTATAGCACCGGAAGAACAAAAAGGCAAGCAAATATGATATATGTATCTCTTATGTGTAGAATTATTAAGCTCCAATTACTGCAAAACGCCGAAAAGAGCATCCGGCGTTGACTAAGTAATCACGCTGAGATAATATGTTCTTGTACAAATAAACAAAACAGTAAAAACAAGGAGGAAGAAATGAATAAGCTAAAAAGGCTGATGTGTATCATACTCGTTATAGCGCTTGCAGTTAGCCTCTTTGCCATTCCCGCTGCGGCAGAAGAAACGGAGGAGGATGATTATCCGTTCGTGTTTGTACATGGACTGATGGGATGGGGAGAGAGATCCATGCTCGACAAAGTCGTCCCATATTGGGGACTGACTACAGGCAGCCTGCTGGATTACCTCAACTCCAAGGGCTATGAGTGCTATGCCGCGCAGGTGGGGCCGCTGTCCGGCGCGTGGGACAGAGCATGTGAGTTATATGCTCAGCTTACCGGCACTACCGTTGACTACGGAATTGCACATTCATCCGAAAAGGGTCATGACCGCTTCGGCATTACTTACGACGCCCCGCTGTTCGAGGGCTGGAGTGCCGATAAGAAGATAAATCTGCTCGGACACAGCTTCGGCGGTGCGACCGTCAGAATGTTCCTTGATATCCTCGCAAACGGCTGTCCGGAGGAGGTAGAGGCTGCAAAGGCCGCAGGTACTAAGGCATCGCCTTTCTTTGAAGGCGGCAAGGGCGATTGGGTGTATTCTGTCACGACGATCTCAGCGCCTCATAACGGAACCACCTTCATTGAGGCCTGCGATATCTCCACTCAGGCCGTCACGGATTTAATGTACAAGATAGGGGCAAGTCTGGGCATGACCAAGCTTAAAGGCGTATACGATCTGCAGCTTGAGCATTTCGGAATCACCCCTCAGGCCGATGAGACCGACCTTGAGTACCTCGTCAGAGTTATAAACAGCGAGGAGTTCATGAGTCATAATGACAACGCGATATACGATCTGACTATCGACAATGCCCTCAAGATAAACGACGGCATTGAAATTCTTGACAACATATACTACTTTTCTGTGTGCGGCGACGCGACCCACTACAGCTCAGTTACCGGGACAGAGGTGCCTGACAGCAGTATGCTCGTGCTGCTCAAGCCCTACGGAACGATGATGGGCTGCTATTACGACAAGAGCACTGCCGGCGGTGTGAACATTGATAAGACGTGGCTGCCAAATGACGGTATGGTCAATGTGGTATCCGGCCTGTACCCCGTGAACAGTGACATGAAATGCGTGAAGCCGGACGGAAGTCAGGGCTATGTGATCTGCGACGGCTATAAAAAACAGGATTTCCAAAAGGGTATATGGAACGTGCTCCCCACTCAGCCGTATGACCATCTGAGCATCGTTGGCGGCATGCTGTCCAATACCGTCTCAAATGTAAGGCATCTGTATATGGGCCTTATTGAGAATATTGTCAGCACTTACGGCAACGACTCAGGCGGTGATAATCCCATCTACAATGAGCTGCCGTTTAAGGATGTCCCCAAAGACCGCTGGTCGTATGACTACATCCGGCAGATGTACCAGCTTGGAGTTGTCAACGGCAGGAGCGAGACCGTGTTCGACCCGACCGGCAATGTTACCCGTGCGGAGTTTGTTAAAATGCTTGCGGGCCTTGACGGGGTTGATACTAACGCCTACAAAAACTGCCGCTTTAAAGATGTGAGCGACGGAAGCGTGTTTGCGCCCTATATTGAATGGGCGGCGGAAAACGGTATCGTCCTCGGCTACACTGAGAATGAGTTCCGTCCCAATGAGAATATAAAGCGCGAGCAGATGGCGGCTATCATCTGCCGTTATGCAGACTATGCCGGAATCACGCTTTCCAATGATGTTCCTGAGATAAGCTTCACCGATGCTTCCGATATATCCGCTTTTGCGGTGGACTATGTTAAGACCCTGCAAAAGGCCGGTGTTATATCCGGCTTTGACAACGGTGACGGCACATATAGTTTCCGCCCCGCGAACTTCACCACGCGCGAGCAGACCTGCAAAGTGCTGAGCCTTATCTGAATTGTCAAATATCTGTTAAAACCGCGGGAAACCGCGGTTTTTTATTGCAATAAATCTGTACGTTTAGTATAATAAAAAAATAAATAAATGTATGGGGTGGAACAGCGATGTCTGCTTATGTGCAGTTTAAAAATGTAAAAAAAGTCTATCAGATGGGCGAGGTCCGGATCGAAGCTCTTAAGGACGTGACATTCGAGATAGAAAAGGGCGAGATATGCGTTATCGTCGGCGCCTCGGGCGCAGGCAAAACCACGCTTCTAAACATACTCGGCGGCATGGACAGCCTCACGGAGGGCAGCGTGATCCTCGACGGGCAGGAGATATCTGCGTACAATGCAAAGCAGCTCACGACATACAGGCGCTATGACGTCGGCTTCGTGTTCCAGTTTTATAATCTCGTACAGAACCTGACGGCCCTTGAAAACGTTGAGCTTGCATCCCAGATATGCCGCGACCCGATGGACCCGGCCGAGGTCATAGAGCTCGTCGGACTCAAGGACAGAGCCAGCAATTTCCCTGCGCAGCTTTCCGGCGGCGAGCAGCAGCGTGTCGCTATCGCAAGAGCGCTTGCAAAAAATCCAAAGCTCATGCTCTGCGATGAGCCGACGGGTGCGCTCGACTATAACACCGGCAAGGCTGTTTTGCAGCTTCTGCAGGACTGCAGCCGTAAAAACGGCATGACAGTCGTTATCATAACCCATAACCAGGCACTTACAGCTATGGCGGACAGGGTCATCTCCGTAAAAAGCGGAACCGTTACAAACATAAGCATCAACCCCGACCCCACACCCATTGAAAACATAGAGTGGTAGCAAGATGAATCCATCAACAGTAAAACTTACGCTGAGAGAGATAAAAAACAGCCTCGGGCGCTATATGGCCATTTTTGCCATCATTGCGCTGGGGGCCGGTCTGTTTGTCGGCCTGCGGCTGTCAAGGCCGGACTTTATCGAAACGTACGACCGTTATATAGATGAGACTAACTTCTATGATTTCCGCCTTGTGTCGACGCTCGGCCTTACTGAGGACGACCTGCGGGAAGTAATGAAGATCGACGGAGTGACCGCGGCTGAGGGAGCGGTCAGCGCTGATTTTCTTTTCAACACTGCCGACGAGGATAATCTCATCATGGTGGCGCAGAGCATACCGGATGAGATCAATCTCATAGACTTGAAGTGCGGACGTATGCCCCAAAAGGGAAGCGAGTGCCTTGCGGATCCGGAGCTGTACTCCGAGGACGATATAGGCAAGAAGATAAAGCTCTCCAAAGATAACAGCGAGCAGACCTTTGACACCTTTGCATATGACGAATATACCATCGTCGGCCTTACGGAAACTGTGCTGTACATAAACCTTGAGCGCGGCTCGAGCACCCTCGGCAACGGCAGCGTCGAGGGCTATGTGTATATCCCAAAGGACGGCTTCTCCACCGATTATTTCACCGATATATACCTTCGCGTCGAGTCGGAGGGATATGTGTATTCAGATGAATATGAAAGCTCGGTCGAACCTTACATAAAGCCGCTGGAGTCCTTTATGGAGGAGCGAGCGGTCATCAGGCATGACGATATAATCGACGAGGCCTATGCTCAGCTTGATGAAGCCAGGGAGCAGTACGAGGAGGGTCTTGCGCAGTATACCCCGGCAAAGGCGGAATATGACAGAGGCTATTCAGAGTATATTGCAAAAAAATCGGAGACTCAGGCGGAGCTTGACGCGGCCAAGGAACAGATCGACGCTGCGGAGGCGATGATGCAGGATCCCTCGATCCTTGACGAAAAGCAGGCGGAGCTCGATGCTGCCAGAGCGGAGCTTGACGCCGGCAAGGCCGAGTATGAAAAAGGCCTGCGCGAATATAAGATAATGCGTGCCGCTGCCTACGGCAACGTTGAATCACAGATTGAGTACTATGAAAACCGCATCGCGGAAAAGGAAAGTGAGATAGCCACCCTCAATGCCGAGCTTGTGCAGCTCAACGCCGAGCTTGAGACAGCGACGGCGAACGGCGAGACGCTGAAGATCATTTCACTCAAATCGCAGATACGGAGCACGACCAATAAAATAAGCTCCGCCGAGTCTGATATTGAGTTTGCGCAATCGCGTCTTGAGAAGCACCGTCAGGACAAGGCGGAAGCCGACGCAAAAATGGCTCCATATGAGCAGCAGCTTGCCGAAGCAAAAGCCCAGCTTGACAGCGGCTATGCGCAGTTAGAGGCAGGGCAGGCGGAGCTGGACGCAGCCCGCGACATGATAAACAGCGGCGCCGCGGAGCTTGCGGCGGCAAAGAAAGCCTACGAACAGGGCAAAGCGGAGGCCGAGCGCGGCTTTGCCGAGGCGGAGGCCGAGCTGAAGGCCGGAAAAGCGCAGCTTGACGCGGCCAAGGCGGAGCTCGACAGCGCCAAAGAGCAGCTCGACGACGCCGAAAAGCAGATAAAAAACATGGATCACGCCGATACCTATGTTCTGGGCAGGGATACCAATATCGGCTATGTCTGCTTCGAGAGCGATACGACCGTTGTGCAGAGCGTGGCGTCCGTATTTCCGGTGTTCTTTTTCCTTGTGGCCGCTCTCGTATGCCTGACGACCATGACAAGGATGATAGACGATCAGCGGATCCAGATAGGCATAATGAAAGCGCTGGGCTACAGCTCTGGGTCTGTTATGTCAAAATATATGTTTTATTCCGGCAGCGCGACCCTGTTGGGCAGCATATTCGGCATCGGCGTCGGCAGCATTGCGTTCCCAGCCATAGTTTGGTTCGGATATGGGCTGCTCTACAGCTTCTCTGAACTTGTATTCACAATGAACTGGCCGCTGGCAATCGGAATCACTGCTGCAAACCTCGCCGTGACGCTGCTTGTGACGTGGTACTGCTGCCGCAGGGAACTCAAATGCGTGCCTGCCGACCTTATAAGGCCCAAGGCTCCCGAGGCGGGAAAGCGCATCCTGCTTGAAAAGATCCCCGGAATATGGAACAAGCTGAGCTTCATGCAGAAGGTGTCCGCACGAAACATCATGCGCTATAAAAAGAGAATATTCATGATGCTGCTGGGCATTGGCGGATGCACGGCTCTCGTGCTGACGGCGCTCGGTCTGAACGACACTATACAGGGCATCGTAAAGAAGCAGTATGATGATATTATCCTCTATGACTATGAATTGAGCCTTGCCTACAACATGACCCGGGAGGAGCAGGATATTTTCCTCGGCGACTGCGGAGACAATGTTGACAGTGCTCTGTTCCTGTACCGCGGTGCGGCGGATATTTCCGGCGGTGAAACCACAAAGAGCGCGACTTTGAGCGTAAGCGACGGCAAGGATATCCAAGAATTCATTTCGCTTCACTACGGAAAAGAGCCGGTCGAATATCCCGGGCTCAACGAGGCGATCATTAACTACAACCTCGCCCGCATGATGGGCGGAGTTGAGATCGGGGACGAGATAACGATAACGAATTCAGACATGGAGACCCTCAACGTAACGGTCAGCGGATTTTTCGATAACTATGTTGACAGCTTCGTTTTTGTAAGTCCCGAGACCTGCGAGGCCCAGTGGGGCTATGTGCCTGAGGCAAAATCGGCTCTTGTAAATGCCCCTGAGGACATGGATGTAAACGACTGCGCAACGAAGATATCCAAGGTCGACGGCGTCAGGACCATAAGCCTGAGCGTCGACTCCCGTGACAGGATAAGCAGCATGATGGACGGCCTGCTGTTTGTTGTCGCGGCGATAATCCTCTGCGCGGGCCTGCTGGCGTTCATCGTGCTGTATAATCTGACAAACATTAATATTTCCGAGCGCATACGCGAGATTGCAACCCTTAAGGTGCTCGGCTTCTATCCGCATGAAGCGGCAAACTATGTGTTCCGCGAAAATCTTGTGCTCACGGGAGCGGGAGCGCTCTTCGGGCTGCTGCTTGGCGTCGGGCTGCACGCCTTTGTCATGAACGCCATCAAGGTGGATATGATGTATTTTGAGCCGTACATAAGCCCTGTTAGCTACATCGTTTCCATAGTTATAACCTTTGTGTTCGCCATGATCGTAAACATGATAATGCGCCGCAGGATAGACGGCATAGACATGGCCGGCGCGCTTAAATCCGTTGAGTGATTTGACATTTCAGTGTAAATAGACTATATTCTATTCGGAATAATCTGATTGGAACGGACTAATATGGAGAATTTGAAAGCCGCTCTGCCAGGCTGGGAGATAGTGCGCTGCATCGGCAGCGGCAGCTCCGGCAAGGTTTACGAGCTGAAGAAAAAAGATGAATATGGCGGAGATTTCCATGCGGCCCTCAAGGTGGTGAGCGTACCCGGCTCCCAGAAGGAGTATGACGAGATGCTCAGCACCATGAGCGAATTCGCCATGCGTGCAAAGCTCAGGGAAAAGGTTGAGGAGATAAGCAGCGAATATCGCCTGCTCGGCGCTCTGCGTGGGCATCCCAATATAGTCAACTGTGAGGATCAGATGATAATCCCCCATGATAACGACATGGGCTGGGATATCTACATCCGAATGGAGCTTCTTACCTCTCTGCCAGACTATGTAAGGGAACACGGCATGATCGTCAGCGATGTGATTAAGCTCGGCATGGATATGTGCTCCGCTCTTGAGCAGTGCAGGGAGAACAATATAATCCACCGCGACATAAAGCCGCAGAACATCTTTGTCAGCCGCTACGGCGATTTCAAGCTCGGAGACTTCGGCGTTGCAAAGTCCTCTGCCATCCGCAGCTCCGCCGACAAGGTTGGTACATATTCCTATATGGCCCCAGAGGTCTATAAGGGCAAGAGCTATGACGACAGGGTGGACATATATTCTCTGGGCATGGTGTTGTACTGGCTGCTGAACGAGCGCCGGGGGCCGTTCCTTCCGTTGCCTCCGCAAAACCCCACGTCCGAGCAGACGGCCGACGCACAGCTTCGCAGGTTTCGCGGTGAAGCGCTGCCGCCCCCGAAAAACGGCAGCGGAGCTCTCAAAAAGCTGGTTCAGAAGGCGTGCAGCTTCAGGGCGGAGGATAGATTTGCAAGTCCCACGGAGATGAAAAAAGCTCTGAGCCTTGCCGCATCAGGGAAAACGTTTGAAGCTTCCGTTGATGACGATGCGACTGTGCGCGAGGATGCGCCTGTCAGAAGACCAGAGCCGAGGCCCGTTTATGAGCCTAAGCCGGAGCCCAAGGTGAAGCCAAAGGCCGCGCCGCCTCCTAAAAAGCCGGAGACCAAGCCCGGCAAGCAGGAGGCGTCCAAGGAAAAGCCGCTGCCGGCCTATATCATAGCGCTGATACTCATAATCATTGCCATGGTCGCCGCTGTAGTTGTTTTCTTTACGGGCAATTGGGGCGGGCATGACACGGATGAACCTAAGAATACCGAGACACCGGCGCCCACGGAAACGGCTGAGCCGGATAAGCTTGAGGTCAGCGCCATCGTGCTGAGCTCTCCGCGCCTGACGCTCACCGAGCAGGAGGAGGCAAAGCTCAGCGTAAGCTGCATTCCCGAGCCCAAGGCGGGGCAGGAGGAGCCGGAATATGTCTGGAAAAGCAGCGACGTAAGCGTCGTGAGCGTTGATGAAGCGGGAAATGTTAAGGCTCTGAGCGAGGGCGCCGCGACCGTCATGGTCTATGTCAAAGACAAAATGGAGATATATGATCAGTGCATGGTCATCGTTGAGCGGCCGTATGTAACGGAGCTGACCATCGAGGAGATGCCGGTCAAGACGGTGTATTCCGTCGGCGAAACGCTTGATACCACGGGTCTGGTCCTGAGGGCGTATTACAATAACGGCGAAGCAAAGCGTATCACCAACCCCGAGGAATATACGGTCGAGTGTGATATGACCGGCCTCGGCAACAGAGACGCCACCGTCACCTTTGAGGGCAAGACCGTGACATACACTGTCCGGATAAGCCTGTTCGGATAAAGATAACAGCCCCACAGTTCATTTGAACTGCGGAGCTGATTAACGTTATTTCACTTTTTCCCGAGCTTTGCGAAGAACTTGAATGTGAGCGGCCATACGATACCGGCGAACAGTATGACGATAAAATACCTGACGCCGTGCGCTACGCTGTGTCCGCCGAAAAGAGTGAGCAGCGGAGCCTTGAGCGCGGCTTTGATACCCACGGTAATGCCGAGACCGACGACGACCTTTATGACCTGAGCCCACCATACCGCTTCGGTGGGGAAGTTAATGTACTTGCTGTCAAGACAGAACACAAGCATAAGCCCGACCGAGCAGAACAGTATCATGTATGCGTTCTTTAAGCCGGAATTATAGTTATTCATATCAATGTCGGCGGGAAAATCATAAAGCTCAACGAACAGTACGAAGGCCGCCGCCATCGCAATGAACACGGAAAAGAGTATGTAAATATTCTTCGGTTTTTCGTCCATATCGCGGAAGAAGGGGTACAGCGCGAACATGAGGACCAGCCCGATAACAAGGCTCACGCCCACATCAAGCGGCGTGTGGACGCCGACATACATACGGGAGAAGGCCGTCAGAGCGATTAGCAGGGCAAGAACGATGCGCAGAGCCGTGTTCTTCGTATACCTCGCGGGCGCGCCCAGGGTGGCAAATGCGTTCTGCGTGTGTCCGCTGGGGAAGGAGTAGCCCGTTGCCTCGGCCCTCGCGCTCTCAACGATGGTAAAGTCGGGATCCTTGACCCAGGGGCGCGGTATCCTGAACCAAAGCTTCAGAAACTGGTTGATGATAGTGCCGGCAAAGCCTACGGTCATCATATAGTAGCCGCATTTCTTGCTGACGCACCAGAAAACGATTATCGCCGCGGCGATAAATACCGTCTCGCCGCCCAGATTGGTGACAAGCCCCATCAGCTTGTCCAGCAGGGGAGTGCGGATGCCTTCAAGGGCATAGAGTAATTCCATAAAGCACCTCACTAAATTCTGATGTATTTATTCTAACATATGAAAAAGCCGTTTGCAACGCAAACGGCTTTCCAGACTGTCAAAGGACTGAAAATGAATGCATAGAGTGAAGCGACGGACGGGGGGAGCTCGAGGGGGCGGCAGCCCGCCTCGAATTGGATAAATAGCCATCAAAAACGTCTGATTTATCAGACTTTTTGACGAGCACAGCGAGGTTTTTCGTGAAATGAAATTTCACAAAAAACATGGCGTTTTTGAAGCGTGCAAAAAAGTCTGCGAGGACTCTTTTGACACGCTGAATCGTTTGCAACGCAAACGGCTTTCGGTTATACGCTTATGCAGCTAAGATCATGCCTCGTCGATGATGCGGTGAATGACCTTGGTGCAGCGCTCGGTGTTGTAAACAACGGGAACGGGGTACACGGGGTTTGCCTCGGCAAGCGCCCATTTGCACATAGTGGGAATGTCCTCTTCCTTGATGTTATCAAAGCCGGTGGGGATGCCCATACGCTTGTTCATGGCGCGGATCTCGGCGATAAAGGCCTTAGCCTTTTCCTCATCACTGCCGGAGGTCTTAACTCCGGTGAGCTCGGCAAGATGAGCCAGCTTCTCATAAACTGCCTCGCCGTAGTCCTCGAGGACTATGGGCAGTATAACGGCGTTCGCAAGGCCGTGAGGTGTATTGTAAAGTCCGCCGAGGGTGTGGGCGATGGCATGAACGTTGCCGACGCCTGCGCGGGTGAAGGCAAAGCCGGCCTTGAAGGATGCGGTCAGCATTTCCTGACGGGCCTCCATATCGCTGCCGTCATTGTAGGCGCGTTCAAGGTATTTAAAAATGGCGACGGTTGCCTCCTCTGCAAGGCGAATTGTCTCCTTGGTGTTATATGTCCAGCAAACATAAGCCTCGACCGCGTGGGTAAGAGCGTCCATACCGGTGGTGGCGGTGGTTTTCGGAGGCAGGTCGCGGGTGAGCTCAGGATCAAGTATCGCGTATCTGGGGACCAGGCACAGATCCATGATGGCGTACTTGTGGTGCGTCTCCTGGTCGGTTATGACCGCGGCAATAGTTGTCTCCGAGCCGGTTCCCGCCGTGGTGGGGACGGCGACGAAGGTGGGTATTTTATGCAGGACCTTGAGCAGTCCGGCCATCTTGTTGACAGGGGTCTTGGGATGCACTACTCTTGCGGCCGCGCCCTTTGCCGCGTCCATGGGCGAGCCGCCGCCTATCGCGAGGAATGCGTCGCAGCCGGTCTCAAAATACATTTTCTGTATCTCATTAACGACCTTGACCGTGGGGTTGGAGGCGACCTCGGAATAGTGCTCGTAGGCTATACCCGCCTTGTCGAGGGCTTCCTTGGCAATAGGAGCGATAGTCTTTCCGACGGTGCGGCCGGTAACTATCATGACCTTCTTAACGTTATGCTTCTTAAAAAGCTCAGGAGCCTTAGCCAGAGCGCCTTCACCGGTGACGGTGATGGGCTTGCGCCAGTACAGGCAGCGTGCGGCAACATTGAAAACTGCCTGGAAAGTGCGGTAATATGCTTTTTTTAGACCATCCATATGTATTTTCTCCCTTCAAAACTAATAATTACATTTTAATATATATATACTGTTTAGTCAAGAATAATGACCAATTTATGTAATCGGCAAATAAGGCCTTGACAATATCGATATTCGATATATGATAGTATTAGATATCGATAATCGATATAAGTGAGGTGAGAGCATGGCAAGAAAGAAATTCTCGACGCTTACAGAGCCTATGTTTTATCTGCTGATGTCCCTCATCGGGGGGGATAAGTGCGGGATAGATATAAGCGAGCACATTGCCGAAAGGAGCGGAGGCAGGGTTCAGCTCGGCCCCGGCACACTGTACGCCCTGCTTTCGGAGTTTGAGCAGGATGGCATCATCAAATACGTCGGCATAGAGGGCAAACGAAAAATATACAGCATAACTGAGCTTGGAGTAAAAATGTACAGCGATGAGCTGCTGCGGCTCAGACGGTGTATAAGTGACGCGGAGGGAGGAGACGAAAATGAGTAAGTATGTAAAACGTGTGATACCCTTTGAATCAAGCGACATCCCTGCCATACAGAAATGGCTTGAGGACATGGCGATGCAGGGGCTTTTCTACAAAGGCTGCGGCATGTTCTGCGCCGAATTTGAAAAAGGCGAGCCGCGCGAGACCCGTTACCGTCTGGACTTCTGCGACGTCGTAGCCTGTGATATCCCCGATGAGAAGAAGGAGCTGTATGAAACAAACGGCTGGCAGGTGGTAGGCGAATTTAAAAGCGACCTTATCGTGCTCTGCACCGACGATCCGGAGGCGCCGGAGATATATACCGAGCACAGTCATCTTGTAAAGCCTTTAAAGAAGCTTGCCCGAAAGCATATGGCGTATTGGATAGCTTTTCTTTTAATGTTCCTTAACACAAGGATCGGCTATCCTCTGGAAGTGTTGTTTGACGGCAAAGGGAGCGTTGTAAGTGCGCTTATCGAGATAGGAACTCTCAAGTACGCGCTGTTTCTTGTGATGGCACTGCTCCTGCTGGTGGAATGCATAGTGCAGTTCAGGCGCTGGAGGCATCTTAAAAAGCTAATTAAGAATATCGAGCGTGGGGGAGAGCTGCCACAGGGCGAGAACTATCGCAAAAGAGCAAGAGTGGGAGCAGTGTTAATACCCCTGAGAATACCGCTCATCGTCCTATGGGCTATCCATATTGCAATGCCGATCTGCGCCCAGGACAGGGTAATTGACCCGAGCACAGTCTCGCTTCCCATACCCACGGAGATCGCAGCTAATATGCAGCAGCCCGAACCCGAAGTGGATAGAAAGTGGTTCGGTGCATATGAGAGGAGCGACCTGCTAAGCCCGAGGATCATAAGAGTTGACTATGGGGACACTTTGGGCAGTCAGCTTTTGGAATATCACGTCGAGTTCTATGATATGCGCTGTGAATCTTTTGCAAAAGAGCTTGTAGAGGGCGAGATAAACGAGACAGTCAACTATGACAGGCTGGAGTATAAACTGAGGATGGAGGCAATCAGCGCAAATGATAAATATGATTATCAATGGGACGGATTTATGCCGGAGTACACATTGACCAAGTTTGAAAAAGACGACGCCGAAATACATCACATAACCGAAAAATACGGCGAGCCGGAAAACTGTGTACGCCAGATAATGTATGTCCGTCTCGGCAATCGGCTTGTAAAAGTATGGTATCAGGGGGCTGATGACCAGACGGATTACATTGACCTGTATATCGAGTACCTCAAAAGTGCAAAATAGACAAAAAGCGGAGGCTTCAAAAGGAGCCTCCGCCTTAATTTCGGCACTATTAATGATTGACTTTTATTGAGAATGCTTTAAAATACTTCTATATGAAACCAAAAAGAGAGGTATTTGATTTGAAAAAGATGACAAGAGTCGCACTCATTACGTCAGGCGGCGACTGTCAGGGTCTCAACGCCGCGATGCGCGGAGTAGGCAAGGCTCTGCATAACAGGATAGAGAACCTTGAGATCTTCGGTATGTACGACGGTTACCGCGGCCTTATCGACGGTGACTATAAATATATGGAGCCCAAGGACTTTGCCGGGATCCTCACTCAGGGCGGCACCATCCTCGGCACCTCGCGCCAGAGGTATATCCCGGGAAAGGACATCGTCGACGATGAGGGCAACAGTCTCATCCCCGCGATGAAGGACACATATAATAAGCTCAATCTCGACTGCCTCGTCATCATGGGCGGCAACGGAACGCAGAAAAGTGCAAAGCTGCTCATGGACGCGGGTATGAACGTCGTGACCCTGCCCAAGACCATCGACAACGATATATGGGGTACCGACACGACCTTCGGCTTCCAGAGCGCCGTTGATATCGCCACCAATGTAATTGACTATATCCATTCCACAGCCTCGTCGCACAGCCGCATTTTTCTCGTGGAGCTAATGGGGCGTGACGCCGGCTGGCTCACCCTCCATGCAGGCATCGGGAGCGGAGCGGACATCATTCTGCTTCCCGAGATACCGTATGACATAAACTACGTCATCAAGGCCATCGACCACCGCCGCCGCCACGGCAGGAGCTTTTCGATCCTCGCCGTTGCAGAGGGTGCAAAGAGCGTCCACGACCAGATACTCACCGAGGAGGAAAGCCGCAGACGCCGTGAAGAGTCCAAGCACTCGACTATTTCCTACGAGATAGCGGCTCAGATCGAGGCGGCTCTCGGCCAGGAAGCGCGTGTGACCGTGCCCGGCCACTATCAGCGCGGCGGCCCTCCGTGCCCCTATGACCGCGTTCTGGCAACACAGTTCGGCACTGCCGCCGCAGAGCTCATTGCAAACAGGCAGTATGGCCGCATGGTCGCCATCCAGAACGGGAAGATCGTGTCCATCCCCCTTGAGGAGGCCGCCAGTAAGACCAAGTTCCTGCCGGTAGATCATCCGCTCATACAGGTCGCAAGAGATATCGGAATATCCTTCGGCGACCGTTGAATACTGACAAAAACAGCAGGTGCTTGAACAGCCCCAGATTGTGCGGACAGCACAAAAACAGCCCAAATGGCAGAGAATA
>OLSB01002377.1_pt1 | contig 15765 bp, 13 predicted proteins | sample 1672071 | NCBI WGS metagenome assembly OLSB01 (sample SAMEA3136642, study PRJEB25190) | human gut metagenome | biome: human gut; feature: human-associated habitat; material: faeces | place: Austria | collected 2013 | reverse complement strand
AGGACAGTCCCCTTTTGTCATTCAACAAAAGAGGGACAGTCCCTAGAATCGTTCACACAAATTCCAATTTATCTAACTAATTTTAAATTTTTTTATATTTTATTTGTCAATTTTATGCATATTTTTAACAATTTAACAAATAATAATCTTAATTTCAAACTATTGTAAAGGAGGGAAAGTTTTGAAAGCAACAGGTGTAGTAAGAAGAATAGATGATTTAGGTAGGATTGTTATTCCTAAAGAAATAAGAAGAACTTTACGTATAAAAGAAGGCGATCCTTTAGAAATTTTTACAGATAAAGAAGGTGAAGTAATTTTAAAAAAGTATTCTCCTATTGGAGAACTTTCTGAATTTGCTACTGGCTATGCAGAAACTCTTTCTAGAACAACTGGACACATTGCTTGTATAACAGATAAAGATTCTGTAATTGCTGTTTCTGGTGGTTCTAAAAAAGAATTTTTAGAACAATCTTTGAGTCCTGAATTGGAAAAAGTTATGGAAAACAAAGAAATATATACCAGTAAGGAAAATAATGAAATAGCTTTGCCAATAACCCAGAATGATAATAAAGAAAGAAGATTTAATTCTCAAGTTATTTATCCAATAATATCTGATGGAGATGTAATACGGAAGTGTAATTTTACTTTCTAAAGAACAAAATACTAAAATGGGAGATGTTGAATTAAAAGTGGTTCAGTCAGCAGCTGGCTTTTTAAGTAGTCAAATGGATATATAGTTAATAAAAAAATCTCATATAAATGAGATTTTTTTATTAACTATCTTTCTTCTTCTGGATTCTTTTGTTCTTCTGGAACACTCATGTCGTATTTCTCGCTAAATATTCTTTTTTCCTCCTCCGTGCTACCTCTAACTCCATTATCTATATCTTCTTTATCAATTAGCCCTATTTCTATTAAGTGTGTGAACATAGCTTTGTCTGTCATTCCTGCTAAATAATTGATTGCCATTTGCATAGCCATTTTGTTTTCTATATTATCTCTTTCGTTTTTTATCATTGGTCTTGCAAACTCTTCAATTTGATCATCTGTAATTTGTTCTAATTCCCCATATTTACTAATTAGTTCTTCTCTTAATTTATCTTCTTGTTCTTTAATTTTTTGATCAAAAAAACCAATATCTGTTTTTCTTTTTTTCGCCTCTGCTTCTGGCAATTTTCCAGCAGCACTTCTTACCTTTGCCATAATTTGGTTTTCTATTGATTCAAATGTATTTTCATACATAATTGCAAACATTCTTCCTTCGTCTAACACATAATGATAAGTAGAATTAACTAGTTCTGCTTCTGCTACTGTTTTATTTCTAGTTCCACCTTCTGCTGTAAATTTAGTGTTACTTCTTCTTATATTTCTTATTCCTTTTAAGGATTTATAAATTTCACGTTCTTCGGGTTCTGTGTATCCATCTGTTTTTAAATACTCAAGAGCTTCTGGATTTTTCACATGTTTTCTTATTGCTTGATCATAAAATTTAGTTTCTATAGCGCCAGACTGTTTTAATGATAGTGCCACCATTTGAACTAATTCATGTGTTGCCTGTGGTAATCCTTCCTTTTGATAGTTCCATTTAGTATCTGGAACAAATTTGTAATTCAACTCTTTTGCCCTAAAAAATAGATTTTGCATTGATTTAGAAAAACCTAATTCTCCATTTGACCTTGATTCTTTTAACAAATCATTTATTAATGTTTCTCTTATTCTACTTGTTACTGCTTCTATTACAGATGTACGCATTCTTAATTTTTTTCTTACAAACTCGCGCATTTTTTCCATGTCCGCATTTATAAATTTTTTTTCTTCATCAGTCATTCCTTCTGAAAACTTAACTTTTTTATACTCTTTTAAATATTCACTTGTAATTTGTTCTGCCACATTTGCCTGTTCTATATATGGCATTTCTTCATAATTTTCTGTTGTATCATAAATTCTTTTTATTATTTCATTAGCGTGACTTATTGTTTCTTTATTTTCTATTTCCTTTGCGTCATCTACTAATTGCATTAATTTTTCTTCTTTTATTTCATCTATTATATTTTTGGCAATTTCAACCTTTTCTTCTCTGGTTTTTGCAAAGTCATCTGCCAAGATTTCACCTATAAATTCTAGATAATCTTCATCAAAATCTTTTTGTATTCCTAGTCTAAATCTATCTTGAATATCTGTTGACAAATAAGCTATAACATCTGCATATTTTGCTATTCTTCCTTCTATTGTTTGTGCTATAAATTTGTAATTATTTTGGGAATTAGATAACCTAAGCTTTTCATATACAGCAGTTTTTATATCTGGATATTCTTGTGGTTTTGCTCCTAATTCCTTTGCTCCGGCTTCTCCATCATGTGAAATAACAACATCTAGGAAATAATAAAATTCGTCTTCCAGTTTTTTTCTAAGTTCTGGCTTATTTTTTATATTTGGAATTTTATTTATTGCTTTTCCACATATGTCTTCACTAATAATGACCTCTACACCTTTTGCATTATGATGATAATAATCTACGTTGTGTAATTCTCCTATACCTGTAAAAATTTCTTCGCCATCATGTGCGCTAAACGGATGCCCCGCATCATGCATAAGCATTGCTGCATATATATAATTATAATTTAAATTTAATGCTTCTGCTATTCTTTTAGCAATATCAGCAGCTGCTCTTGAATGTGTTGCTCTAGATGTTATATGTGACTCTAAATCATGTTTTGTTGTTTGCATAGGCTTATATTCTGCTCTTTTCATAAAATTACTTTCATCTATTGCCTCTATTAAGAAATTTATATAATTATCCCATTCAAGATTTGTCTTTTGTTCTGATATATCTACTTGTTTTTCTAAATCATCCATAAGCTTCTCCTTTTTTATATAAATTTATTATACCATAAAAAAAACAAGAAAAAAAGAGACTAGCATTTTTTTCTTCATTCCTCTACCAAATAATATATATTTATCTAGTTGTATTTACATTATGCTAGTGTTATAATACTTTTAGGTGATGAAAAATGTTTGAAGATATAAGAAGAAACAAAATAAAATCTGGTTTTATAGTATTTGGTTTTATTTTAATGATTACTTTAATTGTATATTATATTTCTATAGCTTTTGATTTAAGTGCACCAATTGCTTTAACGATTGCTTTATCGTTTTCAATAATAAGCTGTTGGGGGTCTTACTATTATAGTGATAAAATAATATTGGCAGTTTCTCATGCTAGACCTGCAACAGAGGAAGAAGATAAAAAGATTATAAATATATTAGATGGTCTTATGATTTCTTCTGGTTTATCTGATAGACCTAAATTGTATGTGGTAGAAGATGACCAACCTAATGCTTTTGCAACTGGTAGAAACCCAAAACATGCAATTATATGTGTTACTACTGGTCTTTTAAATAAACTAGAATATTATGAACTAGAAGGTGTTATTGCTCATGAAATGGCACATATTAAGAATTATGATATTTTGCTTTCCGCTATTGTAACTGTTATGGTTGGATTTATAGTTATGCTTTCTGACATTTTTACAAGAAGCTTCTTTTATAGAAGTGGTAAAAGCAAAGATAATGATAATAGCGGAAATGCTATTTTAATGTTAATTGGATTAGTACTTTTAGTATTATCACCTTTACTTGGAAAGCTAATGCAAATGGCTATTTCCAGAAGAAGAGAATTTTTAGCAGATAGTACAGCAATAGAATTTACAAGGAATCCAGATGGTCTAATTTCTGCTTTAAGAAAATTAGATGATGATACTAATGAATTAAAAGTAGCAAATAAAGCAACAGAAAATATGTATATTGTTAGTCCTTTTAAATCTAATCAAAAAAGAAAAGCAAGTCTCTTTTCTACACATCCTAGTATAGATGACAGAATTGAAGCTTTGCAAAATATAAAATAACGCGAAAAGAGAAGGAAATTTTCCTTCTCTTTCATTTTATTGTTTAGCTACACTAAGTTTTATTATCAAATCCATATTATCATCTTTTGCTGCTTTATTTTTTCTTATTGCCCCGCATTTTTGGCATTTATATATTATTACATATCCTTTTTTATTGCTTATCTCTATTCCTATTGGCTCTAGTAGTCCATGACATTCTTCTTGCCTATCTCCTGGATTTTTATCTACATGTTTTGAGTATAAGCAATAATTGCAATGATTTCTACATGAATAACCTAGTTTTTCTACTTTTTTGCCACAATGCTCACATACAAATTCTTCATCAATTTCTGTAAATACTCTCATGCTTTTTCTCCTTTAATATCCAAATATACTTCCTCCAATAAATTCTCTAAGTAAAGAATTGCTTGGTACTTCTTTTTCAGGTATTGATTCAAAATAGCTAAGCATAGAGTATAATCTTTTTGCCTCTGAAAATTCTTTTTCTTCTTGACTTATCTCTTTTAGTAGTGGCATTGCATAATCTTTTAATACACTAAGTTCATATATTAAAGAAGAGTTAAACATTACATCAGCTTCTTCTTGATATGGAAATATATTTTTTGCCTCTCCATTATTTACAGACTGCCACATTTTTAAAGTATGCATTGCGCTGTATCCTCTAAATTGATAATCTCTTACAATTCTTCTTATTAATCTTGTATCTGTTGTAGAAATTCTATTAAAATAATCTATGTTTAATACTGTTAGACAGCTTATATATATTTTGAATTTTTGTGCTTTAGGTATTAAATATGTTAATTCATCATTTAAGCAATGTATACCCTCCATTATTAAAATCTCATCTTTTTCTAATTTCATTGTATTTTCGTCACTATATTCTTTACTTCCTGTATGGAAGTTAAATGTAGGTGCTTTTATTTCTTCGCCATTTAACAATTTTAATAAATCATTATTTAATAGATTAGTATCTATTGCTTTAATATTTTCAAAATCATAATCTCCATTCTCATCTACCGGAGTTTCTGCTCTTTCTACAAAGTAGTTATCTACAGATATTGTTTTTGGTTTTAATCCATTAATTCGAAGTTGCAAAGCTAATCTTTTTGCAAATGTTGTTTTTCCTGATGATGATGGTCCCGCAATTAGTATTACTTTTAAACTTTTATTTTTTGCAATGCTATCTGCAATTCCTGCTATTTTCTTTTCATGTAATGCTTCATCTAATAAAATATAATCTTTAATAGCATCTTTTTTTATTATTGTATTTAAGCGATATAAAGTATTTACCCCTAAAATTTTGTGTACATCTTCATATTCATCTAAAGTTTCTAGCAATTTAGGACATTCAATGAATTTTGGTAAATTATTTGGATCTTTTCTACTTGGATACCTAATTAAAAATCCATCATGATATTTTAATAATTCATATTTTTTTATACATCCTGTAGAAATTGGCATTACTCCATAAAAATAATTATAATAATCCTCACAGTAATAAAGTGTTACTTCCTTCTTTTCCTCTAAATCTACCTGCAATCTTCCTTTTAATGTTTTTTCTTTTTTATAGAATTTTATTGCTTCTTCTTTTGTCATGAATTTTTTTACTATTGGTAAATCCTGATTAATTATTTCTTGAGCTCTTTTATTTACTTTTTCTATCATTTCTTCAGTGATTTGTAGATTGTCGACTTCACATAGCATTGAATGGTAAAGCTGATAGTCTACTGTTAGTAAAGCATTATTATATGTTTCTTGGAATGCTTTTGCTATTATATAAATTAGGCCTCTTTTGTATACTCTCATTCCATCTTTTTGAGTAACATCTATTAATTCTATTTTTCCATCTGTAGTTATTTCATAATTTAAACTTTTTAGTTCATTATTAAATTTACACGCTACTACTTCATTCTTTGATTTTTGTATTTCTTGTTTTAATAAATCAACTACTTTTGTTCCACTTTTTACATCAATTTCTGTGTTGTTATATATTATTTGCACTTTTTACCTCCACTTATATTGCCTGATTGTTCTCTCCATTTACATTTATTCTGTAAGTTTGAACATTGCCTTCTTCATTTTGATTTATATAATACATATACTTATCTACAATATTTACTAAATTTGAATATGTATTTACTTCTGTTATTTTTGTTTCATCTTTTCCGTTTAGTTTTATACTGTAAATTGCCATTTTATCATTTTTTGCAGCTTTTGCATAATAGATAGCATTATCTGTAAAGTTTACTGTATATGTGTCTACACTTCCTTCTATATCACATATTTTTTCTTTGTTTTTTCCATTTGTTTTTACTTTGCATAATTCATATTTATATTCGTAATTTTCCATATCATAATTTTCATTTATATAGTAAATTTTATTACCTTTTACAAAGAACTCTTTTCCTGCTTCTTCATCTATTTTTACTACATTTTTACCATTTAAGTCCATTTTTGCAATTACTTGTTTTCCATCATTTTCATAAGAATAATATATTTTATTTCCTACTATTTGATAGTTTTCTATTGCCTTATTAGATAATTGTGTTCTCTTTTTTCCATTTGTTTTTATTTTGAAAAGGTTTGTTCCTTCAAAATAATAAATCCAATTATCCACAACAGTAATTGGTGCTGATCCTACATTTTCTGCAATTACTTCACTTTTACTTCCATTTAATTTTGCTTTAATTAATTGCTCTTTTTCTAATGATATATAATACAAGTAGCTTCCAGATATATTTAAGTAATATCCATATTCACTGCTTACTTTTTCTTTGCCTTTTCCATTTTTCTTTATTTTATAAACTCCATCTGCATTTCCTTCATCAAATGCTATATAGTAGATTTGGCTTCCTTTTTCTGCAACAATTCCTTTGTTCCTTAAATTTCCATATGTGTTTCCATATTTTGGTTTTCCTGTTCCTATTATTAAAACGATTACTAAAACTAATATTACTGCTAATGCTATAAGTACATTTCTTTTATTACCTTTGCAAAAATTAACAATAATATTTTTTAAATTGATTATTTTTTCTTTCATGCTTCCACCCTTCCTTTTTCATATGTGTATTTTATTTTCACAAATTATTATATAGGTTTATTTGTATATTTACAAGTATTTTTTTTAGCTTTTTGGATATATTAGTATTAGTTCACGAAGTGCGAAATGTGAGGTGCGAAGTGTGAAAAATAGGGAAAAGTCCACGAAGCCCTGTCCCTATAAATCACATCTCCCACATCACACCTCTCACCTCAATTAAATTAATTCAAAAGGGGGATGTTCTTATGAATAAAAAAAGATTAAATGAAATTTTAAACTGTAGGCAGTTAAATGAAGTTTTTTATAATGAAAAACCTGTATGGATTCAGGAAGTTACTGATGATATTGCCAAAATCGGCTTTCTAGATGGTTCTCCTGAAAAAGCCGTATATATAGATGATTTATATGAAAGTGATTTGTATAGGAAGTAAAAAAATAGTGGTAGATATTACATTCTACCACTATTTTTTTATTTATTATTGTTTTGTATAAACTATACCTTCTTCTATCAAAGTAATAGTAGAATGGTCTGCGCTTATAGCAACTTCTCCTACCCCATGTATTCCGTCTATTATTTGGTTATAACATGTATAATACCCTTTTCCACCACTGTTGATAATACTACCATTTTCTTTGATTGTATATGTTCCAATTATTTGTCCATCTTGACTAGTTTTTCCAAATTCTATTGTTTTATTACCATTAGCATATACATTATTTCCAAGAGGTGTTAAACAAATTCCAATTTGCTTAAAATAATATCTATATTTTATATATTATTTTCTTTGAGGTCAATACTATTCGTCATCGTCCTCTTCTTCTTTTTGTTTCTTTTTTGCAAAAAATTTTCTAATTTTATAAAATGCAATTCCTAAACTTGTTGCAATAGTAATTCCAACAGCTGCAATTATTTGAACAACATATGTCATTGCTGAAGGATCTAAATACCCATAGCTTTCTTTTGCTAAAATAATAATTGAACATATTAAAACATATACTATTTTTAAAACTTTTTTACTCATTTTCTTCCTCCAACTTTTTCTTATAATTTTCAAAATCTTTTAGTCCATCTAGCAATTCACAATTATCTTCTTTTGATTTTACAGCAATTCTTATATAGTTTTTGTTTTTAAATCCTTCTTTGTCTTTGAGATTTTTTATAAGGATGTTATGTGTATTTAGTAAATATTCTGTAAGTTCTTTAGAATTATATTTTATAAGTTTACACATAAAATAATTTGCTTGTGATTTATATGTGCTTAAAAAGCTTATTTTTTTTAATTCATTATACATGTTTTTTCTTTGTTCTGCAATATAGTCACAAGCTTTTTCATATTGTTTTTTGTACATGTATAATATTTGCATAAAGTACTCTGCAATTGAATTAACATTCCAAATTTCCAACCTATCTTTAATTTTCTGAACAATTTCTTTATCCCCACTCGCTAAAACTCCAAGTCTTAATCCTGGCACTCCATATGATTTGCTTATGCTTTTTATTACTATTAGATTTGGATATTTTTCTAGAATATTATGCTTAATTAAAGAATATCTTTTTTCTTTATCTGCAAAGTCTATAAAACTTTCGTCAAAAATAACTTTTATTGATTTTTCTTTTGTTCTTTCTAATATTTCTATTATATCCTTATATTCTATAAAGTTCCCACTTGGGTTGTCTGGGTTTATTATCGCAATCATTTTTGTGTTTTTCATGTTTTTTATAATTGTTTCTTTATCATAAAAATAGTCATTAGTTTCTGTATTATTTTTTATTATATTCTTTTTATCAAAGCAACTAATATATTCATTAAAAACAGGAATATTTAATGTTAACTTTCCAAATAAGCTCTTTCCTAGTTCTCTTATTAATTCTGCTGATCCGTTTCCTACTACAATCTCTTCTTGTTTTACATCAAATATACTTGTAGCAATTAAACTTTGTATTTCTTTATTAGATGGGTATTTAGTTATAAGTTCTTTTGAAAAATTATTTATTTTTTCTAGCATTTCTTTTGGTGGAAATTTAGGATTTTCTAAATAGCAAAAATCCTTAAGGTCTTGAAATCTCCAATACCCTCCAAACCTTTTTTGGTAATTACTTAATTTATCTCCGAAATAAACATTTTGCAATATCTAAATCTTGTACCGTATCTATTTCATACCATTTTTCAGTTTCTATTTTTTTAGCTTTCATTTTTGCATTGTTATTTACTAAATCCTTAAGTCCTGCCTCATAAAATTCATTTGTTTTTCCTTTTTTTATGTAACTTGCTAGACATGGTATATATAAGTTAGAGCAAAAATCCTTGTTTAATTTATATATATTTATAGTTTTATAGTAGTTGTCCATGTTGTTATCATCAAATTCTTTCTTTCCGTAAAACTTTTTTATGGTGTTATCTTTATTATTAATTGTAACAACAGTTCCGTCCATCCAACTTTTATATTTAGATACTGCTACTATGTTTTCTGCTTGTTCTTCTACTATTTCTTTTATTAGCTTTGGTTCAAAAATCAAATCCGACTCTATTAAAACAATATCTTCTTTTGCTAAATAATCTTTTGCCAGAAATAATGAATAGATGTTATTTGTAGTTTTGTAATTATCATTATCTATAAAAGTAATTTCTGTATCTTTAAATCTATTTGAAACAAATTCTTTTAAAACATCTTTTTTATGTCCACATACTATAACTACCTTATTTATTCCTGCGTTTTTTAATGCATTTATTTGGTTTTCTATTAATTTTTCCCCATTAATTTCTAGCATACATTTTGGCTTTTGCTTTGTATGTTCACCTAATCTTAATCCCATGCCAGCCGCTAATATTAATCCTTGCATTTCTTCTCACCTTATTTTTTATTAATTATATACTCTGCAGCAATTTTACTACTTTGTCCTAAATTAAATAAATATTTTTCTCTTATTTTTACATTTTCTTGTTTATATTTGTTTTGATTTACTATTAGTTCATCTACTACTTTTTTTATTTCTTTTGTTTCTTCTTTTTCTATGGCTTTGCCTATTTTATTTCTTATTATTATATCTAATGGCTTTGTATTTATTTTTTCATAATCTTTATTTATTACTTTCATTTTTGTATTGATATATAGTGTTGGTTTTGTAGTTGCCAAAGAATATTCCATACCAATTCCAGACCAGTCTGTAATAACTAAATCTGCCAAATATACATTCTCATTCGAAGAAAAATCTAATTCTAATTTAAAATCATCACTAAATTTATCTTTATACTTGTTTTTTAATTCTTCTATTCTTTCTGGTTTTCTTTGTATGTATTGTGGATGTGGTCTTACAATTATCCTGTATTCAGTATTTATTAGCTGTTCTAGGATATTGTCAATGCAAGACTCTAAAATATTATCTTTTTGATGTGATGGTGCTATTAGTATGGTTTTCTTTTTATTTTCACATTTGCTTTTGTTGTATTCTTCTATTAAATCATCCATCAAAGGAAAACCTACTTCTATAATCTTTTTCTTTTTAGTATTTCTTACCTCTTCAATTTCTTTTATTTCTTTTACTTGTTCTGGTCCATTTGCAAATATTGTATCAAAGTAATCTAATGCTCCAGTTCTTAACGTAAGATTTAAGCTTGTCATTCCATGATCTAAATAAATATATTCTATATCATCTTTTACTAAAGATCTTTTTAAATAATACTTTTGTAAATCTGGCGTTGTCATTATAACTTTATTAGCCTCTAATTTCATAAACAAATATATTAGCTTGTTTTTTCCAATATAATATGCTTTTAAATTATTATGTTTAAAATTAAATATTGCATCTTCTGGGTCACTTGTTATATAGTGAATTATCCTGTTAGAATTGTTTAATATGTATTTTATAATTCCTGCATAATATTTATAAAATCCACTTTGTTCTGAATAAAATACTATTTTTACTTTATTATTTTTGTTAAAGAATTTTTTATAATCTTCTTTCTCTCTTTTTTTGTAACTTTTTATTTTTTCTTTCTTTTCTAAATTTAGCTTACTCCAATATTCAAGTTTTTCGTAGTCTATATATTTTTTTGGTGGATACATTGCATTTAATATGTATAATTGAATTATTGCTACTATGTTACCTATAATCCAATAAATGCCTACTCCTATTGGAACCAAAAGTACAAAATAAAGTGTTAAGACTGATGTTAGTAACCCTGTTAGAATTTTAGATTTTATGCTTTCTTCTTTTTGTAATACATTAAGTTTATTTTGAAAATAGCATAGTGTTATACATGATACTAATGAAAGTATTGGTATTATAGAGTAATTGCTTAATGTTGGAATTATAGATAAGTCCATATTAAGAAACTGCATACTATTTAAATTTTGTATATATGTGTTTGGATTTTCTACCACCTTAATTAATGCTAATATAATAGGAATTTGTATGAGTAATGGTATTATTCCAAGTGAAGGTTTATATTTTTCCTTTTCAAAAAGAGCAATTTGTTCTTCCATAAATTTTTCTTTGTTTTCAGAATACTTATATTTTAATTCCTCAAGTTTTGGTTTTATTTTTACCATTTTTATTGAATTTTTTTGTATTAGAATATTTATAGGAAATAATATAACTTTTGACACTAGAGTAAAAACAATTATAGTAAAGCCATAATTGTTTGTAACTCTATATATTGCATTAATTAATATCCCTAAAATATTTGCAAATTGTTTTATCACGTTTTTTATTCACATCCATTATTTTTTAATTTGTAAAGTCTATTGTTTTTAAGCATGTTGCAATCATCATTGTTGCATGATATTTACCTAATTTTGCATTAGGGTATTCTATTTCTATTGTTATTTGTTCATTTGAATTCCATATTTCTTTAGGTATTTTGAATGATACATCTTTTTTGCCGAAACTACTTACAGTATCTGTATATATTGTTTCTCCATTTATTTTAAAATTAATTTCTTGTTTTCCATTGAAAACCTTGCTAAATTTAAAGTTCGCAGTTACATCTTTTTTACTCTCTAAAGAATTTATAGTTAAAAATGTATTTTTGCTTATATTGCATCCTGCTCCTACACTTGAATTTACTTTTTCTAAAGCCACTCCTGTTAGATTAACAGTTTTTAACTTTGGTATTTCTTCTAGTTCTATTACATCCCCAAAATTGTATTTTTCAGTTAAAACTTTATTTTCATTTTCGTATTCTTCATCTATAACATGGAAAGAATCTTTATCATCTGCTCTTCCATTTGATTCAAATATCATTCTTGAGATTACTTTATATGCATTTCCTCTAAACATATTTGTTTGGTATGTGTAATCATAAACTTGTCTTGTTCTTGCTTCATCTTCTTTATAATCGAAAAAGTCTTTTCCATAATCTTTTGTGTTTGTTGCTATATTTAAAATTGTTGGAACTAAATCTTCCAATAATGAGACTGGTGCAGAAGATGTTTTAAAATCATGATTATCATTTGCTTTTTTTACAAGCAAAGTTGTGTAAAATCTATTATTATATCCATGGTCTGCTAAAAACATAATTGTTGTATTTTCATATGCTCCTGCTTTTTTTAATTCTTCTATATAATTGCATAAAAGGTTTATTGAAGCTAATCCCTCATTAAATCTTTTATCTCTATCTTCTTTTAAACTATATTCTTCTGACTTATCATATTTTAAATCTGGAGTAGTATCATATGGTATATGCATACCATTTGTTTGGTAAAACTTAAAAGATTTTTTCTTGTTTTTTGTTGTTATTCCTCCAGATAATAAAGCTTCATTAAATGCAACATCATCTGGATAATATGCCTTTTCTTTATAAGAAAGTGCAGTGTCGTTGTTTTTTATGCTGTAGAAATCATTACTTGTTACCACAAAGCTTGGTTTTAAAAAATGTGGTAAATATCTGTACATTGTGTATTTATATAACTCTTTTGTTACTTCTGTTTTTGTTTTTAAAGTGGTTGTTAATTTTGTTGCTTCTAAATTGTCTATATAGTCATATCTAGGTTGCAATGCTGCTTCTGTGTATACTTCTGTACTATAATTATTTTCTCTTAATACATTATATAAATCACTGTTTTCAAAACAATATTTTAAGTTTTCTCTTAATGTATTACCAACTTTACATTCAACTCCTGTTAATAATGTTGGCATAGAGGAATATGTAAAAAAGCTTACACCTGTACAGTTATCAAAATATGTAAAATCTTTTAATTTCTCTTTATATTCTGGATATTGTTCTAGTATTTGATTCATATATGTTGCTTCAAATGTATCAGACATAAATATAATAATATTTTCATCTTTTGACAAATTAAATATATTGTCATTACTTAATGCATTTACTACATTATCCTCTTTTTGAGTTGGTTCTTCTTGGTTTATTATTACTGTTGTTAGTGTAGTTATTTCTATTAAAATTATAAATATGGAAACAATTGAAGTAAATGTTCTAAAATTCTTTTCTTTTTTTAGTTTTTTAAAAAGATATGGAAAAATTATAATTAATAACCATATTGCTGTATTCATTAGCCCTTTGTCTATCATTGAAACCCAATCAATTTTAGATCCATCTAGTACATTATATCCAAAGTTTAAAAAGTTCCCTTGAATATATAGTCCAGTTGTTAAAGCAAATATTGCTTTAATTAATATTTGTTTTTTATCTTTTTTCTTTAATATTAGTAATAATAAAGTTAAAAATATTAAAATTACTATAGACACAACTATTGTAATCGGTAAAAAGTCTTTGATTTTAAACCAAAACTCATTTTTGTTTGTATAGTATATTTCTAATGGTGCAAATATTAATATATTAAAAATAAAAGCACTTATTACTAAAATAGCATTTATCTTTTTGCTTTTTAATTTGTTCATTTCTTGTTCCTTCTTTTGTTTTGAATTTGTAATTGTTTTACATGTTTCATTTTAATTTATGTAGTTTTATTTGTCAATAATTATATTCGCTATTTAAAATATAGTTGTAAAAAACAGCTTACTACTTAAAGTTAAGCTGTTTTTGAATTATTATTGTTTTGTAAATACTTCGCCATCATATGTTATTGTTGATTGGTCATCTGAAATTGAAAATAAATTATCATCTAAAACTAACTTTCCATTATAGCAAAGATAATATCCTTCCATACTCATCCATACACTTCCATTTTCTTTTATAACATATCTTCCCATGTCTATTCCATCTTCTACGGATGTTTTAAATTCTATTGTTTTTGTATCACTTGCATATGTGGTTTCTCCAAGGTCAACAAGTTTTCCACATTTATTTTTTGCCCACACCGAATTAATAAGTTCTTCATTGTCTGAACCATACTCTATTACTTCTATTATTGAATTATTATTTGTATTTATTAGATTAAACGTATATTCAGATGTGTGTTCGTATCCTGGAGAGCTATAATCTGTTAAAGTAAGTGTTCCGGTTTTAGTTGTTTCATTATAAGTATATGGTCCTGTTGACACCTCATCGTCGCCTTTATATATTTCTCCAGTTGTTGAATCTACTTCTTCATCTGCATAATAGGTTTGAGTTACTTGTCCATCACTGTCAAATTTTAATGTTGGATTACCTGAAAAATATAATTCTCCTAGTCCATAATATGTTCCTACTATACTAACCTTCTCTCCCATTGTACCATCTGTATTTATTATATGTTCTTCTCCACTTTGTACACCTATTACTGTTAGTTTTGTTGGACTTGTATCACTATCTAATGTTGAATCTTTCCATTTATTTGAATCTTCATCAAGTTTGTTTTTTAATGCTCTTAAATTCACTTCACCTGTTTTTGCATTATATACGCCCTCTCCGAACATATACATTGTTAATTCTTCCTCTTCTGCTTTAGCTGCTGTCTCGCTTTTAGCATATCTTGCTTTTTCAAATAATCCTCCATTTTCATTTGCAAGATTTACTGTTACTGCTACTAATATTAGCATTACTATAATAGTTATAATCAATGCTATTAATGTAATTCCGTCTTTCGTTTTTTCTCATTTTATTTTCCTCCTTTGTTTTTTGCATACAATTACTTGTCTCCGTATGGATTATTTTATATGTTCTTTTCCTTAATGTCAATGTTTTTTGGATTTTAATATTTAAATTTTCTTAATTTTTATATTTTGCATATTTTTGTATTTTTAGGAAAAACTTATTTTATTGAACAGGAAAATCTTCGACTTTTCCCATTCAACAAAAATGCTGTATAGGAGGTTTTTTGTGGAAAAATTAAAACATTTTTTTGAAACTCTATTTTTTTATCATGAACCTCGTGATACTTATGATTTTTCTCTACCTGAAAAAAACGATGAGGAGGCTAGCAAAAAGGCAAATCAAAATGCTAGTCTTATTGATCCTGAAGAACAAGAGAACAAACAAAACTTATATGATACTCTTTCTGTAAATATTGATTTTATAAAGGTAAAATATAATACTTTAATTAATAGCGATATTATTTTAAGAGAATTTGTTTTAAACATTAGAGGCAAGGAATACAAAGCTTGTTTGCTTTTTATTGATGGAATGGTTGATTCTGAACTTATTGATAATTTTATTTTAAGGCCTTTAATGTCAAAGAATTGCGAACCTTCTAAACCTATTTCTTCTGCAATTACAAATAACATAACTGTAAAAAAGGTAAAAAAATTCAATTTGGAAGATTATATATACAATTCTTTATTGCCTCAAAATTCAATAAAAAAGGCTAATAGTTTTGATGACATTTTTTCTGCTGTAAATGGCGGAGATTGTGCTCTTATTGTTGATACTCTTAATGTTGGATTTGTTTTAGATGTAAAAGGCTTTGAAACTAGAAGTA
>OLSB01002373.1_pt1 | contig 15783 bp, 8 predicted proteins | sample 1672071 | NCBI WGS metagenome assembly OLSB01 (sample SAMEA3136642, study PRJEB25190) | human gut metagenome | biome: human gut; feature: human-associated habitat; material: faeces | place: Austria | collected 2013 | reverse complement strand
TATGCTTGACGAAACCGGCTTTTATGCGCCGTCCATGGCGCATAACACCTTGCCCAGCCATCCATGGCTGGGCATTTCTGTGTTTCATGTGCATAATTCTACAGTATCTAAACAGCTTCGCTAGTCGCTTACATGAGGGTGTGCCCCCTGCTGCGTTCCCGGTCTCCCGGTTTTCTTACGCTGTGACTAGATGTTCATTTGTGGTTAGCTAATATTTCTTTCATCTTTTTGCACTTCGGCCTAATACAATTCCACCATATCGCTTGGCATTCTCAGATCACCTCTAGGAGATAATGAAACAGTTCCCACCTTTGGTCCGTCAGGTATGCATGAACGCTTAAACTGCTGCTGCCTGAAACGCGTAAAGAATGTTTCCAGAGTCTTTTCTATTTCACCCTTACTTACATTTGCAAAAGCAATCTCTGCAAGTTTTAATATCCGATCCCGGCTTTCTCCATTACGCAGAAAATGATAAAGGAAGAAGTCATGAAGGTCATATTTGCCGATGCTCTCCTCTGTTTTCTGTGCTATGTTACCGTCTTTATCCGGCGGCAGTAGTTCAGGAGAAATAGGCAGGTCTGCTATTTCGCAAAGCACATTTTTCATTTCATCCGTTGACGCGCACTCGCTGGCATAAGCCTGTACAATGTATTTAACAAGTGTCTTTGGTACACTGCAGTTCACGGCATAATTGCTCATATGGTCACCGTTGTAGGTGCACCAGCCAAGTGCAAGCTCTGACATATCACCTGTACCGATTACAAGTCCGTCTACCATGTTTGCATAATCGAATAATACTTGCGTACGCTCTCTGGCCTGAATGTTTTCATATGTCACGTCAAAAACATCATCCGGATGTCCTATATCCTTCATGTGCTGTCTGCATGCAGCCTCAATATTAACTTCCACGGCTGTCACTCCAAATTCTTCCATAAGCCTGTCAGCAATTGTCTTTGTAGTAGATGTAGTTCCAAATCCTGGCATTGTAATACCATAGATATTTCTCTTCGGAATGCCAAGTGCTTCAAATGCATCACAGCATACCAAAAGTGCAAGTGTGCTGTCCAGACCGCCGGATATTCCAAGAACAACATTTTTTATTCCGGTGGATATGAGTCTCTGTTCCAGACCTTTTGCCTGAAGCGACAAAATCTCCATGCAGCGGTTTTTTCGGTTGTTTTTATCACTTGGTACAAACGGATACGGATTAACTTTCTTTGGCCATATTTGATAATCCTTCATCCGGTTTTCACCATTTAAAATTACTTTTATCACATCCGGCACATCAGCCCATGAATCGCTGTTGTATCTGTGGCGGTCATTCATGCAGCGATCAATATCTATCTCACTTATCACAAAACCAGAGCTCATCACATCATCTTCTGATACCTTTTTATTCATACGTTTTGAATAATCTGACGTCTCACCAGCTATTCTGCCATTATCAGCTATGATGCAGTGGCCGGAAAATACCAGATCCGTGCTGCTCTCTCCTGCACCGCTTGACGCATACACGTATCCGGCACGGCATCTTCCTGACTGCATCGCCACAAGACTGCGCCTGTATTCTCTTTTTCCGATTACGTCATTGCTTGCTGATGGATTTATAATGATATTTGCACCGGCTTTGCAAAGCTCCCCGCTCGGAGGCGCACTTACCCATAAATCTTCACAAATCTCAGTACCGACAATTGCGCCTCTCAGATCCTTGATAATAATATTCGGAGAAAAAGGTACTGTTGGCCTGTTTGCGACATAATTTAAAGTAATCTCATCTGATAATCTCTTGTCTGCGCTTGTAAACCAGCGTTTCTCATAAAATTCACCATAGTTGGGAATATATGTTTTTGGCACAATTCCAACAATTTCTCCGCTGTGTACATATGCAGCACAGTTGAAAAGTCTGCCAGCTTCATCTTCTATCGGCAGTCCCACGCATACAAGGATGCTTAAATCCTGCAATGCTGTTTTAATCCTGTCCAGTTCTTGCTGAGCCTGCGCGAGCAGTTCTTTTCTCAAAAACATGTCTGCACAGCTATATCCCGTAATACACAGCTCCGGAAAAACCACAAGCTGCACATCCTTTTTTGCAAGTAACTCTGCAATGTGTATGATATTGTCAGCATTGTTCACGCAGTCCCCGAGATAAATCTCAGGGGACGATGCGGCAACACGGTAAAATCCTGTATTCATGACATTTCCTCCTAGCGGTCATTTTTCATCCTGTAATCAATGCAGCGGTTTAAGTAATCCACATAATCCGGATTTTTGCACATCCCCTTGCCGGGTGTATCAGAAATCTTCGCTACATCCATACCATTGCATATTGTGGTTTTCATGACAATATTGAGTGCAGGAACATCTGTATCATTGCTTAAGTATGTGCCAATACCGAAAGCTACATTTGTTTCCTTGCAGAAATGTCTGTAGAGCTTGTCAGCACGCTCAAAATCAAGACTGTCGCTGAATAAAAGTGTCTTTGTTTTTGGGTCAATTCCAAGGCTCTTGTAATGAGCAATCATCTTTTCACCCCACTCATACGGGTCTCCGCTGTCATGACGCACTCCTGAGAAAAGTGTCGCATAGGTCAGCTGGAAATCACGCAGGAAACAGTCTGTTGTGATTGTGTCAGTAAGCGCAATACCGTTTAATACTCCATACTCCTTGATCCATGCATCGAGAGCATACCAGTTTGAATATGCCGGATTGTGCCTGTGATTGCCCTGTCCTGTGCACATAATCCACTCATGAGCCATGGTGCCTACAGGTGTAAGTCCGTACTTCTTTGCAAGATACACATTTGATGTGCCGACAAACTTTGATGAACTGTGCAGGGTGTCGTTTAAATGTGCGAACTTCTGCACTGCAAGCTCCTGCGCTTCAGCAGAAAGTCTTCTTCTGAGACCAAACTCTGAGAATGTACCCGCGTACCAGTGTCCGTTCTTTAAATTCTCATACTTTGCATCCAAACGCTTCTTAAAGCTGTCAAGCAGCTTATCATAGTCATATGCCATTCTGAAATACACTTCATTTACAATGGCAAGTGTCGGAATCTCATACATTGAAGTGTTAAGCCATGTTCCTTTTGCCTCGATAGACAAGCCACAAGGTGCATCTGTTCCTATCTCAAAATCCTCAAAACGCGGCTGCCAGAGACGAAGAAAATCAACATAAGAGCCTTTGATCCATTTGATATTGTCAAGATATGCAAGCTCATCCTCTGTAAACCGAAGCTTACAGAAAGCCTTAATCTGTTCTGTTATCTCCTGCACCATTTTCTGTGTAAAATGCACATCTTCATTTCTGCACTTGAATGTCCATGTGGTCTTGTAATCCGTAAACTGATGGAATATTGTCTGACCCATGCTGAATTTATACATATCAGTCTCTAAAAGACTTGTGATTATCTGGTTTAATTTCATAATATTCTCCTCCCATTTCTTACACTATTAGTATGTCAGAAACATTTTTAATAAATGGCTTTCTATATAATATTGACCTGAATCATTTTCATTGCTTCTATTGCTGTCTTATGACTTTCAGGCGTTACGCAGGCACAGGCATTTTCTATCACTGACACCTCTGCATCTTTACAGAACGTCTTTGCAATCGCTACGTTGCTGATTACGCATATTCCCGTGCAGAATCCGCAGAAATAAATCTCTGTATCGCTGTTGTCATATCCCGCAAGCAGTTCGCCAAGCTCTTTGCTGCCAAACGTCGGCTTGTCAATATAAGTCATATCATCACAGTCAACTCCACGCTCCTTCATTGCTGCTTTAAGACGAGCGTCTACTTCCCATCCGTTTGTCCCTTTAATACAGTGAGCTACCGGAAGCTTTCTTCCCTCCTGAGTATTCAGATAGTTTTCATCATGCGTATCCCTTGTGAATATCACGTCATCATATTTTCCTGACCTGATTTCATCTGCAATAACATTTGTTGCCACGTTACACTCCTTGTTTCCAAGAACTCCTGTAATAAAGTCATTCTGTGCATCCACTACTACTAAAATTTTCTTTGCCATAATCATTTCCTCCTACATCATATAATCATCATTTGTTGCATCCATAAGGATTTTTCCAAGCTGCTTTAAATCCTTCCACATCCATCGCGGAACCAGATCCCTGACTTTGTCATAATCTTTCTTATACAGCAAATCTCTGATCATTGTACTTGAAATCTCAATATCGCTTCTGCCAAGGTTTCTGATGGTCACATTCTTTAAAATATCATCTGTAAACCAGTTTTCCGCAATCTTCGGGTCGTCGTTGTAATAGAATGTAAAGCTTTTCTCTCCAATTTCATTAGCTATGTTGTAATAGAAGAAAGAACCCCATTCCTTTACATATTGAGCTGCATCCTCCATGCTCCAGTCTGATAATGTCATAACCTTTACATCTGCACCGCTTAAATCCTCTTCCTGCAGTACGTTTTCAACAAGTCTTTTTCTGTATTCGATTGGAAACGGATTTCTCTTTGTATAGCTTTTGTTTGCACTGCCTATCACAACAAGCAGATTTTCGCACTCCGATGCGGCCTGTTTTATCATGTTCAGGTGTCCGTTATGGAATGGCTGTGCCCTTGTGAGTATCACACCGTTTTTATATTTCTTATGCACTTTAACCAGTTTACGTTCATCCATGTTAAGGTCAACATATCTGTACACAGCAGCCGGTTTTCTTCCGACAATAGGTCTCTGCGACCTGTCAAGTGAAACAAGCTGTCCTGCAATCTTCTCACGGAACACCTTTGGATGAACTTCCTTTCCTGAAAGAACCTCAAACACCTTAAGCAGGTCCGGAATGGTAAACTCACGCGGCACAAGGTTAAACATAATGCCTGTATACTCAGCCTTATTCCTTATCCTCATAAGTCCTTCCAGTATAATCTGGTCATGGTCAAAAGCAAGCTTTTCGTCTGATACGCTGACCGGAACAAAGTTTTCCACTGTGATTACACCATTTTTAAATTTCTCAGACCTGAGGGAGTATTCAATTTTAATCAAGTCGTTTGCAAACTCAAGTTTTTCATCTGCAAATTTCACATCGAACCATCTGGCATCCTTTGCGTCATCACCCGCAACGGCAGACTGCTCATATCCATATGGAAGCAGTGCAATGTATGCAATATCAATAATTCTCATACGAGGGTCCCTGTCCGGCTGGCTCATGGTATAGAGCTGCTCAAGATAAATGTCTGTAAGACCTGTTTCCTCTTTAAGCTCCCTGCACGCTGCTTCATATGCTGATTCCTTTATGTTAATAAATCCGCCTGGAAGCGCCCATTTGTCTATCTCCGGATGAGCCTTTCTCTTTATCAGAAGCACCTGCATACAGCTTAAGTCTTCCTTCATACGAAGCACCATCATGTCAACTGTAACCGATGGTCTGTCATAATCGCCCGGCTTATATTCTGCTAAAAACTCCCGTTCTGTTAATCCATTTACATCTACTTTATTCATGTGTTTAACTCCTATAATTACTTTCTGCGTTTCTTATATTTACTTTATGTGCTTATTATAGTAACTCTTAGTAACTATGTCAAGTGCTTTATAGAATTAAATATAATTTTTGCAAATTTATTATGCTTCCACAACCTGTCTGCAGGAGATGCTAATATATAAGCTCAAAAAAAGGGGATGTGAAAAAACTCGATTGAGTTTTTTCACATCCTCTTCCATTTTCTGTGTTTCATGTGCATAAATCTACAGTATCTAAACAGCTTCGCTATACATCAGGCAATTTCTTCGGAGTTACGCTTTATCTGATTCACTATCTCCATTATCTGTTTTGCGGTACTCATATCATCTTTGAAAAGAGTTGTGATACTTCCAACTGATTTAAATGGTTCACCCATCAATACTTTATTATCTTCGATATTTCCATTTGCTACTATATAGTCCACTATCAGATTTACGAATCTCATCTGATTTATGTTCAAGCGCTCTTCTGACATAAAACAACTGAAGGCTTCGTTTACTGCCGCTCTATCTACACCGACTATTTTTCGTACTAATCTGCCTATCGGTGTCTCTCCGTATTCCTTTATATAATCTTCCTTTGAACCAAGCTCAGTCCACAGAATTCGTTCCAATTCCCTTAGATCCGTTTCTGTCAGCTTTTTGTTGTTTTTCAGCTTATACACTGACAATTTGTCACTATGCTCTTTCAGGTAAAATTCGACTTTTTTACGATAATTTTTCAAGTCATTTCCGCCATATAAAGGTTCACCCGGTGTACCATCTGTTATAGAGTCCGTGAAATTTGTATAGTATATTGGCCGTACCTGTCTGTCAAGGTACTGCAACAGACCTCTTAAAGCTTCTCTTACTGTATCAAGCTCTATTATAGTGACTTTATCCCAAAATTCATTTGTCTGGACCTTTTCGATAATCTCCTTTTTCTTTTCCACCTGTGGGATTGAGTATTTGGCAGACAGCTTTTCTGCGGTCTGAACCACTATATTCACCGGACTTTGTATGCTTTTGCTTTGCAACAGTCCAAGATCTATACTGTATACCAGATAGTCAAATCTTCGCGCCAGCTCATCTTCCTTTTTAGGCCTGATAAGAGGTGCAATATGCTCCCTGATATCCGAAATCTCTATTGTCTCCAGATTATCCCACGATGATGAAGCCCTGAAAAACTCTACATAACGCAGATGTCTTTTCACCATAAAGCTATCGTCATTTAAGCTAATTACATCTTCCTTTAAATCATCCACAAGGCTTTTTCTGTAATCTGCGTATACCTCATCACTACTGTATACCGGTGCCTGAAGCTCTCTGACAATCTGGGCTTTTGTGTTATATATTTTCTCATTGAGTGATTCTGTTATGCCATTCTCCGCTCCATTTTTGTTCACGCGGAAATATTCAAAATTGTTACAGAAATCAAATATAAGAAATCTTTCTTTGTCCATACCCTCTCCAAGCAGATTAGAGCAAAGCCTGGTTCCCCTTCCAATCATCTGCCAGAACTTGGCATAGCTTTTTACCTTCTTAAAAAATACAAGATTCAAAATCTCCGGAATATCTATTCCTGTGTCGAGCATATCAACAGATACTGCTATCTGTGGCATTTTATCACTTGTGCTAAACTCATCTATCAATGAATCACTGTACTTTATACTATAATCTATCCGCTTTATGAAGTCTCCTCCATATTCCGGAAAAAGCTTATTGAAACGCTCGACTATTGCCTGCGCATGCAAAGAGTTTTTGGCAAAAATTATTGTCTTGCCAAGCTTGTCTCCACCCTCAATTTTTAAGCCCTTTTCCATAAGCTCTCTTAAAACCTTATCAATTGTATCCGCGTTAAAAAGCCATGTATTTACGGCCTCTCCTGATATATCATCACCTACAGTGTCATCATCAGAAAATGTATCCTCATACTCTTCTTTTTCCTCATCTGACAGCTCATCATAGTGAATACCGCTTTCCATTATTTTTGACTTATATTCCAGTGTAGAATAATTGACCAGATAGCCCTCTTCCACCGCTTTTTCAAGCTCATACGCAAATGTCGGAACTCCTCTTTCAAGGTCAAAGACTCCATATGTGTTTTTGTCGATTTCATTCTTTGGAGTGGCAGTCATACCAAGTAACATCGCATCAAAATACTCAAATATTTCCTGATATTTTTTGTAAATGCTGCGGTGTACTTCATCGCAGATTATGAGCTGAAAATGCCCCGGACTAAAGAGCTTCTCACCATATTTGTTTTTCCTCTCATCTATGGCATTCATCATCGTCGGATATGTAGAAAAAATCATCCTGCACGACTCAGGGTCATCTTTATTGTCAAGCAGATTACAGCATGATAAATCAGGAAGCAGATTCGTATAATTGTTTTTGGCCTGCTTCACAAGAGCTTTTCTGTCTGCGAGGAACAGAATATTTTTCACGTAATTGTGGCGCCTTAATACATCAACAATACTAATGCTCACTCTTGTCTTTCCTGAACCTGTGGCCTGCACTATAAGCATCTTACGGTGCTTATTTGTGATAGCATCGCAGACTGCGGTTACAGCCTCTTTCTGATACGGTCTGTTGGTAATATCATCGCTTATCCGTATATTTTCAAGCGGAATCCTTGAAGTGCGTCCATCCATCTCAAGCTGCAGCTCTTCCTGTGTGAAAAAGCCTGAAACCTCACGCCTTGGATATCCCATATAATCATTCGTATAGAAAAATTCAAATCCATTTGTTATGAAAATAAGAGGGCGTCTATTGTATTTATTCTGCAAACAGTCAGCATACAGCTTCGCCTGCTGGCTTCCTACCATAGCATCCACAGAAGCCTTTTTAGCCTCCACTACAGCAAGTGGAAGATTATCCTTTCCCCAAAGAACATAATCCACATACCCTGTTCCTGTGCTGTTTGGCATTCCTGTAACCGGCTCCTCCTCCGTGACATTTCTGCCAATAACCCATCCTGCCTCCTTTAAGGCAACATCTATATATCTCTTGCGGGTTTCTGCCTCACTTATCGTATCTACATGGAACTCCCTTGTCTTTACATTCTGACTACGCTTCTTTGCCATCTGCTCGCGGAGCTCTTCATTCTCCTTCAATACGCTCTCGAGCTTTTTATCCTTACTGCTTAAGCCCTCATACAGCTTCATGAGCTCATCAGCCTTTATACGCTTTTCATTACCGCTTGCAAGAATCGACTCATCATATGTCTTCTCATCGTATTCCCTCGAATATGAATAATCAATCCAATCGCAAAACTCAAACAAATCACGAAGCGCTATTATTGCTTCATCCCTGCCTATATTGTTGTTGGTATGAACTGCAACATTTCCCAGATGAATGGTATATTTGAGCATTGGAAACAGCCTTGGCTCAATTATCCTTCTAAACGTTGGCTCATGAATAAGACTCGATACATTATCTCTGTACGGAAGCGAAAGCTCCGCGTCATATGAGAAAACAAACCTCACTGCAAGCTCAAGTGCACGCCTCGACAAAATGGCACAAGTGGCCGGTGAAATGGATAAACTTTTTTCTGCTTCAACTGCCTGTTTTGCAAAATCTGCGTATTCTTCTTTCTTTAAAAGGTAATCAAAATTAGTTTCCATGTAATCACCCCTTTTATCTTTCTACAAGCACTTTGCATCTTTTTCTGCAAAATGTAATTCCATAATACATGATATTCTGTCGATCATCATTTAACAGATATTCCTGATATCTTCTATCCTTTATCTGTTTCAGAGCCTTTTCACAGGATTTTTCCATAGCTTTAAAATCTTTTGTGTATTTAAGCTCTGCAATAATTCCTTCATCCGGATCATCTGTCTCCACAATAATATCTGCAAAGCCCTCTCCTGCCTCAACATTTGACTTTACCAGCCAGTCCTCATTGCCACTCAAAATTCCAATAAGCAGATTATGATAGGAGCTTTCCTTTTCATCATTTCTCGCTTTTGTGTCAAAAACGCTCACCGAATTACTCAGCACCTTGTTTAAATACATTTCCATTATCTGTGTATTTCCATCTTTGAAAGCCTTCCAAAAGTCCTGCAACTGCTCGGTATTGGAAAATATTTTATTCCTGAACCACTCCTGTATCTGCAGCTTAAATACTTCTTTAATCTCATTGTTTGGAATTACAAGGCTATATTTTTTGTTCTCACTTATCTTTGTATATGTCAGATAACCTGTTGTAAACAGAACACTCCATAGATTATCAATATTATTGTCTATTTCGTCATAGGTCATATCCAGACGAATTTGCTTGTCTATGGCTTCTCCCGCGATCAAACGCTCAATTTCATTTCTGGTTGTCTTACCAGCCTTATCTATAAACCTCTTAACAAGCTCATTTCCGCTTGTATTAATCCAATACGCTTCCGGTCCAGCCATTGGATCATCTTTTATTCTGTCAACATGATTAATTACATCCCACGGACAATATACATCAACATTTCCGAAATGATAACCATCATACCATTCCTTTGTCTCCGCAAACCTGTTTTCCAAATGATAAAATGCCAGCAAACGCTCTACTTCCGCATCCGTAAATCCAAAGTGTTCATCAAATCTTGTATCAGTAATAGATAAAATCTTGAAATTATTTAATCCTGTAAAAATACTTTCTTTTGAAACGCGAAGACAACCTGTTAAGACAGCAAAATCCAATGCCTCATTTGTCTTTAATGCTTTTCCGAATATGGCACGTATCAAAGAAACCATCTCTTTATAATAGCCATTTTGAAATGCCTTATCCAGTGGAACATCATATTCATCTATTAAAATAACTGTTTTTCTGCAATGATGCTTATATAACAGCTCAGATAAAGTTTGAAGCGAAGCATACAGTGCCTCATCTCTCATTTCATATCTGCCATCCTCTAATCGAATTAAAGAAGCATACGCCGACTTATCGTCAATGTCCAGCCTGTCACTATTCTTCAAATATACAAATCTCTTAGCTTCCTTTGCAATTATCTCTATCATCTGATACTTTGCAGCTTGAAAATCTAGTCCTTCCACATTCTTTAAAGACAGAAATATCACAGGATATTTACCCATATTATCATCACACATTTTTTTGTTGTGCGATATATAAAGACCATCAAATAATTCAGAAGCTGCTCCAATTTCAAAGAAAGATTTGAGCATACTCATGTTGAGAGTCTTGCCAAAACGACGCGGTCTGGTAAAAAGGTTGACTTTTCCCCGGCTGTCAATCAACTGTTCAATCAGCTTTGTCTTATCGACATAGTAATATCCGTCTGAACGGATCTCATCAAAGCTCTCTATTCCCACCGGTAGTTTAATTGATTCTGTCATGCTTGCTCATCTCCTTCCCTGATAAAAATGAGTGTGTAAATATAGGTTTATTATATCATATATTGGGGCGAAGGTCATAGTATCAAATTTTGATTTGTCGACTTGGTTCTTCATCTCAATAAACTGTTTTTGCAATTCCATGTCAGGTATATAAACCTTTATACTCCGTAACTCTTGAGCATTTATATTTGCCTGGTTAACTGCACCTTTCGCCATAGACCTCAATATATCTTTTAAAGCTTCAAGATTCATATATTGCGAAAGAATCTCTGGCAATAATCTTTTATTAAGTCTTACACGAATAATATAACCCGCAATAATCATATCCTCTTGCAAATCAAATACTACAGTCTTTCCAACTAGTTCTATGCTATTAGTTCTGTTAAAGAGCACATCTCCTTTTCTAACAACACATTTTTCAATCTCATCATCAGGAATGTCTATATACTTCAAATCATTTAAATCTAAATGACCATCTGCTGTTAGATTATTCATTCGTAAATATGGATACTTTCCACCTTCAACAGCAGGTTTGCTTGTTCCATATCTTACCTCTGTAACTACATCTCCAATAGTCACAATCTCCCAACCCTTAGGATTCTTTATTGGATCCCCAAAGAGTTCGACAAATCGGGCCTTGACGAGATTATCTAACAATTGTAATTCTTTCTTATATGCCACTATAACTCTTGAAACTTTATCCAAATTATTTGCTATCTCCATTTGTTCATTTAATGATGGATATGGAATTAAAATTGCATCAAAATCTTTTTTTACAATGTGTTTCATAGTTGCACCATGAGTCTTCATTTTCATTTCATCTAATTTTTTTTGAACAGCGTAAACAAAGTATTTTTTGTCAATATCTACTTTATCAAATACTACTTTAAAAATATGCTGATTTAATAATGCTTTCCCTCTATTCCAAATATATACTCCCAAACTAGCAGACCACGAAATTAAAATATCTCCATAATTTATTTCTATTTTCTCAGGATATTCACCATCATAAAATCCTAGATCATATGCATTCCCAGTAAGATCTTGGATACGAATAATGGGCAACCCAATCTCTCCCCTATCCTTGGGCTTAAATGCATATCCATTAATATATGTTGCAACATCACCAAGTTTCATCTTTTTCCTAGTCGTTTGCTTCACCTGATTTTTCCCCACAAATCCGAATTGTCTAAATTCCGATTCTTTTCCTTTCCTATTTTTTCATCCCTTAGAATTCATTTTTTCAAATTCTACAACCTATCCTACAATCCCAGCAACTTCTCCAATTCATCCATTTCCTTACTTATCTCTTTCTCTATATCACGGATATTCGCCATAATTTCCGATGTTGGTGGATATTCTACCGGAATGTATTCCACTTCTTTATATTTATTGATACTGAGATCATATCCATTTTCTTCGATTTCTTTTTTCGGAACCATGAATGATTTCTCTGTACGTTTTCTGTCGGTTTCTTTATCGAGATTTTTGAATCTTTCGATAATGTCCAGGATATCATTTTCTTCGACAGGGGAACGTTTATCATCTAAGCTGAATCCATCTGCTGTCATGTCATAAAACCATACGTTATCTGTTCCGCCGTGTTCTGTTTTTGTGAAAATGAGTATGGCTGTTGAAACTCCGGCATATGGTTTAAATACACCAGATGGCATGGAGATTACGGCTTCTAGTCTCTGGTTTTCTACGATTTCTTTTCTTATTGCTTTATGTGCTTTGGAAGAACCAAATAATACTCCGTCTGGTACGATACACGCGCAGCGTCCGCCAACTCTTAAAATACGAAGGAATAATGCCAGGAATAAAAGCTCTGTTTTCTTTGTTTTACATACTTTCAGTAAGTCTCCTGCTACAGATTCTGCATCCAGACTTCCTTTAAATGGTGGGTTTGCGAGTACAAGAGAATATTTTTCTTTATCTTCATTCTGGTCGGATAAGCTGTCCCTGTATTCGATAATCGGATTATCTATTCCATGCGTCATCATGTTCATCGCACCGATACGGAGCATTGTTCTGTCCATATCATAGCCATGGAACATGTGATTCATGTAGTGGTCTTTCTTTTGTTTATCAAAGAAGATTTCTTCTTTTTTCTTTTCTTTTAAATACTCTCCCGCTGCAACCAGAAATCCTGATGTACCACAGGCTGGATCACAAATCACTTCGTCACTGGATGGATTCATCATCTCCACCATCATCTGAATAATGTGTCGTGGTGTTCTAAACTGTCCATTTCGTCCAGATTGTGCAATCTTAGAAAGAAGATATTCATACACATCCCCCCTGACATCGGCCGTCTGAATTTCATTCATCATCTTATAAATTTCATCCAAAGAATCTACTACCTTTGACAACACCAAAGGTGTCGGAAGTTTAAAGATTGCATCATCCATATATTTTGAGTAAGCACTGTTTTTATCGCTGTGTAAGGTCTTGATAAATGGAAACACCCACTCCTGCATTACAGAGTACATTCTGTCTGCCGGGAAATCACGAAATACGGACCATTTAAGCTGTGAGCCATCCAGCGTTCTTTCACCAATCTTAACCTCTTCTGAAAAAATACTCTGATATGGCAAGCCAAGCAAAACACTTTCTTTTGCCCGGATATTATCCACATCATCCAGATCGTGAATGAACATCAGGTACGTGATCTGCTCAATTACTTCAAGTGGATTCACTAATCCACCTGCTGCAAATATATCCCATAACCCATCAATTTTGTTTTTTAATTCGCCTGTAATCATTTGTTTTTCTCCATTCTCTAATTATTCCATGTATATTTAGTGTATTTTCCACTACCAATTTTTATCATCTGTACTGGTTGTCCCAGGTTCTTTCATCGCTTCTCCCCTTATAGCATAAATTTCCGAATTAACTTTCAATATTTTCTATTAATACTTAATCCTGAAATAATCCAGATACGCTTTATACCTGTCCTGTACTGTTAAACAAGTATCCATCAGATAACCCTTTTCATTATTCCATTCTTTTAACCCTCTATAATAAAACATCTTAATATCATCCTCGATAATAAACGGAACAATATTATATTTCAGGCATTCTTTAAATAAAATCAAGCGACCAACGCGACCATTTCCGTCCTGAAAGGGATGGATTCTTTCAAATTTCACATGAAAATCTAATATATCTTCTAAATTCTTTTTCTCTTTAGAATGATATTCCCTGAGTAATTGCTGAATTTTATCGGGAACTTCTTCTGGTAATGCGGTTTCCATGCCTCCAACCTCATTAGGAATCTTTTTGTAATCACCTACCGTAAACCATTCTTTTCTGGAATCACTGGTTCCATTTTTCAAGATCAAATGCAGTTCTTTAATAAAGTTTTCTGTTAACATTGCCTTTGCCTTGTCAATAATTAAATCTACACAGCGAAAATGATTTGCTGTTTCAACAACATCATCTACATTAATAATTTCATTTTCTATCCCAATCGTATTTGTTTCAAAAATATATCTGGTCTGATCATGTGTAAGGCGGCTTCCTTCCATATGGTTCGAATTATAGGTTAACTCAATCTGCGTTTTATGATAAATACCGCCGGAATATTTCTTTGCTTTTTCTTCCTGTAAAATATCTAATAACGTAGGTATATACTGTTTTTTCTTATTGGAACGCTCCGGTTTTTCTGCATCTTCCGGAATACTCCATACCTTTCCATTGAGAACCGCCCCTGGAACTCGTCCCTGTGCACAGTAATTCCTTACACTTCTTTCTGATATATTCCACTTTTTTGCTGTCTCCACAACAGAAATCATTCGCATCTGGCTTCCTCCCACATAACTTTATGTTGAATTCGTTATATTTCGTTGTGTATAGTATAGCACACTATCGGCAACAAATTCTATATTTTTTATTTTTTCAAAAATAATTTTGCCGTTTCTCAACTTCCTATCCCTTTCATAACCATCTGATGAATGCCCTGCTTTCTGCAAAATACACATCATAATTTGTGGGGGATTTTGCTCGAATAAGGACGGCATAGCGGGCTACATTGACTTGAATAAGAGCAAAATATACTGCAAATCAGAGGATGCAGATTGTGAGAATAATTTTTCAAACATGCTCTATCACATAAAATAAAAAATCCCATTCTATCAAATGGACTATCGCAGCAAGTAAAAATACGAGAACATATTTTTCGCAACGATTATCTTTCCATCTGATAAAATGGGATTCTTTCACCTTCGTCTGTTTATACTAACAAATTCGGATTAACTATATTCTATTCAGCTTTTCCGATAGAACCGAAGATTTCCATCTTTTCTTTTACAGTAGCTTTGATTGCTTCTGCACCAGGAGCTAATAACTTACGAGGGTCAAATCCTTTACCTTCCAAGTCCTTACCAGCTTCGATATATTTACGTGTAGCTTCTGCGAAAGAAATCTGACACTCTGTGTTTACGTTAATCTTAGAAACACCAAGGGAGATAGCTTTTTTAATCATATCTTCTGGGATTCCTGTACCACCGTGTAATACGAGAGGCATTTCTCCAGTTAATTTCTGGATGTCATCTAATACATCGAACTGTAATCCAGCCCAGTTTTCTGGGTATTTTCCGTGGATGTTACCGATACCTGCTGCTAACATTGTTACACCAAGATCAGCGATAGCTTTACATTCCTGAGGATCTGCACATTCGCCCATTCCTACAACGCCATCTTCTTCTCCACCGATAGAACCAACTTCTGCTTCGATAGACATTCCTTTTTCGTTACAGATTGCTACTAATTCTTTTGTCTTTTCAACGTTCTCTTCGAATGGAAGATGAGAACCATCAAACATGATGCTGGAGAATCCAGCTTCGATACACTTCTTAGCTCCTTCATATGAACCGTGGTCAAGATGAAGTGCTACAGGTACTGTGATGTTTAACTCTTCTAACATTCCGTTTACCATACCTACAACAGTTTTGTATCCTGTCATGTATTTGCCCGCACCT
>OLSB01002370.1_pt1 | contig 15798 bp, 18 predicted proteins | sample 1672071 | NCBI WGS metagenome assembly OLSB01 (sample SAMEA3136642, study PRJEB25190) | human gut metagenome | biome: human gut; feature: human-associated habitat; material: faeces | place: Austria | collected 2013 | reverse complement strand
GCTGCTATCCAGATTCGAACTGGAGACCTCATCCTTACCAAGGATGCGCTCTACCTGCTGAGCTATAGCAGCATTTGTGACAGCTCTGCTATTGTAGCAGGAGAGCGATAAAAAGTCAACAACTTTTTTTGAAAAATCGGTTTTTTCCTTGCAAGCCCGCCGGCTTGACAGCGGACGGACCGCTCCCGCCGCGCGGGTCAGGTGATAAAGTCGTACGGCGTGGTCTGGTAGACGAAATAGTTCAGCCAGTTGGAGAACAGCAGGTGCGCATGGGCGCGCCATGTGACCAGCGGGGGTTGGGTGTCGTCGTCGTTCGGGAAGTAATTCTTCGGCACGGGGACGGGCAGCCCGAGCGCCTTATCGCGGTCATACTCGCGCTTGAGCGTCAGCGGGTCATACTCGGAATGCCCGGTCAAAAAGACCTGCTTGCCGCCGGCGGTAAAAACGGCGTAGATTCCCGCCTCGTCCGAGGAGGCGGCGATCTTCAGCTCGGGCACCCTCTCGATGTCCTCACGCAGCACGGTCGTATGACGGGAATGCGGCGCCATGAAAACGTCGTCGAAACCGCGCAGCAGAATGGGGTGCTTATACTCCACCCGATGTCGGAACACGCCGAACAGCTTCTCCGGCAGGGGGTGCTTTTGGATGCCGTAGTGGTAGTAAAGCCCCGCCTGCGCACCCCAGCAGATATGCAGCGTGCTGTGGACGTGGGTCTTGCTCCATTCCATGACGGCGCAAAGCTCCTGCCAATACTCCACCTGCTCAAAGGGCAGATGCTCCACGGGCGCACCGGTGATAATCATGCCGTCGAAGCGGCGGTCGCACACCTCGTCAAAGGTCTTGTAAAACGCAAACAGGTGCTCCTTGGGCACGTGCGTCGCCACATGGGACCGCGTGTGCAGGAAGGACAGCCGCACCTGAAGCGGCGTATTGCCGAGCAGTCGGGCAAACTGCGTCTCCGTGTCGATTTTCGTCGGCATGAGGTTGAGAATCAGGATCTCCAGCGGGCGGATGTCCTGCGTCAGCGCCCGCGTTTCGGGCATGACAAAGATATTCTCGCTCTGTAATGTGGCAGTTGCGGGCAGGTCGTTCGGAATTTGGATCGGCATGGCTTCTTCCCTCGGCTCAGCGCAGAGAATCCAGCGCCTGCGACAGGTCGGCGATCAGATCGTCCGCATTCTCCAGTCCACAGCTCAGGCGGACAAGGTCGGCAGAGACACCGGCAGCCTCCAGCTCGGCATCGTTCATCTGCCGATGGGTCGTTCCGGCGGGATGCAGGCAGCAGGTACGGGCATCGGCGACGTGCGTCTCCAGCGCGCAGAGCTGCAAGCGGCTCATAAAGGCGGCGGCAGCCTCGCGCCCGCCCTTGACGCCGAAGGAGACAACGCCGCAGGAGCCGTCGGGCAGGTACTTTTTCGCGCGTTCGTAATACTTATCGTCGGGCAGACCGCAGTATTTGACCCATGCGATCTTTTCATGGTCGTGCAGGAATTCCGCGACCTTCTGCGCGGTTCGGCAGTGCTGCTTCATGCGCATGGGCAGGCTCTCCAGCCCGAGATTCGTCAAAAAGGCGTTCTGCGGGGACTGAACGGTGCCGAGGTCACGCATGAGCTGTGCGGTGGCTTTCGTAATATAGGCGCCCGCCTGACCGAAGCGCTCGGTATAGGTCACGCCGTGGTAGCTCTCGTCGGGAGTGCACAGACCGGCGAATTTTTCGGGATACGCCGCCCAGTCGAAGTTGCCGCTGTCCACGATGCAGCCGCCGAGGGCAGCCGCGTGACCGTCCATATACTTTGTGGTGGAGTGGACAACGATGTCCGCGCCCCACTCGAAGGGACGGCAGTTGACGGGCGTGGCAAAGGTATTATCCACGATCAGCGGGACGCCGTGGGCATGGGCGGCATTCGCGAAGCGCGCAATGTCCAGCACGACGAGCGAGGGGTTGGCGATCGTCTCGCCGTAAACGAGCTTGGTATTGGGGCGGAAGGCGGCGGTCAGCTCCTCGTCGGAGCAGTCGGGATCGACGAAGGTGCACTCCACGCCCATGCGCTTCATGGTCACGGCGAAAAGGTTATAGCTGCCGCCGTAGATGGCGGAGGACGAGACGATATGGTCCCCGCTGCCGACAAGGTTGAACACGGCAAGGAACACCGCCGCCTGACCGGAGCCGGTGAGCATTGCGGCGGTACCGCCCTCGAGCGCGGCGATCTTTGCGGCGACGGCGTCGCAGGTGGGGTTGCTCAGGCGGGAGTAAAAGTAGCCGTTCTCCTCCAAATCGAAGAGCTTTGCCATCTGCTCGGCAGTCTCATAGCGGAAGGTCGTGCTCTGGATGATCGGAAGCTGGCGCGGCTCTCCGTTTTTCGGCGAATAGCCCGCCTGAACGCAAAGTGTTTCGGAATGCAAATTTCGGCTCATAGGGATACCTCACTTTGGTTATGATATTGGTTGAGAAAGGTCCGGCGGCGGGCACACCCGAGGGGACTTTTTGATTGTCTGCATTATACCCCGTCGGGGCGAAAAAGTCAATAAAATCCCCGTTTCTCCCAAAAAGCGGACAAAGTGAGGAAAATGTCCATTGCGGAGGATGACGCATAGGGTTTATACTTTGGCAAAAGCACAATAATCTCGAAATTTGTCTTGCAAAAATCGGTAAAATGCTGTATGATTTAGATAATTGGGAGAAGTTGGATTTTTCGGAAATGACTGAAAAATTGCACCTCCCGACCCAACGCCCGAGAAAGGAATCGCAAGGAAATGCCGAAGAAAATTTTCCGCGCGGTCTATGCGCTGAACTATGTCTTTCAGGCGGCATTTTCCATGTTGACCCCCGCCGGATTGCTGATTCTGCTGGGCTGGTGGCTGACCGAGCGCCGCGGCTGGGGCAGATGGGCGATGGCGGTGTGCGTGATCGTCGGCGTCGGGCTTGGGGTCTACAGTATGTTCTACTTTATTATCAAGACGGCGAAGCACGTCGATCCGACACAATCCGGAGAGGAGCACGAGCATGGACGAAAGGACAAATGAAGCCGCACAAGCCGTAGGCGGCGAAAAAGCGGCGTACGTCCCCCCCGCTCCCGCGTCCGGCGGGCGCATTTTGCGGGAATTCCTGCCGGTGCTCGTGACGGAGGTCGTGCTCAGCGGGCTGATGCTGCTGGTGTATGCGCTGATCGGTCGCTGGTCGGTCAAGGTGCTGCTGGGCGGTCTGCTCGGAACGGCGGCGGAGCTGCTGAACTTCACGGTGATGACCTTCTCCCTGCTCCGCGCGGAACAGGCGGAGACGCCGCAGAAGGGGCAGCTTGCCGCAAAGGGCAACTACATTTTACGGACGGCGGTGCTGCTGGCGGTGCTCATCGGCGCGCTCATCACGGGATATTTTGACCCATTGGCGACGCTTCTGCCGCTGTGCTTCATGCGCATTGCGCTGTTTACGGTAAATCTGAAACGGACGAAAAAGGAGGTATGACCCGATGGACGGAATCGGCAACGGTCCGAGAATCCTTGTGGAGTTTTCTCTGTTCGGCATGGACGTGAGGATCACCCAAACGGTGCTGTCCTCGTTTTTGGTCATGATAACGCTGATCCTTCTCAGCCGCTGGCTGGGGAAGGGACTGCAAAAGCGTCCGACGCGGCGGCAGGTCGTGGTTGAAAAGGCTTATACGATGCTCGACGGGCTTGTCCGCGATACGATGGGCGAGCATAACGCGAAATTCACGCCCTATATCGGCGCGCTGTTCCTCTCGTCGGTCGGCGGCACGCTCATCAGCCTGTTCGGCGGCGTGTTCCGCAGCGCGACAGCCGATCTCAGCACGACCCTGACATGGGCGCTGGTGACATCGGGCATGGTGTGGTACCAAAACATCAAGCACAACGGCTTCCTCGGCTGGCTCAAGGGCTTCACCGAGCCGGTCGCGGTCATGACCCCGATGAATATTATCAGCGAGATCGCACAGCCGATCTCCATGTCCTTCCGTCATTTTGGCAACATTGCCGGCGGCGGCGTTCTGACCTCGCTGATCTACGGCGCACTGGCAGCGCTGAGCTCGCTGGTGCTGGGCTGGATCCCGAACGAAATCATCAGCTCCATCCCCATTTTCCAGGTGGGTATCCCCGCGTTCCTGTCGATCTATTTCGACCTGTTCTCCGGCTGTATCCAGGCGCTCGTGTTCTGTATGCTGACGATGGTCTACGTCGGCTCCGCGTGCCCGCCGCCGGAGGGGCAAGCTTCGTAAGCAAAATTCAGTTCACATATACCAAAACACATTTTAGGAGGAAACACAAATGGAAGCTTTGACAAAGGGACTTATCGCGCTTGGCGCCGGTCTTTGCATGGGTCTCGGCGCAATCGGTCCGGCAATCGGCGAAGGCAACGCCGTCGGTAAGGCGTTGGAGGGCATGTCCCGTCAGCCGGAGGCAACCGGTACCCTGCGTACCAACATGATCCTCGGCTGCGCCATCACCGAGTCCACCGGCATCTACTCGCTGGTTATCTCCCTGCTGCTGCTCTTCGTGTTCTGATTTTCAGACAGATATCAACCGAAGGGAGAGATGAGCATTGAGCTTTTTAACCGGCTTTGAGAGCTTTGTCGGTGTCAATTTCTGGACGTGCCTCTTTACGCTCCTCAATCTTCTGATTCTTTATAAGTTCATGAAAAAGCTGCTGTTCAAGCCGGTCAAGAACATGATCGACACGCGGCAGCAGGAGATCGACGACCTCTACGCCGACGCCGATAAGTCCAAGACCGATGCCGCTGCGCTCAAGGTGCAGTATGAGCAGCGGCTTGCCGAGGCGAACGCGGAGAGCGAGGAGATCCTCAAGGTCGCCAACCGCAAGGCGCAGCTTCGGCAGGAGGAAATCCTGCGGGATGCGCAGGAAAAGGCGGCGCAGACCCTTCGCCGTGCCGACGAGCAGGTCGAGATGGAGAAGAAGCGCGCCATGAACGAGATCAAGAACGATGTGTCCGTGATGGCGGTGGACATCGCCGCCGCAGTGCTGGCAAGGGACATCAGCAAGGAAGAGCATTCGGCGCTGATCGACTCCTTCATCGACAAGCTGGGGGATCGGGATGATTAACGTATCCGGATACGGCAAGGCGCTGTTTGAGCTTGCGCAGGAAAACGGAACGGACGAGCGCGTCCGCGGGGAGCTGGAGCTGATCCGCTCTGCCCTGCGGCAGGAGCCGTCGTATATCACCCTGCTCGACACCCCCGCGGTGGCGACGGAGGAGAAGCTGCGCCTCGTGCAAGAGGCGTTCGGCGGCGTGGAGGAGAGCCTGATGAGCTTCCTGTGCATCCTCTGTGAGAAGCGGAGCGTATACGCGCTTTCCGCCTGTGCCGACGCGTTTGACCGCTGCTACGACGAGGCGCACGGTATTCTGCGCGCAACGGCGGTGACGGCGATCCCGATGTCGGCGGCGCAGAATGCCGCACTGACACAGCGGCTCACGGCAATGACGGGAAAGCAGATCGTTCTGACAAACGAGCTGGATCCCGCGCTGCTCGGCGGCATCACGCTGCGCTACGGCGGCGTGCAGCTTGACGACAGCATTCACAGCAGACTGGAGCAGCTCAGCCGCAGTCTGCGCGAAACGATAGTATAAGGTTGGTGAAACCGTGAATTTAAGAATCGAAGACATCAGCAAGGTCATCAAGGATCAAATCAAGACCTACGCCTCCAAGACCCGCCAGGACGAGATCGGCTATGTCATTCAGGTCGGCGACGGCATTGCCAAGGTCCACGGGCTGGAAAAGTGCAAGGCAAACGAGCTGCTGACCTTTGAAAACGGCTCGGCCGGCATGGCGCTGAACCTCGAGGAGAACTACGTCAGCGTCGTTATGCTCGGCACGGACGTCGGCATCAGCGAGGGCAGCCTCGTCCGCCGCACCGGAAAGGTCGTTTCCGTGCCCGTCGGCGAGGGTCTGATCGGACGCGTCGTCGATGCGCTGGGTCAGCCGATCGACGGCAAGGGTCCGATCAAGGCTGCGGACAGCCGCCCGATCGAGCGCGTCGCCGCGGGCATCATTCAGAGAAAATCCGTCTCCGTCCCGCTGGAAACGGGCATCAAGGCGATCGACTCGATGATCCCCATCGGGCGCGGTCAGCGTGAGCTGATTATCGGCGACCGTCAGACCGGCAAGACCGTCATCGCGACGGATACCATTATCAATCAGAAGGGCAAGGGCGTAACGTGCGTCTACGTCGCCATCGGCCAGAAGCGCTCCACCGTCGCCCAGCTCGTCGATACGCTGGAGAAGAACGGCGCCATGGACTACACCATCGTCGTCTCCGCAACGGCATCGGAGCTGGCGCCCCTGCAATATATCGCCCCCTATTCCGGCTGCACCATGGCGGAATACTTCATGGACAAGGGGCAGGACGCGCTCATCATCTATGATGACCTGTCCAAGCACGCGGTGGCGTACCGTGCGCTGTCGCTGCTCATTCGACGTCCGCCCGGACGCGAGGCCTACCCCGGCGACGTGTTCTATCTGCATTCCCGCCTGCTCGAACGCGCGGCGAGAATTGCTCCGGAATACGGCGGCGGCTCGCTGACGGCGCTGCCCATCATCGAGACGCAGGCAGGCGACGTTTCGGCGTATATTCCGACCAACGTCATTTCCATCACCGACGGTCAGATCTATCTGGAATCGGAGCTGTTCCATTCCGGCGTCCGTCCGGCGATCAACCCCGGCATTTCCGTTTCCCGTGTCGGCGGCAGCGCACAGATCAAGGCGATGAAGAAGGTCTCCGGCTCGCTGAAGCTGATGTACTCGCAGTACCGCGAGCTGCAATCCTTCGCGCAGTTCGGCTCCGACCTCGACGCGGACACCAAGGCGCGTTTGGCGCAGGGTGCGCGTATCGTTGAGGTGCTCAAGCAGAACCGCAACGCCCCCATCCGCACCGAGCTTCAGGTCTGCATCATCTACGCGGTGGTCAACGACCTGCTCAGCGACGTGCCCGTCGAGCGCATCTCGGAATTTGAGCAGGCGCTGTTCGAGCATCTGACCGTGCAGCAGCCCGAGATTCCGGAGAACATCCGCGCCACACAGCAGCTCACCAAGGAGCTGGAGACGGAGCTGCGGCAGGCAATCGAGGTCTGCAAGGAACGGTTCATCAAGAAGTAAGGAGTCAGTGCGATGGGCGGAGCATCCATAAAACACATTAAAAACCGCATCAAGAGCGTCGAGAGCACCCGCCAAATCACCAAGGCGATGGAGCTGGTCGCAACAAGTAAGCTGCGCCGCGCCAAGGAACGTGCCGAGCGCACCCGCCCCTACCACGACGTTCTTGCCGAAGCCATTGCCGGCTTGGAGGCGGGCGCACTGGAAACGCAGTGCATCTTTGCCGAGCAGCGCGAGGTCAAAAAGACCTGCTATGTCGTCATCGGCGGCGACCGCGGACTGGCAGGCGGCTATAACGCGAATCTGTTCCGACTGGCTGCCGAGCGGATGCAGGAGGGCGCGTGCTGCGTGCTTCCGATCGGCAAAAAGACGCTCGAGCATTTTACCCGCCTCGGCAGCGAGCTGGTCAGCACCTATTTCGGCGTGACCGCAGCGCTCGGCATCGGCGACTGTACGCAGATCGCCCGTCTGCTTTGCGACGGCTTCGCGGAGGGGAAATTCGACCGCGTTGAAATCCTCTACACCCGCTTCCGCTCCATGCTCTCGCAGGTGCCGGACAGCGAGCCGCTGCTTCCGCTGGCGCTGGAGCAGGAGGGGCGGAATTGCTCCGTCACGCTGCTGGAGGGCGACCCGACCGAGCTGGTGGAGCGGATCGTGCCGCTGTATCTCTCCGGCGTGCTGTATTCGACGCTTTGCGAGGCGGCGGCATCGGAGCACGGCGCACGGCGCACCGCGATGAACGCCGCGAACAAAAACGCCGGCGAGCTGATCGACGATTTGGTGCTGCATTACAACCGTGCGCGTCAGGCGGCGATTACGCAAGAAATTACGGAAATTGTTTCCGGCGCAGAAGCGCTCTAATGAAAAGGAGACCTTCGTATGCAAGAAAAAAACAAGGGCATTGTGGTGCAGGTCATCGGTCCCGTTTTGGACATTCGGTTTGAAAGCGGACGGCTGCCGAATCTGCTCAACGCCATCGAAATTCAGCGTGAGGACGGCAAGCTCGTCTGCGAGGTCGCGCAGGAGCTCGGCGACGATGTGGTCCGCTGCATCGCCATGAGCAGCACCGACGGTATGGTGCGCGGTATGGAGGCTGAGGATACCGGCGCCCCCATCAAGGTCCCGGTCGGCAAGGAGACGCTGGGCAGAGTCTTTAATCTGCTCGGTCGTGCCATCGACGACAAGCCACAGCCCGTTACCTGCGAAAAATGGAGCATCCATCGCGATCCGCCCGCCTACGACGAGCAGGAGAGCACCACCGAAATGCTCGAAACCGGCATCAAGGTCGTGGACCTGATCGCCCCCTATGCCAAGGGCGGCAAGATCGGTCTGTTCGGCGGCGCCGGCGTCGGCAAGACGGTGCTGATCATGGAGCTGATCAACAACATCGCCAAGCAGCACGGCGGCATCTCCGTCTTTGCGGGCGTCGGCGAGCGTACCCGCGAGGGCAACGATCTTTATAACGAAATGATGGAGTCGGGCGTCATCGGCAAGACCGCTTTGGTCTACGGTCAGATGAACGAGCCGCCCGGAGCAAGAATGCGCGTGGCGCTGTCCGGTCTGACGATGGCGGAATACTTCCGCGACCGCGAGGGACAGGACGTGCTGCTGTTTATCGACAACATCTTCCGCTTTACGCAGGCCGGCTCCGAGGTCTCGGCACTGCTGGGACGTATGCCCTCCGCCGTCGGCTATCAACCCACGCTGGCGACCGAAATGGGCGCCCTGCAGGAGCGCATCACCTCCACGAAGAAGGGCTCCATCACCTCCGTGCAGGCGGTCTATGTTCCCGCCGACGACCTGACCGACCCCGCACCCGCCACGACCTTCGCCCACCTCGACGCCACGACCGTTCTCGACCGCGGCATCGCCTCGCTGGGCATCTATCCCGCCGTCGATCCGCTGGAGTCCACCTCCCGCATCCTGACGCCGGAGATCGTCGGCGCGGAGCATTACGAGGTCGCCCGCGAAACGCAGCGAATTTTGCAGCGTTACAAGGAGCTTCAGGACATCATCGCCATCATGGGCATGGACGAGCTGTCCGAGGAGGACAAGCGCATCGTCAACCGCGCCAGAAAAATCCAGCGCTTCCTGTCGCAGCCGTTCAGCGTCGCCGAGCAGTTCACCGGCTACGAGGGCAAGTACGTTCCCATCAAGGAAACGGTGCGCGGCTTCAAGGAAATTTTAGAGGGCAAGCACGACGACCTGCCCGAATCCGCCTTCCTCTTTGTCGGCACGATCGACGAGGCGGTCGAGAAGGCGAAGGGTGCGGCAAAATGAGCGCCTTTCGTTTGCAGATCGTCACGCCGGACGGCAGCCTCTTTGACGGCGAGGCGGAGGCGCTCCGTTTGCGCACGACCGAGGGCTACGTCAGCATCCGTGCAGGTCACGCGGACTACCTTGCCGTGCTGGACATCGGCGTCGTTACCGTGACGGAAAACGGCACGGCGCGGGATGCAGCCTGCGGCGGCGGGTTTTTGAGCGTGGAAAAGGGCGAGGTGCGTCTCGTCGCCACCACCTTTGAGTATGCCGAGGCGATCGACGTCGAGCGTGCCAAGGCTGCCGAGGAGCGGGCGAGAGAGCGTCTTGCCGCCGCGCAGGACGAGAAGGACATTGCGCTGGCGCGTGTCAAGCTGGCGCGGGCGCTGAACCGCCAAAAGGTCGCCGCACAATAAACTGTTTTGTCATAAACGCCGTGGTCGGGGGTCGAACCCGCCACGGCGTTTTATCGTTTTAACTTGCAGCTATTGACAATTCTGATTTCTATGATATGCTGTAATAAACAGGTTATGACAGAATTGATGGATTGAACGGGAGGGCGCTTGCCGATGAAACGCCGCAAATTGATTTTGTTTTCCCTCTTATCGCTCGGTCTGATTGCCGCTTTTCTTGTCGGCTGCGCTTCGGCACCGACCCAAACGGAGGGCGTCGCGCCGACCACCGGGGCGGCGACCGAGGTCATCCCGCCGCAGGAGCTGGTCTTTAACGGCGTCTCCTATCCCACGGACATCACGGCGCTGACCGTCGGACCGTACGGCTTGGAGCAGCTGCAATGGGCAACGGCGCTGACGGAGCTGGAGTATATCGGCGACGCGCCCGAAGGCTGGGACTTCCTCGCGTGGCTGCCGACGCTCACGCGGCTGACAGTTCACCTTTCCGCAGGGGAGACGACCGATCTTCGACTTGACGGCTATGAGCTGCCCGCGCTGGAAACGCTGGAGATTGACGCGGAGTGTCCCATTGGCACGCTGACCCTTCCGAGCGACGCGCCGACGGACTGCTCAATTCGCCTTTCCGCCGTCACACGGGCGGACACCTCTGCCGCCGAGATCGACAGGCTTTTCCTCTCCCTCCCCGACGCGCCGAAGGAGCTGACGCTCGGACAGGTATCGGCGCTGACGTGCGACGGCTTTGCTCTGACGCCCGACGCCTTGGAGGGCGCGGTCGGTCTGCGGGAGCTGACGCTTGATACGGCGCAGCCGCTCGATTTTTTGGCGGCGCTTTCCGCGTTGGAAAAATTGTCTCTTTACGGCATCGGGTGGAACCTCTCACCACTGCGGAATACGACGATTTCCGTGCTCGTTGTGCCGAACTGCGACGCCGAAGCGCTTACGGCACTTGACGGCATGACCTCGCTGCGGTCGCTGCAAATTTCCGACGCCTGCGTGACCGACCTTTCGGCAATTTCCGCGCTTCCGCGCTTGGAAACACTGGCGATTTCGGTCGATGACGCACAGCCGAGCGACCTTCCGTTTGCCGTGCCGCTGATCGCCGACGACGCCGATACGCTTGAGCTGTTGGAAACCCCGCTGCCGAAGGAACAGCTTACCGCCTTCTTAGAGCAGGGTGGGACGCTTCTGCTCCTGCCCGATCACAACCGATAGCACACAAAAACGCCCCCGTCCCTGCGGCTTAAACGCAGAGACGGGGGCTTTTCGACACGCGGAATGTGCCGGAGGGGATCAAAAACCCTCCGGCACATGATTCTTTACTTTTCCTTCGCGTAGGCGACAACGATACGGCGATGCGGCTCGGTGCCGGTGGAGAAGGTCGTTACCTCGGGATACTCCTGCAGCGCGGCATGGATGATGTGGCGTTCGTAGGCGTTCATCGGCTCGAGGGTGAAGTTGCGGTGGTACTTGACCGCCTTACCTGCCATCTTACGGGCAAGCTGGCGAAGGGCTTCCTCGCGCTTACGGCGATAGTCGCCGGCATCCACGCTGATGCGCAGGCGCGTCTCGCGGTCGCGGTTGACGGCATAGCCGGTGAGGTACTGGATGGCGTCGAGCGTATCGCCGCGGCGACCGATCAGCAGACCGGAATCCCCACCCACGAGGTCGGCGCGATAGCTGTCCTCGTCGTCCATGCGGTAAGCGTGCGGCACGGCGTCGGAGCCCATATGGGTCAGCAGACCCTTGAGGAAGGTTTCGATCTGCTCCTCAACGCTGCCGGGCGCGGCGGGCGCGTAGGTCTTCGGCTCGACGGCGACCTGCGGCTCAACGGGCTTGGCAGGCTTCTTCTGCTCGGGCTTCGGGCGGGCGGGGCGCTCCGAACGCTCGGGACGCTGCTCGGGGCGGCGCTCCTTCTTGGGCTGCTCGGGACGCTTTTTCTGCTCGGGCTGCTCAATCTTCTTGCCCGGGCGGGAGATGATGCTCGGCGTCGGCTCGGGACGCTCCTTCGGCTTCGAGCGGGAAGCGGAGGACAGCGCGGTTTTGGGCGCGGACGGCTCATCGGGCGCCTGATAGGTCACCTTGACCTCCGCCGGAGAAGCACCGATGCCCAAAAAGCCGGAACGGGCGTTCTTCAGGACCTCGACGCTCACGCTGTCGCGGTCCATCCGAAGCTGCGACAGCGCGGCTTCAATGGCAAGCTCAATGGTCTTGCCGGTGGTAACAATTGATTTTTCCATGTTTTCTCCTTATTGCTCGTCCGAATAGCGGTCCGCGCGATAGGCTCTGCCGCGGGCGTAGGGACGATTCTCCTCACCGCCGGAAGGCTGGTCGGAGGTCTCCGACTCCTCGCTGTCGGCGGTACGTTTTTTCGCAAATTCCTTTGCCGCAGCCTCACGCTCCTGCTTCTCGCGGAGCTGCTGCTTCTTCTTGCTGGTGTTTTCGACGATTCCGTCGGGGTTGGCACTGCGCTTTGCGGCGCGGATGCGTTCCTTTTCGGCTTCCTCGGCAGCACGCTCGGCAGCCTTCTGACGCTTGACCTCGTCCTCGGCGTCATAGATCTTGCGGTAATGACGGGTGAGGAAGTAGTCCTGCACGATGCCGAACACGGACTGCGCGATCCAGTAAATGGAGATACCGAGCGGCATGATAAAGCCGAACCACACCGAAACGAGCGGCATGATGAGGTTCATCGCCTTGCCGGTGGACTGCGCGGAGGCAACGGCTGCCTCGTCCTTTTCGCCCTTGTCGTTCTTGATGACGGTGTTGTTCATCTTTTGGCTGATGAACATGGCAAGGTAGTTCAGTCCGCCGGAGACCAGCGGGATCAGCGCGCCGCCGATCTCGCTCCAGCCCGACGCCTTCCAGATCTGCCAGTTCGGGGTCTGACCGAGGTCGATGCCGAGGAAGGAGAAATTGATGGACATCGACTTCACAATGTCGGCAAACTGCCCCATATTCTGCGCGGCGGAATACTGCCAGTAGTAGTTGAGCTTGTCGATCTCGACATTTTGCATCTTCGCGACGACCTCCTTGATGGCGGTAACGGTCGCCTCGTCAAGGTGGAGCAGGTACGTCAGCGGCTCGCGGATGACATTGTACAGCGGAATGAGCAGCAGCAGCGGCAGGAAGCCCCAAAGACAGCCGCCCATCATGCTGACGCCTTCCTCTTTATAAAGCTTACTGACCTCCTGCTGATACTTCTGCTTATCGTCGCCGCAGGCAAGCTCGATCTGCTTGATTTTCGGCTGAAGTCGGGAGGTTTTCATCATCGACTTTTTGCTCTTTGCGCTCAGCGGGAGCAGGAGCAGCTTCACCGCGAGGGAGAACAGGATCAGCGCAAGACCGTAGTTGTCAAAGAAGTTGTAGAAAAACTCCAAAACGTAGCCAAAGGGGATCTGAATGAACGGAATATTGAACATTGACATTCTCCTCTTTTGTGGGTGGCGCATCTGCGCCGAATCGGGTCACGGCACGGGGTCGTAACTATCGCCGTGGTTGAATGGGTTGCACCGCAGCAGGCGCTTGAATGTCAGCCAGCTTCCCTTTGCTGCGCCGTATTTCTCGATTGCCTCGATACCATACTCCGAGCAGGTGGGGATAAAGCGGCATTTGCCCGGGAAGGCGGGGGAAATATGCCGCCGGTAAAATCGAATCAGTCGGAGCAGCAGCCGTTTCATTGCGGGGCATCCTCCGTCAGCTCCAAGCGGCGCAGCAGCGACAGCAGCGCCTTGGTCAGCGCGGCGCAATCCGTCTCCAGCGCGGCGGAACGGACGACGACAACGATGTCATAGCCCGCCTTTGCCTCGTTCAGACGGTAGATCTCGCGCAGACGGCGGCGAATGCGGTTACGCACCACGGCGTGCCCGAGCTTGGTGCTGACAGTGAAGCCCAGTCGGGTCACCTCCAGCCCGTTGCGGCGGCAGTAGACCACCAGCCAGCGGTTTGCAGCGGAGGCACCGCGATGATACAGACGGCGAAACGCCGAATTATCCTTCAACGAAACGGTGTGCAGCATGAACAGGGAACCTCCCGACGGCAGGCAGATTGAGACGGCAAAAACGGTCGGCACGCAGCAGCGCCGTCCGTCCTCCTCGCTCGGATGCAGCAAAAAGGCGAACAGAGATTCCTCCATTCGCCCTCTGACTTGACATTCCAGCAGTACGGTGCGGTCACGTTTCCTTAGGCGGACAGGACAGCTCTGCCTTTCGCGCGGCGGCGGGCAAGCACCTTGCGGCCGTTGGCGGTAGCCATTCTCTTGCGGAAACCATGAACCTTTGCGCGGTGACGCTTTCTGGGTTGATAGGTACGCAGCATCTTCGTGTACACCTCCTGTTAGATTATGCTCAACGGCGGAAGCCGTAGCAATCAAATAATGTTGCACATAGTCATGCAAACGGTATTATACCGCAAGATGCACACGAAAGTCAACCGAAAAATGCGGAAATCTGCTCAAACTCGGAAAATTGTGCCGCAGCGTGGGTTTTGCCACAACATATGGGCTTTTCAGGCGCCGTAAAAGTTCGGGACATTTGTCCTTGGCACGGCGGAGGGCAGCCGTTAAAATGGAATCGTGGACGCAGCAATTCAAGCGTCCGCGCCGAACGAATGCCCCGCAGAAACGACGGGGTATTTCCGAAAAGATTTTGGAGGTAAGAAAATGAAAAAACTGTTAGCGCTCCTGCTCGCGGTTGCAATGCTTGCCTGCCTGTTCGCAGGCTGCAAGGGCAACACCGAGGAAACCGACGCCCCGACCGATGAGGTCACCGAGGCTCCGACCGACGAAGTCACCGAAGCACCCACCGATGAGCCCGCTCCCGCTCCCGCTGCCGAGTGGCGCGTCGCGATGATCACCGACTACGGCGACATCACCGACCAGTCCTTCAACCAGACCACCTACGAAGCAGGCAAGGCATGGTGCGAAAAGCGCGGCATCGACTTCACCTACTACAAGCCGACCGGCGACTCCACCGCCGAGCGTGTTGCCATGATCGACGCCGCTGTTGCGGACGGCTACAACGTCCTGCTGATGCCCGGCTTCGCCTTTGCCGACACCGTGAAGGAGACCGCCGAGCTGTATCCCGATGTGAAGTACATCGTCCTCGACGTCGGCGCCGGTGACTACGGCGACTACGTCCTGCCCGAGAATGTCTACTCCGCCGTTTATCAGGAGCAGTATCCCGGCTACATGGCGGGCTACGCTGCGGTGAAGCTCGGCTACACCAAGCTCGGCTTCCTCGGCGGCATGGCGGTTCCCGCAGTCGTCCGCTACGGCTACGGCTTTGTGCAGGGCGCGAACGCCGCTGCGGTCGAGCTGGGCAACGAGGCTGACGTCAGCATCAAGTACGTCTACGGCAACCAGTTCTACGGCGATGCCGACATCACCGCGTACATGGACACCCTGTATGCCGGCGGTCTTGAGGTCTGCTTCGCGGCAGGCGGCAGTATCTATCAGTCCGCTTGCGAGGCTGCGGAAAAGGTCGGTCAGAAGGTCATCGGCGTTGACGTTGACCAGGCGGCTGCCATCGACGCCATCTACGGCGAGGGCATGACCGTGACCTCCGCGATGAAGGGTCTGGCGGAGACGGTCTACACCGCGCTTGCCGCCCTCATCGAGGAAGACAACTGGGCTGCCTACGGCGGTCAGATCGCTTCCCTCGGACTGGTCTCTGCGGACCCCGCCGAGAACTATGTCCAGCTCGCTCCGTCCACGCAGTATGCGGAGGGCAAGTTCACCGAGACTGACTATCTCGCACTCGTTGAGAAGCTGTTCAACGGCGAGATCGAGGTTTCCGACGCCACCGATGTCGAGCCGGAAACTGCGATCGCTGTCGATTACCTCGGCAACATTAAGTAAAAACTCTCTATCTCCCAATTTTTTATAGGAAGGACGGGCTTCATGCCCGTCCCTTTCTTTTTTGCCGTCCCCTACAAGCGATAAAGGGAAGCACCGCTGTCCACGCCTTGGCTCCCCTGTGTAAGGGGGGACGTTTGCGAGCGCCGCCTGTGG
>OLSB01002363.1_pt1 | contig 15835 bp, 16 predicted proteins | sample 1672071 | NCBI WGS metagenome assembly OLSB01 (sample SAMEA3136642, study PRJEB25190) | human gut metagenome | biome: human gut; feature: human-associated habitat; material: faeces | place: Austria | collected 2013 | reverse complement strand
ACTCGCCGGCCTCTCGTGAGGCGCTCGATTAATATACCAAACCTTTCGCCCTTTGTCAACACCTTTTTTCATTTCTCTGCAATTTCTTTTTCTCGCCCCGCTTCGTGCTTTACTTCCCCGCTGAAAGTTGATATGATAACTTATACTTTATAATATATAATAGTATCAAATCAGAGAGGGATGGTCCTATGAAGCGGAGCAGCCGGGTTCTTTCCGCCCTATTATGCGCAGTCTTTTTGTTTTCCATGCTCTGCGGGGCCCAGGCACAGGAAGCCCCGCGTTTTGAGCACTGGCCCGAAGAAGTGGACTTCCGGGACCTCACCTACGACCTGTCGGCCGCCGACGAGCTGCTTGACCAGTGTATCCAGGCCGAGCAGCTCGCCGCGTCGCCGGAGAGCGCTCAGGCCGTGGTGGACTGCTGGCTGGCCCTGGAAGCTGCCTATGACGACTGGGATACCCAGTGCGCCATCTGCGGCGTTCGCTACTATCAGGATTTCAAAGCCTACGAGGCGGACTATCTGGCCTCCCGCTCCCTCTCTCTACAGGTCTACCGCGCCTGTCTCATGGCCGTTCAGGCCTTGCTGGCCTCCGACTACGGCACTGAGCTGGCCCAGGCCATGGGCCAGGAACTGGCCGACTCCTATCGCAGCGCGGCGGTCCCCACCGACCGTCAGATCGCCCTCAGCGAGGAGGACAACGAGCAGGTCGCCGATTACTGGGCGGCCCTGTACGGCGACTACACCTATTTCTATCAGGGGGAGTCGTGGACTCTCGCCCGCCTGGAGGATGAGGCCGACGGGCTGGACGCCGCCGCCTACCTGGCCATCTACAGCGGGCTGGCTCAGGCCAAAAATCAGGCCGCAGGGGCCACCCTGCTGGAGATGATCCCCCTGCGCAATCAGATGGCCGCCGCCTGCGGCTACGACACCTTCCCCGAATACGCATATGCCGAGACCTACGGCCGGGACTACACCGTGGCGGACGCTCAGGCCCTGCACCGGCTGGTGAAGTACTATATCGTCCCGGTGGAGACCGCCTACCTCTCCTACCGCTACTATGATCTGGACCAGACCGGCCTGGACCGGTATGCCCACGCGGACCAGGAGGCCAAGCTGGACGCGGTGGAGCCCTGTATGGACCAGGTGTCCGGCGAACTGGGCGAACTGTTCCGCTACATGCGGGAGAGCCACCTGTGCGACATCGAGGCCAGCGACACCAAGCTGGACGTGGGCTTCACCGTAAATCTGCCCTCTTACCACTCGGCTTTCCTGTTCGACCAGCCTCAGGGCACCTATTATGATCTGAAAACCGTCATCCACGAGTTTGGCCACTTTTCCGCCTTCTGTCTGGCCCCCTCCGACGATTTCCCGGTGGATGTGGCCGAGATCCACTCCCAGGGGCTGGAGATGCTCTTCCTGCCCTATGCGGGGGAGCTGTTCGGCGCGGACGGCGGGACCTTTGCCTGCGCCCAGCTCTCCGACCTCATCAGCGCCGTGGTGGAGGGCTGTCTCTACGACGAGTTCCAGATCTATCTCTACAGCCACCCGAGTCTGACGCTGAGCGAGATCAACCAGGCCTTCCTGGAACTGGCCCAGGAATACGGCTACTCCCCCTATCCCGGGTTGGAGTATCAGTGGGTCGATGTGAGCCACACCTTTGAATCCCCCCTGTACTACCTGAGCTACGCCACCTCCGCCCTGTCGGCGCTGGACCTCTTTCTCCGCTCCCAAGAGGACTATGACGCCGCTGTGGATACCTATCTGGACCTAATTGCCGGCTCCGACGGCAGCGGCTACCGCGCCACCGTCCAGGCCGCCGGGCTGTCCGATGTGTTCCACGAGGAGAGCGTCGCGGCCCTGGCCGGCGCGCTGAACGAGTACCTCTACACCGCGCTCTACGGTCTCCAGGATCTGGCGGGCCACTGGGCCCTGCCCGAGATCGGTCCGCTGGTCAGCGCCGGCATCATGGAGGGCAGCGGCGGGGCCTTCCAGCCGGATGCTCCCATGAGCCGCGCCATGCTGGTGACCACCCTCTACCGCCTGGTGGGCGAGCCCAAGCCCACGGTGAAGCAGCCGGTCTTTCCCGACGTGCCCGTCTGGACCTGGTACTCCGACGCCGTAGCCTGGGCCTATGAATCCGGTCTGGCCGAGGGGACCGGCGGCGGCTTTGACCCCAACGGCCCCCTCACCCGGGAAAGCATGGCCGTGCTGCTCTGCCGCTTCTCCGCCCTGTTGGAGCTGGACGCCTCCGGCGGGAGTCTGTCCGGCTTTCCGGACGCCGATTCGGTCTCGCCCTGGGCCGCCAACGCAGTGGGCTGGGCGGTAAAGGCCGGGGTCATCCGGGGCGCGGATGGCCGTCTGAACCCCTCCGGCGGAACCAGCCGGGCCGAAGCAGCCGCCATGCTCTACCGCTTCCTTACGCTGGAAGGATAGGCGGCCGCGCCCTTGCGCCCGCAGCCGAAATGTGATACGCTATGGGAAAAGATCCACACCCGGAGGTAATCGTCCCATGCCCATCAAGATTCCCGATTCCCTGCCGGCCCGTTCGGTGCTGGAGGGAGAAAACATCTTCGTCATGACCGAGCACCGGGCCCTGCACCAGGACATCCGTCCTCTGAACGTTCTGATCCTCAACCTGATGCCCACCAAGATTGTCACCGAGACCCAGATCCTGCGCAAGCTGTCCAACACCCCCCTCCAGATCCAGGTGGAGCTGCTCCAGACCTCCAGCTACCGCTCCCGAAACACCGACAGCGAGCATCTGGCCTCCTTTTATACCACCTTCGATCAGGTAAAGGACCGCAAATTTGACGGCATGATCATCACCGGTGCGCCGGTGGAAAATCTGGACTTCGATCAGGTGGAATACTGGGAGGAGCTGTGCCAGATCATGGCCTGGACCCCCACCCACGTCCACTCCACGCTGCACATCTGCTGGGGCGCTCAGGCCGGACTCTACTTCCACTACGGCGTGGAGAAGCGCTCCCTGCCGGAAAAGCTCTTCGGCGTCTTTGACCACCGTGTCCTCAAGCCCAGCTCCCCTCTGTTCCGGGGCTTTGACGACGTATTCCAGGCCCCCCACTCCCGGTACACCGAGGTGTGGGAGAGCGACATCCGCCGCACGCCGGGGCTGGAGCTGCTGTCGGTGTCGGGAGACGCCGGCGTGTTCGCCGTCAAGAGCCTGGACTCCCGCCAGTTCTTCATCACCGGGCACCCGGAGTACGACCCGGACACCCTGGCCCGGGAGTATTTCCGGGACCGGGATCAGGGCATCCCCATCCGCGTGCCCCAGAACTATTTCCCCGGCGACGACCCCAGCCGCCCGCCCATCGTCCGCTGGCGCAGCGCCGGGCAGCTTCTGTATACCAATTGGCTGAATTATTACGTGTATCAGACCACACCCTATGACATCAAGGAGATTTGAGCCATGCGCGTGACCTATGAGGACGTAAAGCGCTCAGAGGAGATCCGGACCTATATCACCCAGGCGGACGCCTCTCTCATCGCCCTGGGCTACACCGAGCACAGTTTCGCTCATGTGACCCGCTGTGCCGAGGTGGCGGGGGACCTGCTGGCAGAGCTGGGCTACGACGAGCACCAGATCGAGCTGTGCAAGATCGCCGCCTATATGCACGACATCGGCAACGTGGTCAACCGGCACGACCACAACGTCAGCGGAGCCACCATGGCCTTCCGCATCCTGGACAACATGGGCATGGAGCCGGAGGATGTGGCGGCGGTCATCACCGCCATCGGCCATCACGACGACGCCACCGCCTTCCCGGTCAACGCCATCGCCGCCGCCCTCATCCTGGCAGACAAGACCGACGTGCGCCGCAGCCGGGTCCGCAACCGGGAGACCATCAATTTCGACATCCACGACCGGGTGAACTACGCCGTGGAGCGCTCCGAGGTCTCGCTGGACCGGGACTCCAAGACCTTTACCCTCTCCCTGTCCATCAACACGGAGGTCTGCGCCGTGATGGATTATTTTGAGATCTTCCTCCAGCGCATGCTCCTATGCCGCAAGGCCGCCGGTTTTTTCGGCCTGACCTTCAAGCTCGATATCAATGGCTTGACTTTGCTGTGACGCAGTGATATGATTTCTTGCCCGCTCCGGTACGGTCCCGGGCGGGCTTTTTTCTTCCATTTGTCGCCATCAAGGGAGATGTGACACGTCATGCAGAATTCCATCACGGAGGGTCCCATCGCAAAGCCCCTCCTGTCCTTTTTCTTCCCCATCCTGCTGGGCACCTTCTTCCAGCAGCTCTACAACACGGTGGACGCCATCATCGTGGGCAACTTCGTGGGCAAGGAGGCTCTGGCCGCCGTGGGTGGCGCCACGGCGGTGCTCATCAACTTTCTGGTGAACCTCTTCGTGGGGCTCTCCTCGGGGGCCACGGTGGTCATCGCCCAGCGGTACGGCGCCCGGGACCCGGAGGGCCTCAGCCGCACCGTCCACACGGCCATCGCCCTGGCCCTGGCCGCCGGCGTGGGCATCACCGTGCTGGGGGTCTCCGCCTCCGGGCCCGCCCTACGGCTGATGGGCACGCCGGCCGATGTGCTGCCCCACGCCACCGTCTACCTGCGGGTCTACTTCGCCGGAAGCATCGCCTCCTTCCTCTACAACATGGGCTCCAGCATCCTGCGGGCCGTGGGCGACACCAAGCGCCCCCTCTATTTTCTAATCGCCGCCTGTCTGACCAACATCGTGCTGGACCTGCTCTTCGTGGTGGTGCTGGACCTGGGGGTGCTGGGCGTGGGACTGGCCACGGTGCTGTCCCAGGTGGTCAGCGCGGCGCTGGTGCTTTTCGTGCTGCTCCAGCCCGCCTGTGTCTATACCCTGGTCCCCAAAGAGGTCCGCTTCTATCCCGGCACCCTGAAAAACATCCTGCGCATCGGCGTCCCTGCGGGCATCCAGTCGGATATGTACGCCGTGTCCAACATCCTGCTTCAGTCCTGCATCAACGCCTTCGGCACCGATACCGTGGCCGCCTACACCGCCTTCGGCAAGGTGGACGGCTTTTACTGGATGATCAGCGGCGCCTTCGGCGTGGCCATCACCACCTTCGTCAGTCAGAATTTCGGAGCCCAGAAGTACGACCGGCTGCGCAGGAGCGTCCGGGTCTGCCTGGGGCTCACCTTCGGCGTCACCGCCTTCGTCAGTTTGGCGTTTTTTGCCGCAGCCCCCTGGCTGCTGCGCATGTTCTCCGGCGACACCACCGTTATCTCCCTGGGCGTGGGGATGCTCCGCTTCATCTGCCCCTTCTACTGTACCTTCGTCTGTATCGAGATCTTTTCCGGCACCGTCCGGGGCACCGGCGACTCCCTGCCCCCCATGCTGCTCACCTGCGGCGGAGTCTGCGTGCTGCGGGTGCTGTGGGTCTTCCTGATCCTGCCCCATTACCCCTCCATGGATACCGTGCTGGTGAGCTATCCCGTCAGTTGGGTGGTCACCTCCCTGCTCTACATCCTCTATTACCTCCAGGGCGGCTGGCTGCGCCGCCGCATCCGGGTCTACGGCTATATCCCCGAGGAATGCGGGCGCAAACCGGCAAAGGTCTGAATCGCAAAAGGAGTCCCCTGGCTTCCGCCAGGGGACTCCTTTTATGGCTCATCCGGCCATTCGATGCTGGGCCGGTCCAGGCCGCTGGCCATCAGCTTTCCACCCTGGACGTCGCTGGGCACCCCCTGCCGGATGCCGCCGCCCTCCGTCATGTACCAGACCTCGATGGGAAATTCATAGCCGACCCCGGTGGGCCGGTCCACCCCCCGGAAGGTAAGCAGGAAGGTGTCCCCATCCTGCGCCGGATAGCTCTCCTGCCAGTCCTGGCAGGTCCACATAGCCTCGCCGCCGCTGCCGGCCGTCTCGGACAGCACGCCCGCCGCAGAAAAGGCCAGCGCTCCATTGCAGTACATGCGGAACTCCGTGTCGGTCCAATCGGCCCTTGTACCGTCCGGGTCCTCGATCCACACGTCGTAGTCCAGCGGCGGCACGAAGGCACCCCCAGCCCGCTCGGGCTTCCCGCTCCAGCTCCCGCCGCCGTAGTGGGGCAGCACCGACCAGGCGTCCAGGCTGTACTCCATCTTCTCCCGGGCCACGGTGCCGTCGTCGGACAGCTCGGCATTCAGGGTCCACCAGCCCTCCCCTTCCAGAGACAGGGGCAGGGTACAGGCAAAGCCGTGCGCCCCGTTGTCCGCCATGGGCTCTCTCCGGGTATCTCCTGTCTGGCCGTCGCTCACCAGCAGTACAGCGGTCATACCCTTCCGGTACTCCTTGGGCCACAGAGTCACCTCCGCCAGGGCGCTGCGGGTCTGTGCATCCAAGCCGACCATCTTCACCTCATAGGAGGACAGCAGACTGTCGGCCTCCTCCAACGCGTCCCGGACCGTCCGCTGGACCGTTCCGCTCAGGCTCTGGACCTCACGGCCCAGATCCTGCACCGAGCGCCGCAGGCCCGCGATCTGTTCCCCCTGCTCCCGCAGCGTCCATCCCTGCCAGATCGTCAGCGCCAGCAAAACCGCCGCTCCCGCCAGCAGGATAGTTCCCTTCTTGCCGTCCACAGGCGTCCCCCCTTTTTCCATAGGATAACATCTCCCTCCCGCGGTGCGCAAGCCCCAAGCCGCTTTGTCTCCATTCTGTAACTTGACTTTTACTTACTTCAACTGTAGTATTATAATAACTACATTTGAAATAGATGGGAGCAATGCACATGAAACGGCTGCCCGACACCGAGCTGGAGGTCATGAAGGCCCTGTGGGCCTCGGAGCGCGCCCCGGTCCCCCGCTCGTCGCTGGAGGAAGCTCTGCGGGACCGGGGCTGGGCCACCAATACCTTCAACACCTATCTGTCCCGTCTAGCGGAGAAGGGCTTTGTCTCCTGTGAGAAGCGGGGTAAGACCAACTACTACACCCCCCAGGTCCGTCAGGCGGACTATCTGGCCTTTGAGAGCGGCACGGTGCTCAACAAGGTCTTTGGCAGCTCCCTAAAGAGCTTCGTGGCCTCGCTGGCCCGGGGCGGCGCGCTGCGCGACGGGGAGCTGGATGAGCTTCAGCAGTACCTGGAGGAGCTGAAGCGAGGGGACCGGCCTTGAGGGCCCCCCGTACGCCGCTGACCACCGAGTTTCGGGGCGGATACCGCGCGGTCCGCGGCCGGCTGGAGAATCTCTTCTGCCCCAACGCCCGCCGCCGGGGCGGCCGCCTAATCGCCGTGGTGGCGCTGCTGGCGGGTCTGGCGGGGTCCCTGGTGGCCTGCCAGACGGATGCCGAAGTCCCATACGGGGTCTACGCCGGGGATGGGCTGGTCTGCCAGTTCCCCTTCCTCTCCTATCGGCCCAGCCAGGCGTTCACCGAGCAGTGGCGCGTCACCCTCACCCAGGAGGTCCTGTTCAGCACCTTCCCTGAGGCGGTTGTCGAACAGGCGTTTCCCACCTGCACGGAGCTGGATTTTGAGGAGGCGACAGCCGCCGGCTTTGCCGAATATGGGGCCTTCGCTCCGGACCTCTCCAGCTTCACCGACCGCCGCGCCTGGTCGGTGGAGGGCCTGGGGGTCCTCCTGCGGCTGGATGACCAGCTCTGGCTGGCCCTTCCCTTCCCGGACGGGATCTTTCTCCGGGTCTACCGCCTCACGCCAGCCACAGACAGCCCCATGCGGCAATCGACGCTGGCCGGGCTGCTGGCCGCCGCCTTCTCCGAGCCGGACCCGGAGGGCAGGGACACCTGGGAGCTCCTCTGTGACCTGCCCGGCGACGGCTGTACCCTGGGAGTCCTGCGCTATGCCGCCGGCAGCCACGCCGGGGGCTTCGGCAGCCTGCTGCTGGGGGTGGTGGACAACCGGAGCCACCAACCGCTCTCCCCTGCGGTGGAGCTGCGGGGAGACGACAATCGGCTCGCGGTCTGGACCTCGGAGGGCCTGACCTGGCTGCTGTGCACCGGCTCCACCACCTACCAGGGAGTCGAGAGCGGTTCTGTCCGCCTGTTCTCCTTTGACGGCCGGACCCTGACCTCGGTGACCGAGCTGCCGGAATCCGCCCGGGTCAAATCCATTGCGGCGGACCAGTCCCTGGACCTTCCCACCGGGGCCGAGACCATGTTCGACCCCGACCAGAGCGCCGGCTTCTGGGCCGCCCATAAGGCCGTCCCCATCCACGGCGGGCTGGACCTCTATGCCCAAAACCCGGACTGGCGTCCCGACCGGCAGGCCGACGGGGAGCAGTGGGAATTCCTCTGCACCATTCTTCTCGCACCCGACCCCATTCCAGACGAAGGGGTGGTAACACCATGAAACGACTGCTGATCATCGGGGCCGTCATGGCCCTGCTTCTGGCTGCCTGCGCCCCTGCCGGCGAGGCGCCGTCCCCCTCCCGCTCCGCCCCGCCGGAGGCTTCCCCCACACAGGCCCAGCCGGTGGAGCAGCCCCCCGTGATGGCCGCCGCCCAGGTCTTTGTGGACCAGGACGCCGCCGCCTTTGAAGCCCAGCCCGAGGTGGTCATCGCCTCCAGCGAAATCACCCGCCTGGAGCTGGAGGCCCGGTATCCCGGCATGCTGCCCGGCGCGGACGTGGAGATTTGGCGGCTGGAATACCGCCTTCTCCCCGCCGACATGGCCCAGGTGGCCATCACCGGCGGGCGGGAGACCGACGGGCAGGGCGGCATCACCGAATACACCGCCCAAGGCCGGCCCTATCTGGTGCTCTCCACCGCCCCCGACGGGAGCTATACCTATCTGGACGTGCTGTGGAGCACCGCGTTTACCGGCGACGCGGCCGACCTGCAAAGGCGGGTCACCGAGCTGGCCTACGGCGTCCCGGACCTGGAGTACGCCCTGACCCGGGAGGGCTACAACGGCTGGTACGGCCTGGGCAGCCCGGACGTGAGCTTCCTGGAGGGAGAGCCCGCTGTGGAGCCACTGGACTACGACGTGACCTACGGCGAGGGAGACCGCTGGGAAAAGCGGACCTGGGAGGGTCTGACCGCCGAGTTCTACGTCAGTGCGGAATATGGCCCCCGTCTTCACGCCCTATCCACCACCCTGCCGGACCTGTCCACCTACTGCGGCGTCTCGGTGGGCGACACCCGCGCCCAGGTGCGGGAGGCCTACCCCGAGATTCACAGCGAGCCCATCTGGGACTATACCGGCGACTACCTGTGGTACGGCGGCGATATGGCCTTCGGCCCCCTGCTGTTTTTCTATTTCGACGGTGACGCCGTCTCCCACATCGACCTGGTCACCATTCTGGACTGACCCACTCCATCCATCGACGGAGGTCCTTCTATGACGGACTTGCTCATGACCCTGGCCGAGATCTCTCTCACCATGTCGGCGGTCATCCTTCTGCTGCTGGCCCTTGGCCCGCTGCTGGCCAGGCGCTACGCCGCCCGGTGGCGGTACTGGGCCTGGCTGGTGGTGGCGGTGCGGCTGCTGGTCCCGGTCAACCTCTCCCTGCCCCGGGCCCCCGTGCAGTTGGAGGCCCCGGCGGACCGGATAGTCTATACCTACCCCCCGCCGGCAGCGCCCTCCGCCGCCCCGGTCGGGCCGGAGTTTTCCGCCGAATCGCCCTCCCCGCTCCCCTCCGTCCCGCCGGAGACCTCCGCCGGCGCGGTGCGCAGCCTCACCCTGGGCAGCGTCGCCGCCTGGGTCTGGCTGGCGGGCGCCGCGGCGCTGACCGTCTGGTACGGGGCGGGCTATCTCCGCTTCCTCCGCTACGTCCGCCGCTGGTCCTCGCCCGCCGTCCGACCCGCCGCGCGGGAGACGCTCTCCGCCCTGCAAACGGAGCTGGACGTCCGGCGGCCGGTCCGTCTGCTGGTCTGTCCCGGCCTCTCCGGCCCCATGATGGCCGGCCTCCTCCGGCCGGTGATCCTGCTGCCCCATGAGGAGGAGGACAGCGAGGCCCTCTGGTTCATTCTTCGGCATGAGCTCACCCACTGCCGCCGCCGGGACATCGCCTACAAGACCCTGCTGCTGTGCACCAAGGTGGTCCACTGGTGCAATCCGCTGGTGTGGCTCATGGTCCGCGCCGCGGAGGGGGATCTGGAGCGCGCCTGCGACGACCGCGTGGTGGCCGGGCTGGGCCCGGAGGCCCGGGCCCGGTACGGACAGATCATCCTGGCGGCGCTGGGCTCCGGCCGGGCGTCCCGCCCATAAAAGGAGGTCTTTTCATGTGTTCCCATCCCCGCCCTGGCCGGGCGCCCCACACCCCCTTTTCCACCGAGTTTAAGGGCGGCGCCCGCGCCGTCCGGGAGCGGCTGCGCAATCTCTTTCTAGGGCCCCGCCGGCAGGGCCGCGCCCTGGTGCTGTGCGTGGCCGTTCTGGCCCTCTTCACCGGAGGGATGGTGGCCTGCCGCACCGCCGTCCGGGAGACGCCCCCAGCTTCCGACACCGCCGTCCCTCCCCTGATGATGCTCCCTCCCACCGCCGAGCTCTTCGGTATCACCGGGGTGGAGGCGGCCCTCTACGAGGCCGCCCGCTGGGCTCATAACCCCTACGGCTGGCAGAACGGCACGCTGGCGCTCCCCTTTGTGGGGGTGTACGCCAGCTATGAGGACGGCAACGGGGATACCGTCTATCTCTGCAACCTGTGGACCCGTTATTACTACGACTTTCTGGCCACCCGGGGGGCCAACAGCGGTGGGGGCGGGGGCCCCGCCGCCATCACGGTAGCGGGGGACGGCTCCTCCGGCCGCTTCCGCTCCGTGAAAAGCGCCGCCGACGGCGAGGGCTGGACCCAGTCCATCCGGGACCTGTGCGCGCCGGTCCCTGGTCTGGCCGACCAGATTCTGGAGGGCGCGATTGCCTATACTCTCACCACACCCGACACCGACACCCTGCTGGCCCAATACGTCCAGGCGGTCATCGGAGCGGTGGACGAAACCAACGTCAACAAGGAGGCCGCGGCGGACGCCTACCTGGCCGGGCTCATCGCGGCCGGACCGGGGGACCGGCTTTACGACGCGGCGGTCTCCGCCTTCGGCTCCGGCGCCTGGGACCACGTGACCTACGCCATGGAGCAGACCGAGAGCGCGGAGACCCGCCCGGCCTATGTCCTGCGCGCCACCGGAGAGGAGATCACCGAGGCGGAGTACACCGCCCTCAATCTGGACGTCTGGACCGGGCTGGCGGAGGAAAACGGCTTTACCGTGGGGGAACTGCTGGACGCCGCCGCCTTCGATGCCCCCGGCCAGGTGTCTGCCCCGGAGGGGGAGCGGGCCGCCCGGGCGCGGGAGCTCTTTCTGGCCCACATCGGCCAGCTTCCTGCCTGCTACACCTCGGTGTCCACCTGTGACGCCTGGGAGGTGGAGCTGGCCTTTCACGGTCAGACCGTCGGGAGCGACGGGTCCGATCACTATCACTTTGTGGTATCCAACCGCCGCGGAGTCTGGGGAGTGGAAGTTCCCCTGACCTGGGATGGGCGGAACCCGGACTCTCCCACCAGCGATTGATATGTCTATATCCCCGACGGCCTCCTGCTGGAGCGGGACGGCAGGCTGTGGATGCGGCAGGACGCCATCCAACGCTCGTACTGGCCCTACACCGCCGACCGGGATACCCTGGCGGTGGTGGAGTTTACCAGTACCCGCTGTGTATTCACCATGGAGGGCACCGACCATGATGAACCCGCTACCTGGGTCTTTACCCTGGATGGTAAGGAGAGCAACATCGTCTGGTTGTTTACACAATACTACACCCTCTCTTCCTGAAAACCAGAAAGGCCGGAGGCAATGCCTCCGGCCTTTCTGGTTTTCATCGTTCCGTTATTCCTCCGGGGCCAACACTGCGACGTAGCCCTCGTGGTCCACCAGCTTCTGGCCCTCCGGGCTCAGAAGCCACCGATAGAGGATGGCGGTGGGGCCGTCCTCCGGCTCGCCGGCGTTCATCACGGCGTAGTAAAAGGTGCGGAAGGGATAAGCCCCGGACCGGATGGTATCGTCGTTGGGCTCCACCCCGTCCACCTTCAGCAGCTTCAGTCCGTCGGCCATGTTCATGTCCTCGGCGTAGTAGTAGACGGTATAGCCGATGGCGGCGGGAGAGCCGTCAAAGGAGCGGACCGCCTCGATGAGTCCCTCCATGGTGCCGATGAAATACTCGGTATTGGCGGGGTGCATCATCTCCAGATCCCCCATGACCTCTTTTTCCATGATGGCCTGGCTGCCGCCGCCCTTATTGCGCTGGAAGGGGACGATCTCCCGGTCCTCCCCACCCACCTGACTCCAGTTGGTGATCTCTCCGGTGTAGATCTTCTGGATCTCCTCCACGGTGAGGCTGTCCACCGGATTGTCGGCGTTGACCATAAAGACCAGCGCCTCGGTGGCGATGGGCTCCTGGGACCACTCCAGCCCCTGCTCGTCCCGCTGGGCATAGGTGGCCTCACCGGCCTCGGCCACCACCAGAAGGTCGGCCTCCCCGGCCATCAGGGCATTATAGGCCCCCGTCGTTTTGGAGAAATGGATGAGATCGGCCACGTTCTCCCGGCTCTCCCCCAGCAGCACCGAGGCGATGGCCTCGCCTAAGGGCACCGTGGCGGTGGAGCCGTCCAGCCGCGGAAAATTCTCCCGGGTAAACACAAAGGTCTCGCCCGGCGTGGGGGTGGGCGTCGCGGCAGGGCCGGACGAGCTCCGGACGCCCTGGGGCGCGCAGGCGCACAGCAGCGCCAGCACGAGCAAAACAGGTGTCAGTTTCTTCATGCAAGTACCTCCTTACTGGCCTCATTTTACCACAGCCCGTCCGGAAAAGCGCGTATATCCGGCTACATTCCGTTACAAATCATGACAACGCAGGCGCAGCCCGCAATCCGCTTTTCGATGCTTCCGTATCAAAAAGAGCGCGTTTCCGCGCCCAAACAAAACCCAGCCCCTCGGCCATCCAGCGTGACCGAGGGGCTATCCGTGGTTCTGAATTTCTACCAAATTGTCTACCTCGTACTTTCTGCAGAATGGTGCGTCCGGAATCCGGTGCCAGGGGAGTGATCCTTCTTTTGCAAGTTACCAGGTCAACAACACATGCACATGCGGTTTCCGTCGACTGCGATATTTCGCGAGAGGTTTGCCGTGTGCTTCTCACTCGAGTGAGCCTTGTTCCGGAATTTGCCGATGGAATGGATCGTTTTCTGGACCTTAGGACTCGTTTCGCGGCAGACGCCTGATTGGATTTGCGTCCGTCAAAAGGTTCTTTGAGGTCTAGTACATGGGACTCACCTCTTCCTTTCTGGCTATATTGTACGACTTCATTTTGTATTTGTCAATAGTTTTTGTACGATCGACCCAAAAATCTTTTGAGGGGCGCCGTCCCTTCTATGTACCGGCGGACCGCGCCGCCGGACCCGTCAGCCCCGGAAAAACAGCAGCAGGATCAGCCCGTAGAGGATAGAGGCGCTGATGCCGAAGACCAGCACCGGCCCTGCCACCGTGAACAGCTTGGCTCCGGTGCCAGTGACCATACCCTCGCTTTTGAACTCCAGGGCGGGCGAGACCATGGCGTTGGCAAAGCCGGTGATGGGCACCAGCGTGCCGGCGCCTGCCCGCTTGGCCAGCTTGTCGAACAGCCCCAGCCCGGTGAGCAGGGCGGCGGCGAAGATCAGGGTCATGGATACGGCGCTTCCCGCGTCGTCCCGGCCCATGCCGGCGTTCTGATAGAGGTTGAGCAGCGCCTGTCCGACGGTGCAGATCAAGCCGCCCACCACAAAGGCCCACAGCATATCCCGGCCCAGCGGCGAGGGCTTGGATTTTGCATTGACATACTGGCCGTATTCCTTGTTGGTCATATCCATGGAATCTTCCTCCTTTTGCTCGGCGCTAGTTTGCCCCTTGACAGCGGAAAACATGCGTGGTACTCTTATTTTACTAAATTACTTATTTACTATATTAGTAAATTACTGATTGGAGCGATAGACATGCACATCCCAACCACGCTCAAGCACAAGCCGGTCATCACCGTCGAGGACTATGAGCACATTGACGGCCGAACCGCCTATCAAAGCGACGCGAAGGGCCTCTCCCTCGGTTTGGCCCAGTGGAACGATCGGGGCAAGGTGGACATCTCCGCCAAGGTCTGGCGCTACACCGGGGAAAAATGGTCCCGCCAGTCGGAGGAGCTGCCCCTCCACCGGGTGCTGGACCTGGCCATCCTCACCTGCCGGGCCCAGCTTTACTTGCGGGAGGACGCCTATCAGTCCCCCAAGGGCTACGACCCGGAGCACCCCCTCATCGACCGGGTGGGGCTTCAGGGCGACGCCATGTCGGTGACGGTCTGTACCGAGAACGACCACATCGACGAGGATCTGGCCCTCTTCCGGGACGCGCTGGCCCGGGATGGAGAGCTGCTGGGGGAGCGCATGGCGGTGCTGGGCCGGCTGGTGAAGGAGCTGGGGTACTGACATGGCCAGAACGGAGCCGCAGCGGCAGCTTCTGGCCGCTTATAAACAGCGCCCCATTGTCGGAGGCGTGTGCGCCATCCGGTGCCCCGCCGCGGGACGAACCCTCCTGCTGGCCGCCCCCAACCCGGAGGGGCAGCGCAACCGCTTCGCCTTCTCCGTCTCCACCGGCGCCTGTGTCCACGCCGCGCTGGCCCGGGATTGGCGCGTCTTTGGACCGGATTCCTTCACCTTCGAGGTGCTGGAGACGCTGGAGCGCGGCCCCGGCCAGACCGACGCGGCCTTTCGCGCCGACCTGGAGACCCTTCGGGATATCTGGCGGGACAAGCTGACGGCGGAGGGCGCGGCCCTGTATCACTAAGAGGAGGCAGCGGCACTTGCCGCTGCCTCCTTATTAATGCAAAAGCCGCTCCATATCTTCCGGCAGAGGGACGCAGAGCCGGATGAGCACCCCGGTCAGGGGCTGCACCAGCTCCAGCTCCGCCGAGTGGAGGGCGGGCCGGCGGATCAGCGCCGTATCCTCGGTCCCGTAAAGGAAATCTCCGGTAAGGGGGTGCCCTAGATGGGCCATGTGGACCCGGATCTGGTGAGTACGTCCCGTCTCCAGCTCCAGCCGCAGCAGGGCCCGGCCCGCCCCTGTCCGCAGCACCCGGTAACGGGTCCGGGCCGGCTGGCCGTCCGCCCGGACCTCCCGGGCCAGCAGGGAGCCCTCCACCCGGCCGATGGGGGCGTCCACCACGCCGGCCTCCGGTTCCGGCCTGCCCTCGCACACCGCCAGATAGATGCGCCGAAAGGCCCCGGTGTGGAGCTGCTCCTTCAGCCGCTCCTGGGCGTGGGGGTGCTTGGCTACCACCATCAGCCCCGAGGTCCCCTTGTCCAGCCGGTGGACCGGGTGGTAGTCGGCAAAAACGCCTTGTTTCTGGTAATAATTCATCAAAAAATTACCCAGCGTATCGTTATAGTGACCCGGTCCGGTGTGGCTGGGCACGCCGGGCGCCTTATTGACTACCAGCAGGTCCTCATCCTCGTAGACGATGTCAAGAGGGCCAGGAACCGGAGTCAGGCCGCTGCGCAGGGCCGCCTCCCCCACCAGGACGGAGAGCTCTTGTCCTATCCGTACCCGCTGGCTGGTAGAGACCCGCTGACCGTCCAGCAGGATGCCGTCAGGCAGCCACTTGACCCGCCGGACCACCGTGCCGGACAACCCCAGCTCCCTGCGCAGCACGGTGTCCACCTTCTGGCCGTCCCGCTGGGGCGTGACGATCCAGGTCAGCCGCCGCCCGGTCCGCTTCTCTGCCACAGGACCGCCTCCTCTCTTTGGGATCTGCAAAGTATAGCACAGATGGCGCAAAGATCCAAGTCCAGGCCACTAAATTCACAATTGCCGCATTGCATGCCGGGTGCAAAACGTATATAATAATGTCTACTGAATAAACCGCCAAGCGGTTTATTCGTGCGGCCACTGCCGCAT